>Ga0302324_100015018_pt1 | contig 15562 bp, 15 predicted proteins | sample Palsa_T0_1_FD_201949 | JGI IMG/M metagenome (GOLD analysis project Ga0302324, IMG submission 201949) | Peat permafrost microbial communities from Stordalen Mire near Abisko, Sweden - Palsa_T0_1 | ecosystem: Environmental > Terrestrial > Soil > Palsa > Peat permafrost | place: Sweden: Abisko...
GGGGCGGAAACGGAATCAGGTCGACGGGGAATTTCGCCACCGCCGCCGGCTTCTCCACCCGCGATTTCGGCGGCACGGGCGCGCCGCTGAAATCCTCGAAAAGACCGCGATAAAGCCAGGTCGCGGTGTTGAAGCTGCGGGTGACGAGGTAGATCATCACATTGGTGAGCAACTGGTCGCGCGTGTAGATGTTCTCGAAGCCGCCGCGAATATCCGACCAGCCGTAAAACTTCTCCACGATCCAGGCGCAGGCGCCCACCGGCGAATCCATCATCGCATAGGAGAGCGTCTGCGGCTTGGTGGATTGCTCGCGAAAATAGGCGCCTTCGGCGTCGAACAATTGGCGCGCGCTTTCCGCGTGACGGCGCTCTTCGTCCGTTTCCGGCATCACGCCCGGCGACAGCCAGCCCATCATGTTCATATGCACCGCGCGGCAGCCTTTGCCGTCATAGCCGAGCCAGCCGGAAATGGCGGAGCCCCAGTCTCCGCCTTGCGCGATATAGTCGGGAAGCTTCAGTTCGTCGACCATCAGTTTGTCGAACAGCCGGGCGATGGTGCGAGGGGATATCGGGCGCTGCGGCTTGCCGGAAAATCCGTAACCAGGCAGCGAGGGCACGACGACGGTGAAGCCGTCTTTGGCATCGCCGCCGAAACGTTCGGGATACGCCAGCGGCTCGATGATGTGCAGGAATTCGAACACCGATCCCGGCCAGCCATGGCTGAGGATCAGCGGCCGGGGCGCCGATCCGTCGACGCGATAGAAATGAATGTCAATATCCTCGACTTTCGCCGTGAATTGCGGAAAGCGGTTCAGCTCCGCTTCCCATTTGCGCCAGTCGTAACGATCGACCCAATAGGTGCAGAGCTCCCGCATGAAATCGAGATTGGCGCCATAAGCCCAGCTGCCTTCGAGCCCCGGACCGCGCGGCATCTCGTGCCATTTATAGGCGCGCACTTTTTCCTTGATCCCGTCGAGCGTGGATTGCGGGATTTCGATCTTGAAGGGCTTCGCTGCGGACATGGTTCACTAGCTCCCTGCGCCTACGCAGGACGTTAGTGCACACCATCTTGCCGTGCAAAGCACCGCGAATTGGTCCGCTTAAACCAGCGCCCCGTGGCAATGCTTGAACTTGCGCCCCGAACCGCAAGGGCAGGGCGCATTGCGCTGGACCTTGCCCCAGGTCGCGGGATCGTTGGTATCAACCGGCATATCGCGCAGGCGCGTGATGCGCTGGCCGCCCGGCTCGGTCGGCGGCAAGCCTTCATCTTCGCCCGTCAGCGGATTGATGTGATGCTCCTGCATCTGGATGGGCTTCGGCTGCTGGATGGGCGGCGGCTGGTCCATCGTGACTGTCAGGTTCATCAGCGGACGAATGACGTCGGTTCGGAGCTTGCTGAGCAGGCCTTCGAACAGCGTGAACGCTTCGCTCTTGTATTCGTTGAGCGGATCGCGCTGGCCGTAGCCGCGCAGGCCCACATATTGGCGCAGATGATCCAGATGCACGATGTGTTCGCGCCAGTCGTGATCGAGCATCTGCAGCAGGATCGATTTCTCGATGTAACGCATCAGATCGGGGCCGGCATTGGCGGCGCGCTCCGCAGCGCGGACTTCGACGGCCTTCAGGATCCGCTCGCGCACTTCCTCGTCAGCGATGCCTTCCTCTTTCGTCCATTCGACGATCGCAAGCTCGAGCCCGAAAATGCTCTTGATCTCGTTCTCGAGCCCGACGGCGTCCCACTGTTCGGCATACGCCTTTTCGGGGATGTGAGAATTGACCAGTTCGCCGACGACCTGCTCGCGCATGTCGGCGATCTGGTCGCTCACGTCGTCGGCCGACATGATCTCCTTGCGCTGCTCGAAGATCACCTTGCGCTGGTCGTTGAGCACGTTGTCGTATTTGAGGATGTTCTTGCGCATCTCGAAGTTGCGCGCTTCCACCTTCTGCTGCGCCTTTTCGAGCGCCTTGTTCACCCAGGGATGCGCGATCGCTTCGCCCTTTTCGAGGCCGAGACGCTGCAGCACGGCGTCCATGCGCTCGGAGCCGAAGATGCGCATCAGATCGTCCTGCAGGCTCAGGAAGAATTTCGACGCGCCGGGATCGCCCTGGCGGCCGGAACGGCCGCGCAGCTGGTTGTCGATGCGCCGGCTTTCGTGGCGCTCCGTGCCGATCACATAGAGACCGCCGGCCGCGAGTGCGCGCTCCTTATCGGCCGCGACTTCGGCGCGGATCTGCGCGATGCGGGTCGTGCGCTCCGCTTCGTCGACAACGCCGCCGAGTTCGTTGCGGATGCGCATGTCGGGATTGCCGCCGAGCTGGATGTCGGTCCCGCGGCCGGCCATGTTGGTGGCGATGGTGACGGTGCCGGAAACGCCCGCCTGCGCCACGATCGCGGCCTCCTGCTCGTGATAGCGCGCATTGAGCACGTTGTGCCTGATCTTGCGTTTCTTGAGCAGGCCCGCGAGTTCCTCGGACTTCTCGATCGACGTTGTGCCGACGAGGATAGGCTGGCCGCGTTCGTGGCAATCCTTGATCAGCGCGATGATCGCTTCGTTCTTCTCTTCGATCGAGCGATAGACCTCGTCGTCATGGTCCTCGCGCTTGACCGGCAGATTGGTCGGGATGTCCATCACGTCGAGCTTATAGATGTCCATGAATTCGGCCGCTTCGGTCAGGGCCGTGCCGGTCATGCCCGCGAGCTTTTCATACAGGCGGAAATAATTCTGGAAGGTGATCGAGGCGAGCGTGACGTTTTCCGGCTGAACGACGGCGTTTTCCTTCGCTTCGAGGGCCTGGTGGAGGCCTTCCGAATAGCGGCGGCCTTCCATCATGCGGCCGGTGAATTCGTCGATGATGACGACCTTGTTGTCCTTGACGATGTAGTCGCGGTCTTTCTGGAACAGCTTGTGGGCCTTCAGCGCCTGGTTGACGTGATGGACCATCGTGATGTTTTCGATGTCGTAGAGATCGCCGGTCGCGAGCAGGCCCGCTTCGCGCAGCAGCTCCACCATGTGTTCGTTGCCGGTTTCGGTCAGCGTGACGGATTTCTGTTTTTCGTCGAGTTCGAAATCGCTTTTTTCCAGCTTCGCCATCAGCGCATCGACGGAGCGGTAGACCTCGGACTGATCTTCGGTCGGACCAGAAATGATCAGCGGCGTACGCGCTTCGTCGATCAGGATGGAGTCGACTTCGTCGACGATGGCGTAGCTGTGCGCCCGTTGCACCATCGCAGCGGTGGTGCTCGCCATGTTGTCGCGCAGATAGTCGAAGCCGAATTCGTTGTTGGTGCCATAGGTCACGTCGCAGGCATAGGCTTCGCGCCGCTGCTGCTCGGAAAGACCGTGCACGATGCAGCCGACGGTCAAGCCCAGGAAGGTGTAGATCTGGCCCATCCACTCGGAGTCGCGCTTTGCAAGATAGTCGTTGACGGTGACGACGTGGACGCCTTCGCCGGCCAGCGCATTGAGATAGACCGCGAGCGTGGCCACGAGCGTCTTGCCTTCGCCGGTTTTCATCTCTGCGATATGGCCGGAATGGAGGACCATGCCGCCCACCAGCTGCACGTCGAAATGGCGCTGGCCCAAGGTGCGCATGGCCGCTTCACGCACCGTCGCAAAGGCTTCCGGCAGGATGCTTTCGAGGTCTTCGCCCTGGTTGAGCCGTTCCTTGAGGGCCGGCGTCATCGCCTTCAGATCGGCATCGGACTTGAGCTTGAAGGTGGGTTCGAGCGCGTTAATCTCTGCCACGCGTTTCCAGAACGGGCGCAGCTTGCGCTCGTTGGAGGAGCCGAAGAATCGTTGCGCAATACCGCTAAAGCCGAGCATGAAGTTCCTCGTGAGGCCGGGCGGCCGGTTTAGCCCCGCGGGGTGACAGCCCAGCGAACGCGCGCGAAGCCCGAGACCGCCTTCCGGCGGTTCGGCCGCGCGGGAGAGATAAGAACGGGCTTCCCCCTTGTCAATTCAAGCGAATCCGGCCTATTCCGCCCGGCCGCATGGAAGCGGCAGAACGGCACCGGGGACTCGGGCATGGCGAAGGGCGCGACTTCAGTGGCAGGGGGCCGCAAGAAGGCTGCTGCGCCGCGGGCCAAAAGACAAGCCGCGCCCGCAAAGCCCGCGTCCGAGCACGCCATATCCCCTTTGGCGCCCAAAACTATAGCCAATCTGCCTCCCCTGGCGGGCATTCGCCTGGCGACGGGTGCGGCAGGTGTCCGCTATCCGGGCCGCACGGACGTGCTGTTGGCCGTCATGGCACCCGGAACACAGGCAGCCGGCGTCTTTACCAAGTCCAAGACTTCCGCGGCGCCGGTCGACTGGTGCCGGGCGCAGCTCAAGCGCGGGACCGCCAGGGCCCTGGTCGTCAATAGCGGCAACGCCAACGCGTTTACGGGCAGGGCGGGAGAGACGAGCGCGCGCGAAGTGGCCGAATCGGCCGCCGCGATCGTCGGCTGCGACACGGGCGACGTGTTCCTGGCCTCGACCGGCGTCATCGGCGAGCCGCTGCCGGCATCCCGCATCACGAAGATCCTCGGCTCGCTCGCACAGGCCGGCTCGGCCGGTGGCTGGCGCGCCGCCGCCGAAGCGATCATGACGACCGACACCTATCCCAAGCTTGCGACCGCCGCGGCCCTCATCGACGGCTACAAAGTGACGATCAACGGGATCGCCAAAGGCTCGGGAATGATCGCGCCCGACATGGCGACGATGCTCGCTTTCGTCTTCACCGACGCCGCTCTGCCGGCGCCCGTGCTGCAGGATTTGTTGTCATCGGGTGTGAAAGGGTCGTTCAACGCAATTACGGTCGACAGCGATACCTCGACGAGCGACACGCTCTTGCTTTTCGCGACCGGCAAGGGCGCGCATCATCCGACGATCGCCAAACCAAACGACAAGCGCCTGAACGATTTTCGCCAGAAGCTCAACGATGTGCTGCTCAACCTTGCGCTGCAGGTGGTGCGCGACGGCGAAGGCGCGCAGAAACTGATCAAGGTCGACGTGACGGGCGCGGAATCCGACGAGTCCGCGCGTCGCATCGCGCTGTCGATCGCGAATTCGCCTTTGGTGAAGACGGCGATCGCCGGCAGCGATGCCAATTGGGGGCGCGTTGTGATGGCGGTGGGCAAAGCGGGCGAACCGGCCGATCGGGACAGGCTGCGCATTTCCTTCGGCGGCCAGGTTGTGGCGGAGAATGGCGAGCGGGCCGCGCGTTACGACGAAGCGGCCGCCACGCGTGCCGTTTCGGGACACGAAGTCGCCATCGGCGTCGATCTCGGCCTTGGTCGCGGCACCGCGCGCATCTGGACCTGCGACCTGACCGAAGGTTACATCCAGATAAACGGTTCGTATCGAAGTTGAGCAATTGTTTTCAAGAAACCTTTACGCGCGGGTTTCATGATGGGGGTCCAAGCATGGCTGGGACAAAATTGGTTCTTGTCGCAGCTTGCGCGTTGATCGATCCCGACGGGCGTGTGCTCATCGCTGAGCGGCCGCCGGGCAAAAGCATGGCGGGCCTATGGGAATTTCCGGGCGGAAAGATCGAAGCGGGCGAGAGGCCGGAGGAAACGGTCATCCGCGAACTCAAGGAAGAGCTCGGGATCGACGTGAAGGAGCCGTGTCTGGCGCCGTTCACCTTCGCCTCGCATGCCTATCCGGATTTTCAGCTGCTGATGCCGCTTTACGTCTGCCGGCGATGGGAGGGAATCGTCAGCCCTCGGGAAGGACAGGCAATCAAATGGGTGCGTCCGCTCGATCTCAATTCATATCCGATGCCGCCTGCCGATCTGCCGCTCATACCCATGCTGCGCGATCTGCTCTGAGATCATTTTTCGCCGATACAAGCGGCGCAACGGCGATCGAGTACGCCATGGTTGCCGGCTTCCTCTCCGTCTTCATCGTCGGTGCCGTCAATCTGCTGGGCGCCAATGTCTACTCGTCGTTTTTCAGCAAGATTGCCGCTGCGATAACGGGCCCGTAACGCGGACACTCCGCCGGGCATATCTCCCGCACACCGATAAATCGCCGGAGGGTCGTGCTCGCCCATGTCTTCGGCGGTACGGAAAATCCAAATGGCAAAGTGGCTGACCTAGCCGAAACGGGATTTTACCCAGTCGCTTATCGTTTCGAGTACGAAGGGCGAAGTTTCAAACGCCGGCAGGTAGATCCATCCCGATGGCAGACCCAATGGATCCGGCAACTGGGAATGGCTGACACCGGGAATGATGCGCACCGTGACATCCGCGTTGCCGTTTCCGCGCATGGCATAGGCAAGCTTTTCCGCCGAACGGAGCGGAACCGTGACGTCAGCCCCGCCCTGAAGTATTAATGCCGGGCAACGGACTTTCTCGGCATACGAAAGCGGATCGATGGTCAGGAACGCGCTCTCACGCGGCGTCATTGGTTCGGCAAGCTCTTTTTCAATCTCCTTTTCCCGGTCGGCAGGAGCGATATTCGGATCGCCATTTACCGCCGCTTCCGTCTGCTCGCGCGCCAGTTGCGGGCCTGGGACACCGGGGCCGGCGAGCGTAATGATCCCCGCGATCGCCTGATCCTGCGACGCGACCATCGGAGCGATGAGCCCACCTTCGCTGTAACCGACGAGAAGGATACGCTTCGGATCGATATTGGGCTGCGCACGAAGCCAGGCGATTTCAGCCCGCACGTCATCGGCCTCGTCGAAGGTGGTGGAGGGCGCGTGATCGCCGGTCGATTGGCCGATCCCAATGTCGTCGACTCGCAGAACGGCAATCCCGGAACGAGTCAGTGAGTCGGCGATGTCGCGGAACGGCATCCAAGGCGGCGTTCCATTATTGCGTTCGCTGGGGCTCAGGCCCGTGATCAGAATCGCTGCAGGCAGCTGCTTTTTCGAGTCGGGAAGCGTCAGTGTCCCGGCAAGCGTGTGTCCGGCGGTTGCGATACTTACCTCTTGTGCCGCATAGGCATGATCCGGCGGCGCGCCATAGGCAGGCCACAACGGGTAGGCACTGCGGGGAAAATCAAATCGTCGCTCGATGGTGACGCCAAAGTCGGGAAGCGTGGCGGCTATCATGCATCCCTGGGTATCCGTCAGAACGAGGTACCGCTTGTTGTGATAGGTCACTTTCCAATCGGTTGCATCGATGCGTTCGACGAGAATGTTACCCCGCGTGTCGGTGTAGAGTGACGCGCCCGGGATATCCACGCGATCCTGATTGAGGACAACGGCCCGCGCCACGGCCTGCATTACGGAACTGGAAATGAAATCGGACCAGTAAATCGCACCTGCCCCCAAGTCCCGTTCCTTCGGCGGATCGGGCGGCTGTCCCGCGATCGACAATACGACAGAACTATGTGCCGCCGTCTGATCGGGACGGAGGTCTATCGTTGCATCGACGACGCGCGACTGTGTGAGAATCTGAAACGTATGAACCTTTCCGGGACGGTATTCCACCCAATCCGCGGCAACGACGCGTCCCGCATCGAGCGTTACAAAAGCGGCATCGGGACATTGGGCGCCCCGAACGGACGCACTGGCATCGGCTTGGCCGAGCGGCGCGCCGATCCAGAGCAAGGAGGCTGCACAGAGGATTCTCTTGAGGCTCATTTTGGTGCCTTCCGTTGCGGCGGTTTTCTGCGTTGGCGCGAGGACGTCTTGAGAGGCGTAAAAAGGATCGTGATCGCGTAGAGGCGACCGGCCTTGGGAGCTCCGGACATGTCGCGATCCAGCTGCTCGATCGAATTGATCATTGCGCGCACTTGCGCCGGCTTGAGCCATGCGGTTTTCCGGCGGACCATGAGTTCCCGCCGCGGGCCTGCCAGCACGGTTTCGGGGTGGCCAAATGCGCGCCGATAGTCGCGCGTGCCAAGCCGCAACATCGATCCGACAAGTGCGCTCAATGTCTTGTTGCCGTCTCGTCTTGCCGCTTCAAGATCGATCGCCACGTCTCGCGCGATGGGGCGATAGACGAGTTCCGATTTTCGGCCGCGCAGCCGACGCCGCGTGCTTTTCACCAAGCCGGCCTTTTCGAGAATGCGAAGGTGGTAATAGAGCGCATCGGGCGCCCGTCCGAGAATGGATGCTAGCTCCGCGACGGACGCTGCGCCGCTTTCGGCCAGCACATCGCACAATTCCTGCCGCAGGGACGACGACAGGGCCTCGAGCTGGGTCCTGGACCTTATCAAGAGGGGCTTCGATCGGCTCATGCGGCGATCGTAGCCGGTGTTGAAAAAACCGCAATTATTTCAAGATGCAGCCACCGCGCATCGGCTATGCCTTGGCGGAGCTGTTAAGGGAGTTGGTAAATGGCGGCGCGGCTTATTTCTTGGGCGGCCCTGAAATTCCCAGAGATTCGCGCAGCGCCTGCGCGTCCATCATCTTGCCGTCGCGCATGACGAGTTCGACCTGACGCAGATCGCCGATGTTCTTCGACGGATCGCCGTCGATCAGCGCCAGCTCCGCAAGCTTGCCTTTGGCGAGCGAGCCGGTCTGGCTCTTCAGCTTGAACACGGTTGCCGGATTTATCGTCGCCGTCGCGAGCGCCTCGGCCGGCGTCATGCCGGCCTGGACGTAAAGCTCCAGCTCGTGGATCAGCTCGAAGCCCGGGCCATCGGTTCCGGCGAGGATCGTGATGTGCCGCTTGTGCATCTCGCCCACCAACTCAACCAGCTTGGCGAAGCTTGCCCGCATGCGCGCGCGGGAGACATCGGCGGTCGGAGCTTCCGCGCTTGCGAGAAACCCGCGCGAAAACTGCGCGGGCAAAGTGCTGGCATAGGGCGCATCTGCAGGTGGAAAGGTTCCGTTGTCCGGAACCAGTGACGCTTCGATCACGACGAGCGTGGGGTCGACAGCGATTTGGCGGCGCGCGAGTTCATCCAGATAATCGCTCATCATCTTGGAATGCAGATCGACGTCGGCCGCGTATTTCGCCGTGCCCATGATGCGGGCATCGGTGTTGGACTTCTGCACCACATCGTCGGGCATCGCCTGCATCATCACGAAATAGATATGCGTGATCTCGTCATAGCCGTCATGAACGGCGTCGAGCGGGCGCATGCCGTGGGGAATGTGGCCATGCACATGCAGGCCGAGCTGGTGCGCGAGCGTGGCCATCGGCTTGACCCAGGCCGGGTCCATCGAACCGTAGATCTTGATAGCGAAATAACCTTCGTCTTTCGCGCGGTGTACGTCAGCCAACGCCTCGTCCAGCGAATGCGCGACCACGCCAACCTGTGCCGCGAGGGGGCCGGCGCCGTCGATCAGCAAAGACGGCACGATGCGGGGCCCCAGAAGTTCGCCCGCTTCGATGCGTTTGCGCCGCGCCGTCGATTCCATCGGAAAATTGCCGGGATCGCGCACGCTGGTGATGCCGGAGGCGAGAAGCAGCGGTCCGGTGGAATCGTCGCCATAGTGCTGGTGGTTGTCCCACAAGCCCGGGATCAGCGTCTTGCCGGTGCCGTCGATGATTTGCGCGCCCGTGGGTGCCTTCACTTTCGCCGCAGGACCGACTGCGGCGACGCGGCCGTTCTCCACGACGACCGTCTGCCCGTTGCGGAACACGCGGGCATCGGAATCGTAGAGCTTGACGTTCCGGAATACGACAGGGCCGGTGGGCGTTTTCGCGATCTTCGCGACGAGGGCCGGCCCAAGCTTTGCCAGCGCGTCATCCTGCGCCTTGCTCAACGCGGCGCTCACACTCTCCCAGCCAACGGGAACAACAAACGGCGCGGTCGCGAAGAATTTGTCGCCATCCATCCAGATCGGAAATGGCGAGAGGCCGAAGCCCGTAATCGTATAAGCGGAGAGCGTTTTCTTCTCGGCGCCGTTTGTCACTTCGAGCGTCGTGAGCAGATCGATGCGCGCCTCTCCCGACGGCAACAGATCGACGGAATGCGTCGGCGATTTCAGCATCGCGTCGACGATGAAGAGAAAGGAATCGAACGAGCCGCCGAACGCGACATAGTCGAGATTGGGTTTGGTCTGTCCCGTGCCGTGATCGACGGGGCTCGTGTAACTGTAGACGCCGTCCTTCACCGTATAGGTTTCGGCTGCGTCGCCTGACGGCGTGCTGCCGCGGATGATCATTGATTCGAGCGTACCGTCCGGCGCGAAACGATTCTGTTCGTCCATCTCGCTGACGAAGCCGCGAAGGTTCAGGCTGAAGCGCGACCAATGCGTGCCGCCGGCGTCCGTCCAGAGCGCGACCTGTCCGTGATGCGTCCCGGCCGTGTCGGTGATCGACCACACCCTGGCATCGGCGGGAGGCTTGGCGAGCTGGTCGGTGGATGTTTGCGCGAGGACGGGTACCGCAATGAGCACGAATAGCAGAGCGAGAATTTTGCGGAGCATCGGATTCCCCTTCGATACTCCAGCTTAGCAGTGCTCGCGCTTCCGTCTACAGGATCCTCCCGGGCGAAACCCATGCGCTAACCGCAATGTCGCGAAATAGTGAATGCAGAAGCCGGTGGACCGCGGGCGTCCCCCGCATTTGCGTAGAAGTCGTCGACCCAGCGAGCGAGGACGCCCGCGGTCCATTTGAGCCTGCACTTACTCCCTGCGCGTCGCGTCGATGATGGTGCGCAGATCGGCGACATAATCTTCGAAGGCGCGGCGGCCTTCCTTCGTCAGCGTCACCCGCGTGCGCGGACGTTTGCCGACGAAGTCTTTTTCGATCGCGGCGTAACCCGCTTCTTCGAGTGTCGTGATATGCGCGCCGAGATTGCCTTCCGTGGCGCCGACGATGGCCTTGAGGCGGACGAACTCAAGTTGCTCGCCCTGGGGAAGTGCGCGCAGTGCCGCCATGATCTTCAGGCGCACCGGCTGATGGATGATCGCGTTGGGCTGATCCATCACGCGTGCCTCAACCAGAAGCCGCCCAGGATCAGTCCGCCGCCGCCCACGACGGCCATCCACAGCAGGAAATATGCGGGCAGATCGAAATAGCCGAACAGCGTGAGCGCTCCAACCGCGAGGCCGAGGACCACCATGCGCACGCCGCGCGTCCAGATTCCGATCAACAGGTAGAACAGCGCGACGAGGATGGGGAAGAACGCCGCAACTTGCGCATCCCTGTGGGGTGGCAGGATCGCAAAGAGCGCGCCGACGAACAGAAAGACAGCGACGAGTGTCGCGCCATAGCGCCAGCCGAAGGTATCCGCGCGCGCCGATTTCGCCCGCCAGCTGAGCCAGAAACTGCCGATGACGCCCACGACAATCAGTATCGGCCAGACGATCGACCATTCGGGGCGGAGGTAGGTCGCGCCATAGGCGATCATCCAGATGGCACCCCAGAGAAAAAGATGCGGCGCCCCGAAGCGATAGCCGAAGAGATTCGAGCTGCGTCGTTCGGTTTTTGAGATGTCGCGCAAAGTGCTTTCAGCTTCGTCGCGGGAGAGGGTCATGGCGGTGGCTCCGAGGTTCATGCAGATAACTCTACTGAACAGAGTAATCTATGTCAAGACTGGCTCTTTTTTCCCTCTCTCCATCGGGGAGAAGGCAGGGTGAGGGGGTGGCGACGCTTGTATCTGCTGGAAAGGCCCCCTCACCCGTCACCGCTGACGTGGCGCCGGCCTCTCCTCCAACGGAGGAGAGGCGAAATGTCGATCAGAGCTTCTTGGACGCAGGTGCCGGCTCGCCCGCTGATTTTTCCTGCGTGCCCAACGCATCGGCAAGCCGCGTTTTCGCGCTGCCGGGGGCGAGAGGCTTTTGCTGGTTTATATGGGGCGCCCAGGCCGTCAGGTAAATCACGTCGAAACTCGCGCGCGTGCGGCCGGATTCATCCGTGTCGGTTGCCGAATAATGCGCGAGCGTTGCTGCCAGCGTATCGCGGCGGAGAAACTTCCGACTGCGCTCGGCGAGCGCGTTGGTTTCGCCCAACGCGCGCAGATCGCTCACCAGGGTTGGGAATTCGCTATAGGCCACATCGATGCGCTCGACGTCCGCGACAGGAAGCGCAAATCCCGCGCGTTGCAACAATCCTCCCAGGTCGCGCACGTCCGCGAAAGGCGCCACGCGTGGGCTCGCGCCGCCGATGGTCTCGCTTTCGCCGAACGCGAATGCGCGGCGCAATTCGCCCAACGTGCCGCCGCCGAACAATGCAGCGAGAAAAAGCCCGTCGGGTTTGAGCACGCGGCGGATCTCGGCGAGCACGCCGGGCAGATCGTTTGCTGCGTGTAGCGACAAGACGCTCGTCACCAGATCGAACGCACCGTTTGCGAACGGCAAAGCATCTTCTTCCGCCGCGACAGCCGTTCGCGTCCAATTCGCGGCATGGCCCTGCAGCATTCGAAATGCCGCCTCGCGCGAATCGAAATCGAGCGCATGCGCGAATTGGCGCTTCACCGCACCGAGCCGTTCCGAAAGATTTTCCGCAACCTCGACTTCGAGGAAGCTGTCCCGGCCGCGCCGCGCCGCACGGGCACGCCGCATCGCATAGGCGCGGGAGTCGAAGATTCGGGGAACGGTCGCGGAAAAACTCGTCATGGCTTAGAGTAGGCGGGATGACGGCGTTATTCGAGAGCGGGACGGATGGGCGTTTGGCGCGTGGATTGCGCCGGGCAGGGGCGGGCGCGCTCAATCTGCTGTTCCCTCCCCTTTGCGTCGGCTGCCGCGCGCCCGTGTTCGAGCCCCATTCGCTGTGCGCCGCCTGCTGGGGAAGCGTTGCGTTCCTCGATGGACCCGCTTGCGAATGCTGCGGCTATCCATTCGATATCGATCCCGGACCGGGCACCATCTGCAGCGCCTGCCATGCCCACCCGCCGGCCTTCGCCCGGGCCCGTTCGGTCATGCGTTATGACGACGGCAGCAAGAAACTGATTCTCGCTCTCAAGCGGGCCGACCGACTCGATCTTGCGCCCGCTTTCGGCCGCTGGCTTGACCGTTCCGGTCGCGCGTTGCTGGCCGAGGCCGATCTGATCGTGCCGGTGCCGCTCCATCCGCTCCGGCTCTGGCAGCGGCGCTACAACCAGTCCGCGATTCTCGCTCAGCGGCTCGCGAAATTGGCTGGCAAGCCTGCCGATCCGCTCTTGCTGCGCCGGATTCGGCAGACGCCCAGTCAGGGCGAGATGCCGTCTGCCAAGGCCAGGCGGCGCAATGTGCGGGGTGCGTTTCGGGTGCCGCCCGAGGCCGCGCCCGCGATCCGGGGCAAATCTGTGTTGTTGATCGACGATGTTTACACAACCGGTGCGACGATCGATGCCTGCGCACGGGCACTCAAGCGGGCGGGCGCGGCCAAAGTCCTGGTCCTCGCGCTCGCGCGCGTTGTCCGCCCGACCGTAAGCCTTATATAAACAGTGATCGGTCAGGAACTGAGTCATGGCGCGCGTCAAAATCTACACCACCCCGATCTGCCCCTATTGCGTGCGGGCGAAATCGCTTCTGAAAAAGAAGGGCGCGGAGATCGACGAGATCGACGTGTTCATGGACGGCGATGCGCGCAGCGAAATGGAAGCGAAATCGGGCGGGCGGCAGACGGTGCCGCAGATTTTCGTGGGCGAAACCCATGTCGGCGGCTGCGACGATCTCTATGCGCTCGAGCACGACGGCAAACTCGATCCTCTTTTGAATGGGTAGATCATGAGTGCGTTCAAGGCCGCCTGCGTGCAGTTGCGTTCGTCCGACGATGTCGAGGACAATATCCGTATCACGTCCGATCTGATCCGCGAGGCAAAGCGCGGAGGCGCGGATTTCGTGCTCACGCCGGAAAACACGACCCTGATGGCGCCCGACGGCGGCGCCAAACTGGATCGCAGCTTTCCCGAAGACCGCGATCCAGCGCTGCCCGCTTTCCGCACGCTCGCCGAAGAGCTCGGCATCTGGCTCCTGATCGGATCGCTCGCGATCAAGGTGAGCGGCACGAAAACGGCGAACCGTTCCTTCCTGATCAATCCGCGAGGCCAGATCGCGGCGCGCTACGACAAGATACATCTGTTCGATGTCGATCTGCCGTCCGGCGAGAAATATCGCGAATCGAACACGGTCGCCGGCGGCCACGAGGCGCGGCTCGCGCAAACGCCGTGGGGCAAGATCGGCATGACGATCTGCTACGACGTGCGCTTCCCGCAGCTCTATCGCGCGTTGGCCAAGCAGGATGCGTTCGCGCTGACCGTTCCGTCCGCCTTCACCGAGACGACAGGCAAAGCGCATTGGCATATTCTATTGCGCGCCCGCGCCATCGAGAATGGTGCGTATGTGCTGGCGCCCGCGCAAGGCGGCGTGCATGCGAATGGACGGCGCACTTACGGCCACAGTCTCATCATCAACCCCTGGGGCGAGATCATCGCGGAAGGCGGCACGGACCCCGGCGTGATTTACGCCGACATCGATCCGGCCGAGGTGACAGCGGCGCGCGCGCGGATTCCGAACCTTCAACACGATCAGCAGTTCGAAGGGCCGTGATCGCTCGTTGTTCGGCATTGCGCGTTCAGAGGACTCCAAAATGCCTTCGATGAAACTGGCGCGCGTGATTCTGTTTACCGCTCAGATCGATGCGATGAGCAAATTCTACGGCGGAGTGCTCGGCCTCAAGCGCGTCACGAATGAACCGAAATGGCGCGAGTTTGCGGCGGGCAGCACGCGGATCGCGCTGCATTCCGGGCCGCCATCACCCGGCCGCAAGGGTCCGAAGATTGTGTTCTATGCCAAGGATGTCGCGGTCCTGCGCGAGAAGCTCGTATCGCGCGGTGCGAAATTCGGGAAAGTCCACGAAGGCGCGTTCTGCCTGTGCGATGGCAAGGACCCAGACGGCAATCCCATTCAATTGTCCAGCCGGTGAAAGCCGAATTGGGACACACCGAGTCGCTCGCTTGCAGAACCAGCCATTTACCCCCATCTTGTATGTTGAATCTGTAACAACCCGGAGCAGCCACGCGTGATCGTTTACAGTCTTCATTGCCCGAAGGGGCATGCGTTCGAAGGCTGGTTCCGGGACAGCGGCGCGTTCGACGCCCAGTCTGCGGACGGCAAGCTCCTGTGCCCGGTGTGCAATTCCAGGAAAATCGAGAAGGCGCCCATGGCGCCGGCGCTCGCGAATTCGGTCGGCGAGCGCAAATCCGCGCCCGACGAGTTGCGCAAGGCACGCCAGTTCGTGACGGGCCTGCGCAAATATGTCGAACAGAACGCCGAATTCGTCGGCCCGAAATTTCCCGAAGAAGCGCGCAAGATTCACTACGGCGAAACCGAAGAGCGCCACATCTATGGCGAGGCGACGATCGCAGAAGCGCGCGAGCTGATCGAAGAAGGCGTCGATGTCGCGCCGCTCCCGCCGGATTTGAGCGAAGCGAATTGAACTATACTGAAACTCACCATGGTCGCCCTCCGAGGCGGCCACCCAGCGGCCGCGCGTCTGCGCGGCGCATGACTTTTCACGAACTCACAGAAGGTAATTCAGCTCGCGGACGCTCGCTGGCTGGGTGGCCGGGTCACGCCCGGCCATGGTGAAATTTGGTGATGGCGCCTAATCTTTAGACGCAAGAGGTTGCTCCGCCACCACCATGTAATTCACATCCGTATCGCTCGACAGTCGCCAGTCCCAGCCGAGGGGGTCGAAGCTCACGCCTTGCGTTTTCAGCACCGTGAGCCCCGCATCCCGCAGCATT
>Ga0302324_100015019_pt1 | contig 15562 bp, 16 predicted proteins | sample Palsa_T0_1_FD_201949 | JGI IMG/M metagenome (GOLD analysis project Ga0302324, IMG submission 201949) | Peat permafrost microbial communities from Stordalen Mire near Abisko, Sweden - Palsa_T0_1 | ecosystem: Environmental > Terrestrial > Soil > Palsa > Peat permafrost | place: Sweden: Abisko...
GAACCCGGAAACGGGGCACTTCGACGGATTCGGCGCGTTCCAGCAGCCCTGGCAACTGAACGTCAACTTCTCCGCGTCGTACGAGCTCACGAAGAAGGTTCGGGCGAACCTGATCCTCAGCAACCTCTGGAATACGTGCTTCGGCGGCTCGAATACGCCGTGGTCGCGCGCGTACCCCCCGAACTCGTATACATGCGGCTACTATGCGAACCCGTTCTACGTCGCGAACTTCTACAACGGTACGAGCCCGAACGACATCGGCGCGAACGGCGTGCCGCTCAACCCGTACTTCAAGCACTCGTTCATCCCGTCGTGGGCGGACCAGACGTCGCTCGGCTACGTGATGCCGTTCAATGCCTATCTTCAGTTCACGATCAAGCTGTAAGCGGGTCAGCCGTTCGCGGCACGGGGGCGCACGCGGCGCGAGCGATCCGGCCGCGGCGCGGGCGCCGGCGGGGGACGGCGCCGCAGCGGCCGCGTAGTATTCGGGACATTCGCGGCGCGCGGCGGTGCGATCCGCTTCGTGCTCGACGCAGGCGCGGGCCGCACGGGGACTTTGTCCTCGATTCGGCTCGGCACCATCGCAGCGGGACGAGTCACTTGCTCCGCCGGCACGTTGCGCTCCGGCCGCTGCATCATCGTGCGCAACGGCTGCCACTCCGTTCCCGTGTGCCGTGCAGCGATCTGGCCGTTGTACAAGTAGACGTTGCCGCTGCCCGAACTGGCGTTGACCACGGGGCCGCCGCCGCCGAGCACGGCATGTTGCTCACCGTCGTGGCCGCTCACCTGCGCGCCCGAGTCGAACGATGTGAAGACGCGGCCTGGGCTTGCATGCGCCGCGAGTTCGGCATCACCGTTCACGCCGAGCGCGACGTTGCCCGTCTGCGTTTCGAAGCGCGCCAGCCCGGGTTCGAACGAGCCGCCGTCGTAGGCGATCGACCCGCGAACGCTCGATACTTCGATCTGCTTCGCGCGGCAGTTGTTGAACACGACGTTGCCGGTCCCCGAGCGCACGCGAACGCGCGAAAATGAGGAATTGTCCGCGACCACGGGCCCGCGCATGACCTGCACGAAACCGTCGCCACCGACGTTCGCGAGGTGCACGCTGCCGTTGCGAACGCGCGCGACGAGCGTGCCCTGCCGGTAGTCCTGCACCGTCACGTTGCCCTTGCCCATCTGCACCTGCACGAGGGCGGCGTTCTGCGGAACCGTGACGGTGACGTTCGCTTCGCTCCCCCGGACCGCGACGACGTCGTGCTGGCCCGGCGACAGGGTGGAGACCGCAAACGACTCAGCCGGCAATTCGACCGGGCCGTCCGGGCCTTGGACTTGGCCGGCGAGGACGGGAATGGTGCTCTGCGCCTGGTTCGACTCCACGGCGAAGCGCCGGATCGTCACGCCGCTCGTGTCGTCCACCTGAACCGACGGGCGGTCCCACGTCCGTATGTTGACCGTCCCCTTCGCGACCAGCACCCGGACGATCGGAGCCGTCCCGACGGGCGAGAGGTCCGGCGCCTGGGCGCGAGCGACCGCTGGGGGGAGGGCGAGAGCCATCCCGGCAAGGGCCAGCAAGCGGACGCCCCAGCGGGGCACAGTTCCAAACACTGCTCCCAGCGTACAGGCCGGAGTGTCCCGCGTCATTGACGCGAGATAAAGGCTCGCTCCGCCGGTGCGGGCGAGGGCGCGGCGGCGGCCTGCTGGAGCCTCGGCAGCACGACCCGAAAGAGCGTCCCGCCGTCCCGGCGGCGCCGCGCGTCGACCGATCCGTTGTGGACGCGTGCGATGCTGCGAACGATCGCCAGGCCCAGGCCGGTTCCCTCAACGGCGCGGTTCCGCGACTTGTCGGTGCGATAGAAGCGGTCGAACACACGTGCCAACGACTCGTCCTCGATCCCGACCCCGGTGTCCGCGACCTCGACAACCACAGTCGCCGGGTTCGCGCTCGCGGATACGTCGACGCCCCCGACCTCCGTGAACTTGATGCCGTTTTCGATGAGGTTTGTGAACAGCTGCCGGAGCAGGTCGGAGTTCCCGTTCACGAGCGCGTCCGGCGCGAGATCGCCCGCGAGCCGCAGCGTCAGGCCCTTGTCCGCCGCACGCTGGCTCGACGAGCGAAGGGCGTCCGCCAAGACGTCGGCGAGTGCCACCGGTTCGCGCGGGATGTCGTCGCCCGATTCCGCCTTCGCGAGCGTCAGCATACCGCTCACCATACGTGCGAGGCCCGCGCTCTCCTCGATGATCGCATGCAGGCTGTCGGTGCGCACCGTCGGGTCACGATCGCCCCATCGCTCGAGCATCTGCGCGTTCGCGTGGATCACGGTGAGCGGCGTGCGCAGCTCGTGCGAGGCATCGGAGATGAATTGCCGCTCGCGGGCGAAGGCCTCCTCGAGGCGTGCGAGCATCGCGTCGAAGGTCGCGGCGAGGCGCCCCACCTCGTCGGTACGGCCGGTCCAGCCGATCCTCCGGTTCAACTGGTCCGAGCCGATCTGCCCGATCGCCGTGGTCAGCTCGTTGATGGGGCGAATCGCTGCGGAGGACACGGCGAGGGACGCCACGACCACGGCGACCACGGCGAGCAGGAACACGATCGCGAGCAGGTTGCGCGTTCGCCGAATCGTCTCGTTGAGCACGTCGAGCCGCTCGGCGACCTTGACGATGATCGGGCTGGCGCCGCCACCGACCTTGACGCGCTCGTCGCGCACGTAGACCTGACCCAGCGGTGTGTTCTCGACCGCGTACGACACACCGGCGTGCTGATCGGCGGGACGCCGCGCGAAGCTGACGCTGCCCATGTTCTGGGACTTTCCGATCGTATACCCCTGCGCGTTATCGATCTCGACGTACGTGGTCGGCGACGACCAGTGCTCGAGGTTCCCCGGAAGGGCGAGCTGTTCGTCCATCGGAAACGCCTCGCCGATTGCGACCAGCGGCCCGGAGCGGGAGACGATCGATGCGATTTCGGATCCGGTCTGATCGACCCGCGCCTGCGCCTGGTCGAACAGAATCGCACGGAGCGCTACGAAGAGCACGATCGACACGGCGCCGATCACACACAGCAGCAGCAGCGTGTACCACGTCGCGATTCGCCAGCGTAGCGAAGAGCCCGCGAGCACGCCGAGACTAGTCCCTCAGCGTGTAGCCGACGCCTCGCACCGTCGCGATCAGCTTGTCGTCGAAGCCCTCGTCGATCTTACCGCGGAGGTAGCGGATGTAGACGTCGATCAAATTGGAGTCGCCCAGAAAGTCGCTGCCCCAGACGCCGTTGAAGAGCTCGTCGCGAGTGTGCACTTTGTTGCGATGCAGCAGCAGGTACTCGAGGAGCGCGTATTCCTTGGCGGTGAGCGCGATCGTCTTGCCCGCGCGTTGCACCTCGTGCCGATCGCGGTCCATCACGAGGTCCTTCGCGGTCAGCACGTTCGACTGCGGGTTGCGCTCGCGCAGACGCGCGCGCACGCGTGCCAGGAATTCTTCGATGGCGAACGGCTTCGTCAGGTAGTCGTCGGCGCCGACATCGAGGCCGCTGACCCGATCCGGCACCCGGTCCTTCGCGGTCAGCATGATGATCGGAACGCGGCTCTTGGCGCGCACGCGCTTGCACACTTCGAGCCCGTCCATCTTCGGAAGCATGAGGTCGAGGACGACCAGGTCCGGCTCCTTCAGGGCGCGTTCGAGGCCCGTAAGGCCGTCGTGCGCGACCTCGACCGAGTACCCTTCGTGTTCGAGTTCGAGCTTGAGCACCCGCGAAATTTGGCGGTCGTCCTCCACGACGAGGATCCGGAACGGGCGGTCCGCATGGCCGTCCAGCGTTACGTCGGCGTTTTCGGCCGTCATCGACCAGCCGTTGCGCGGCGCGGCAGGCTGACCAGCGAGAGGCAGAGGGCGCATGCGATGCCCACGCCGAGCCATTCCAGCGCCGCGGGCGTGACGAGCGCATGGCCGAACGCCGAGGCGACGTTCGCCACGGTCTTGCCGACGCTCCAGCCGCTTCCGGCGCTGAGCAGCGCGAGCCACGTTCCGAGCGCAAGGATCAGGCCGACGCCGAACGTCTCCACACGCGTCAGGATCGGCTCGGGCACCGCCGCCACTGCCGCCATGATCGAGGCCCGCAGACCATCGGGGAGCGGTTCCAGTGGGAGCGCGCGCAGAGCTCGGTCGAGGTCGTCGTCGTGGTCGTACATCATTCGGTCCCTTCGGTCGCTGTGGCCGGCTCGGCGTCTTTGGCGGCCAGTCTCTTGCGAAGGAGTTCCTTCGCCCGGAACAGGTGAGTCTTCACCGTACCCATCGGCAGTTCCAGGACCTTCGCGATCTCTTCGTATTGTCGTCCTTGCAGGTGGTAGAGCGTGATCACTGCCCGGTATTTGTCCGGCAAGGCGTCGATGGCTTCCCGCAGCAGGCGCGCTTCGTCGCGGCGTTCGGCCTCGAGCTCCGGGCCGGGCCCCTCATCGGCCCGTTCGGGAAGCTCCGCGTCGCTATAACGTTTGCGGCGCGCGAGTCGGTCGCAACAGGCGTGATAGGCGATCGAGAAAATCCACGTGGAGAACTTTGCGCCTTGCCGAAACGTGCGCAGGCTCCGGAAGGCTTTGAAGAAAGCCTCCTGGGTGGCGTCCTTTGCCTCCTCGGGGTCGCGCATCGTGCGCAGTGCGAGGTTGTACACCGCCCGATCGTAGCGCTCGACGAGCGTGCCGAAGGCCTCGACGCGGCCGGCAAGCGCCGCCGCGACGAGCTCGCCGTCGTCCGGGGTGGGCGCCTGCGCTGGGCTGATGATCACGCGCGGGCGCGGTTCGAGGAGAGCAACCGGCACGCCCTCACGTACGGCGCGGACGCGGACCGAGTTTCGCCTCCGCCGAACGAAACACGCAGGCTGCCGAGCCGTATGTCAGGCGTACGACACCGAACGGCTCGAAGCCGAGGAGCGCCACAGTGATTATCATCCGACCGTCCGACTCTGCGCCCGTCCGCATTCCGCGAAGCGAGCGGGGCTTCCCCGCGACGCCTGCACCAACGTTCCCCGGCTGGGGCCCCCGGATCTAGGTGGCGAGCGATGGATGACAACTTCGTTGGTGCAATCGCCGTCGTTCTGATCTTCGGCGGCCCGGTCTTCGCCTTCGTCGCGATGCGGCTCATGGCGCACCGCGAGCGGATGGAGATGCTTCGGCACGGCATCGTCCCGCCGGTCAAAGGCTGGACGCAAGCGCCTTGGGGACAGCCGGGCGCTTCGCAGCCCCAGCCGCAACCGATGCCCGCGTCCCGGCCGGGCAAGCCGGACAGCTGGGATGAGTCGCCCCAGCGGACCCTGCGCAAGGGCGTCGTGCTGGCCGCGATCGGAGTCGCCCTCACGCTCGGGCTGGGGTTCATCGGGTTCCTGGTCGAGCCCGGCCGGTACACCCCTGGTCCCTGGCTCCTCGGCGGCCTGATCCCACTCTTCGTCGGTCTCGCGCAAGTCCTCATCGCGGTGATCTCCGGGGCAACGCTTGGACCGCCAAACCACGGCCCGTACGGGTACCGCATGGACTCGGCGGGGGCCCAAACCGTCGGCCAGACCGCGGCGCCCCCGCCCCCACCGACGTTCGACGGGTCCTATACGTACCGCCCCGACCCGTCGACGCAGGAGCTGGCGCCGCCGCAGCGGCCTCCCGACCGGCGCTGATCCGCGGCCGGCGCGAATGGAAAAAGAATCGGGCCGCCCTTGGGGGCGGCCCGATTCCGTTTGGCCTCTGTGCGATCGCTCGCTACCTGCAGGCGACGAGCGCCATAGCCCAGCCGTTTGCTGTCTTGGTTCGCACGAGGTAGCCGTCCGGCGTGCGGTCGTAAACCTGGAAGCCCGCTCGGAGCGCGTCGGCTAGCGATTTGAAGACCATCAGACCTGCCACTTCGCGTACCCTCCTTTCCTTCGATTCGGTCGCATTCTGTATAACGCCCGAGCGCGCCGAACGTTTTAGTTGAATCCGGAAGAATCGGTTAAATCTACAATTCCAAGCGTACACGTTCGTTACTGCGTGCTCGCCAGGGGCGGACTTCTCTACCCTTTCGGGAAATCCTGACCAATATGCCCGCGCTGTCGACGACTCCGGCGATTCACCGGACGGTGGTCATCGATCGCCGCGAGGCGGGCCCCGGTATCGTCGTCGTCGGCCTGAACGCACCGGCGCTCGCGCGTGCGACACATCCGGGCCAGTTCGTGATGGTGGTCCCGCCGGGCGGCGAGCGAGCTGCCGTCGCGCTCGGCGTCTACGAGGCTTCAAGCGAGCGAGTGTCGCTGATGGTGGCGACCGTCGGTCCGCGCACCGCCGAGCTTGTAGCGCTGCGGGTGGGTGCTTCGCTCGACGTGCTCGGCCCGCTCGGCAACGGGTTCGATCTCGATGCGCTCGGCGACGACGTCGCCATCGTCGCTGGTGGCGTCGGCCTGGCATCGGTGCTGCTCGTCGCGCAGGCGCTCGCGTCGCGCGGGACGCGGGCGCGGCTCTACTACGGCGCGCGGAACGCGGCAGCGCTGGTCGATGCCGAACTCTTTGCCGAGTTGACCATCCCGGTCGCACTGGCAACCGACGACGGATCGAGCGGATATCACGGATACGTCACGGACCTCCTCGTCGCAGCACGACCGCCGAGCGCCATCGCCGCGTGCGGACCGGCGCCGATGCTGCGCAGCGTCGCCCGCATCGCCGCGGAACGAAACATCCCCGCGCAGCTCTCGCTGGAAGAGGCGTTCGCGTGCGGCGTCGGCGCCTGCTGGGGTTGCGCGGTCGGCATCGACCGTGCCAGCCGGCAGGCCCCGGCATTTCCGGAGCCCGCGCCCGGCGAGGCGCGCGCATACGTGCACGCGCGCATCTGCAAAGAGGGCCCCGTGTTTTGGGCACACGAGTTGCGCTGGTGAACGGCGCGGCAAGCGAAGCGGTGGGGGCGCCGGAGCTCTCGGTGCGAATCGGCTCGCTCGAGCTGAGGGTTCCGACGCTCATGGGTAGCGGCTGCTACGGCTCGGGAGAAGAGTACGCGCCGTTCGTTGACCTCGCGCGCATCGGCGGCGTCGTCCTCAAGAGCGTCACGCGCCATCCCCGGCTCGGCAACGCTCCGCCGCGGCTCGTCGCGGTGGCGAGCGGTATGCTGAACGCCATCGGTCTGCAGAATCCTGGCATCGACTCATACCTGGCGAACGACGTCGCGAAGTTTGCCGATCGCCCGTGTGCCGTCGTGGGAAGCGTCGCCGGCTTCAGCGTGGACGACTACGCGCACGTGACCGAGCGCCTGGCCGCACGCGACGAGATCGATGCGATCGAACTCAACATCTCGTGCCCCAACGTTGGATCCGAGGGAGAGACGTTCGCGTGCGACCCGCGGCTCGCTCGAGCGGCGACGCGCGCGGCGCGCGCAGTCACGCGCAAGGCGCTGATCGTCAAGCTTTCGCCCAACGTCACGGATATCGCCGCGATCGCGCGCGAGGTAGAGGACGCCGGCGCCGACGCGCTCGCCGTCGTGAACACCGTGCGCGGCATGGCGATCGACGTCGACGCGGTCCGTCCGCGCCTCGGGAACATCAGCGGCGGCCTGTCGGGAGCCGCCATTCGCCCGATCGCGGTACTCGCCGTGTACGAGGTGGCGCAGGCCGTGCGCATTCCGATCGTTGGACAGGGCGGCATCGAGACCGCGCGGGACGCGCTCGAGTTCATCCTCGCCGGTGCCACGGCCGTCGGCATCGGGACCGGAAACTTCACCGACCCGCGCGCGCCGCTCGCCGTGGTGGAAGGGATCCGCTCGTATCTGTCAGCGCGCGGTTGCGCGCGGATTACGGACATCATCGGCGCGGCCAATCCCGCCTTCAAAGGAGTATGATCGTGAACGCTACGACCTCTGCGCCGACTCTCGTCGTCGCCCTCGACACGCCAGACTACGTCGCGGCCGATGCGCTGATCGGCTCGCTGGCGCCGCTCGGCGTGATGTTCAAGATCGGGTTCGAATCGCTCTACGGGTACGGCGAGCGGATCTTCGAGCGCCTCGAGGCACTCGGCGCCGGCTATTTCGTCGACGCGAAGCTGCACGACATCCCCCGCACCGTCGCGGCCGGCGTGCGCGCGCTGGTGCGGCCGGGCGTGCGGATCCTCAACGTCCACGCCCTGGGAGGCGCCGAAATGATGCGCGCGGCCGTCGACGCGGCGCAGGAGCGGGCGGCCGAACTGCACGTCGAACCACCCGCGATCTTTGCGGTGACGCTCCTGACCAGCATCGGGGCCGACGATCTCGCAGAACTCGGCTTGCACGGTGGGCCGGGCGAGAACGTCATTCGGCTCGCTGCACTCGCCCGGGATGCGGGCTGCGCGGGTGTGGTGTGCAGCATGCACGAGGTCCGCGATATCAAGCGGTTCTTCGGCACGGAATTCGCGACGCTGATCGGCGGCGTCCGGCCTCGCGGCGCCTCGCACGACGACCAGCGCCGCGCGGCGACGCCGCGGGAAGGCGTCGACGCGGGCGCCGACTACCTCGTGGTCGGGCGCCCGATCACACAGGCCTCCGACCCGCTGTCCGCGGCCCGCGGTATCCTCGCGGAGATGCGTGGGTGATCGCGGAGGATCTGCAGGCGACACTGACCGCGCACGGCGCGCTCCTCGACGGGCACTTCCGCCTGTCGTCCGGCCGTCACAGCGCTCGCTTCATTCAAAAATTCCGGCTCCTCGAAGACCCGGCGCTCGTAGACCCGCTCGCGCAAGAACTCGCGCGGCGCGTTGCTGCGTACGAGCCAACGGTGGTCGTGAGCGCCGCGGTCGGGGGCATCGTGCTCGGCTACGAGACGGCGCGCGCGCTGCGCACGAAGGCGCTCTTCGTCGAGAAGGAGGCGGGCGTTCCGACGCTGCGGCGTGGGTTTGCTCTCGGTCCCGACGACCGAGTGTTGATCGTCGAAGACGTCGTCACGACCGGCGGGTCCGTCCGTGAGGTGCTGGACGTCGTCCGCGCCGCCGGCGCGCGGCCCGTCGCGATCGGCATCCTCGTGCGCCGGGCCTCCATCGACTTCGACGTACCATCCGTCGCGCTGCTGGACATGCCGGTCGAATCCTTCGACCCGGCGGATTGTCCCCAATGCGCGCGCGGCATCGCGCTCGTCGAACCGGGGTCGCGTTTCTCCGTTTCGTAGGGACCAGCCCGCCGATGCCGCGCGCCGCTCGACGCTCGCGTTTAGGCGGCAGGCGCATGGTCCGATTCGGCCGGCCATTTCCGAACGTCGACGCCGCGAATCGTCAACCATAGCGCGAAGAGCAGCTGGGTCAGGAACAGCGGCACGACGATGGCAGGGAAGATCGCCGCATTGATCGCCGGGACGAGAAAATCCGTCGCAATGCTCGTCAAGAGACAGAGCGACGCGAACACGAAGAGGACGCCGAAGGCCTTCGGAAGGTATCCCGACTTGTACACGAGATAACCGAGCACCGCGCAGTGCACGGCGAAGAAGACGAGCCCGACGTCGTGGCCGTCGTTGTGGAGGCGGAGGGCAAGCGATGCCATCGCTTGGAGCTGCCGGGCATTCACCGCGCCGAGCGTGCCGGAGTCGCTCAGCAGGAGGATAGCCGCGAACCGTCCCAGGGCGCTCGCCGCGCCAATCGCGGCATGGGCCAGCATGAGGAACGCCGAGAGCAATGCCAGTAGCGGGTTGACCGGCCGCAGCACTGCATAGAACAGCACGGCGATCGTTGCATAGCAAACATACGTCAACACCTCGCCGGCGAAGGCCAAGCGCCACGGCGAGAGCGGCGCCGCGATGAGCGCCGCCGCTACCGGAACGCCTCCCGCACCGAAGAGCTTCGACCAGACGGGATTCACGGCAAAAGCCAAGACGATCTCGATCAGGTAGAGCATCCCAGCCGCTCTCGCGTAGATTTGCGGCGAGAGCGTCTGCGTCATGCCGCCTCCACAGTGGGCCGCACCATCGAACCGTGCGGTAACGCCGCCCGCTTGGGATGCCGCCCCACCATCGTCGTCATGTTGGGCTTCCCGCCCGCGCGTTCGCAGGCGGAGGCAGGTGCCGCGAGCCTATGGGAGGCCGGGGTGGTTTGCGAGCTTGAACGTCACGTATGCGACGGACTTGGAGACCAATTCCAGTACGAATGGATCGTTGTTGGAAAGGTTGTCGCACCAGCGTAGGGGGTAGTCCACGCAACCGCCGTTGCGGCTGGGGATGTCGCCCTCGTAGTTGCCCAGAAAGCCACCCCAGATCTGCAGTTCCCAAGGGTGCTTGCAGCAGTCCTGTTGCGTCAAGATGCCGGTATTGGGGACGCCCACGAGGCTGAAGGCGTTCGAATCGGTGCCGTCATTGCCGAAACGAGCGGGGCGCGACTCGACGCCTCCCGTCTTGAAGAACTCGGCGAAATATGCATTGCCGATCTTCGACTCAGGGACGACGTTCGGGGGGAAGCGCTTCACGTTGGTGGCGGTTCCGGGATCGGCAACCAAGATATCGTAGTTCGGCGTCGCGGTGACGTCCGCATCGACGTCGAAAACGATCCGGTGCAGCTCCGCCGGCCGCAGATTCCTGGTGTAATAATGCGAGCCGAGCAAACCGAGTTCCTCGCCGCCGAACCAGATGTAGCGCAGCTGGTTGCGCGTGCGCGTCTTCGCCATGTTGAGCGCGACCTCGAGGATCGATGTCGATCCGGAGGCATTGTCCAGCATGCCCGCTCCGTGGATGGCATCCAGATGCCCTTCGATCACGACGACGTGGTTCGGATCGCCGAACGGAGAATCGGCGATCACGTTGTAGTCGATGTCCGTCCTGTGCTTCATCCGAATGCCGATGTGGACGGTCGGCGCGCGACCCGCGAGATAGTCGCGCAGCAGGCCCGCGCCCACGGCGTAGGAAGCGACGCCGATCACGGGGAGGCTAGCGGGATCGGTCAGCCTTGCTTCGTAGACGCCCGGCCGTCCCGAAGACTCACTGGAATCGTCGAGCGCGGCCGGCATATTGTACAAAACGACCGCACTCGCACCGGCCTCCTGCGCGTTCGCTACCTGCATGTCAAACGTGCAAGTGCCGCGTTCGATGAGCGCGACGTTCCCGCGGGTAAATCTCGAGAAGTCACGCAGCGAACAACCCGAGCGCGAACCCGGGGGCGGCTCGACGGGAGCGCTCACCGTGCCACCGCCGGAGAGCCTCGCGACAAACCAATCGCGCACTTCCGCATAGCTGTGGCCCGGGCTGCTGAACTCGGGCGCCCGACTCATTTCGGACTTCTCGTAGTTGTAGCGCTGAATCGTCACATGGTATCCGGCACGGCGCACGAGCCGCGCAACGTAGGCGACGGAGGCCGCGTACCCGGGCGTACCCGTGTTGCGGTTTCCGTGACCGTTCGACCCCGGGTTCGCGTCGGCGATGAGCTGAAACTGCGAGAGATGGTGCCAGAGCGAGGGCAGGGCGATGCACTGCTCGAGCTTGGCCAGCGTGTCGTTCGTGCGCTGCTCGCAGGTTCGAGCGTCGACTCCAGCCCGGGCGGAGAGGGGAGCCGCGTTCCGGGTGGTGACATCGGTTCCCCGCGCGGCAACATCGCTCGACTGCGCCGCTCCCGACTGGCAGGCGAGGAGCGCGCAAATGAGAGCACCGATGACCAACTGCAACCGCATGTCGCGAGCCCTCGCAAACGCCACAGAGTGAGCCTCGAAAGTTCTGTACCAGAGCCGAATTCCCGCCCCGCGATGCAACTCGCGACACCGCCGGCGGCCGCCTTCGCGTCGAGCGAACACGCCCGATCTTGGCCGAAGCGCGGTCGCAGGAAAGCCGACTCGCCCGGCTCCCGGGCGAAGGAATTGCCGTGTGCCGCCGGCGCCGGTCCCGGCGCTCGACGGCGCTCGGCGGCAACCTCCGCGCGGTGGGTCGCGCCGCGCATGTTCGGGCGCCGCGACCGACGAACGCAGCAGGGATGTCCCGACCCATCGACCGCCTCGTCCGCTCGTCCCTTGCGGGATATGCGCCCTACGTGCCGGGGACGTCGGCGGACGATGTACGGCGCCGCTACCCCGGTTTGCAGATCGTCAAGCTCTCGCAGAACGAGAATCCACTCGGCAGTTCTCCCCTCGCGCTCGCGGCTCTCGCGGGTGTCGAAGCCTACAACGACTACGTGGAGGACGAGTACGCCGAGTTGCGCGGGCGCCTGGGAGACGTCTACGGCTTCGGCCTGGATCGCGTGCTGATGGGACACGGCAGCAACGAGATCCTGATGCTGCTGTTCCAGACCTTCGTCGATCCCGGCGACGAAGTGGTGATGGCGACTCCCTCATTCTCCCTCTTCAAGAAGGACGCCATCGTCGCCGGAGCGCTCGCCGTCGAAGTTCCGCTGCGCGACGGGGTCCACGATCTCGATGCAATGCTGCGCGCGGTCTCGCCGCGCACCAAGCTCGTTTTCGTGTGCGATCCGAACAATCCGACCGGCACGCGCGTGGAGCGCGCCGCCCTCGAGCGGTTTGCTGCAGCGCTTCCGCAGCACGTGCTGCTCGTGCTCGATCAGGCGTACTTCGAGTATATGGACGCCGGCAGATGCGACGGCGTCGACATTCTGCGCTCGCGGCCGGCGACGATCGTGTTGCGCACCTTCTCCAAGGTCTACGGGCTGGCAGCGCTGCGCTTCGGCTATGCGTACGGCTCGGCCGACGCGATCTCGTGGCTCTGGCGCGTCCGGCTCCCCTTCAACGTCTCCCGCTCGGCGGCGGTCGCGGCGGCTGCCGCGCTGGACGACCGCGACTTCGTCGCGCGAAGCGTTTTCGTCAACGAGGAGGGGAAGCGCTACTTCGCGGCCGAGTTTGCGCGCCTCGGATTGTTCGCGTATCCGACCGCCGCCAACTTCGTTGCCGTCGCCGTTCCGGTCCCGGCGGAGGAGGCCTACGCCGCGCTGTTGCGGCGCGGCGTGATCGTGCGCTCCGGCCACTCGCTCGGGATGCCGAAGTTCCTGCGCGTAACGATCGGAACGCCGCACGAGAACCAAGCCTTCGTGCGCGAACTCGAGGCGTTGCTCGAGCAGTGGCGTGCAGCGCTGCCCGCGGGGGCCGCACGCTGAGCGAGGCGTTCGCGATTCGGGATGGGGCGGCCGACGATCTTGCATTCGTGCTCGACCTCGGCCGGCGCACGATTGGCGATAGCGTCTCCGCGGTGCGCGTGGCGCCGTTCGAACTCGTGCGCCTCAACTACGACCGGCTGGTCGAGTACGCCCGCAGCCAGTCCCATATCCTGCTCGTCGCAGAGTCCACGTTCGAGCGGCTCGGGTTCGCGTTGCTGCTCGATTCCTTGCCCGACGAGGTGACCGGTATTCCGCAAGCCTTCGTCGCCTACATGGCGGTCGAGCCGCACGCGCGCAGGCGCGGTGTCGCGCGCTCGCTGCTTGCCGCCGCCGAACGGTCCGCGCGCGAGCGTGGCCTGCCGTTCGTGGCACTGATGGTGACGGAGGACAACGTCGCCGCGCGCGCCCTCTACGCGCAAGCGGGCTTCGTGACGGAGCGGCGCCTCCTCTGCAAGGCGACGTGACCGCGCAGTTTCCGACGCGCCGCGCGGTGCGGTGGATCGCCGGGTTCGTCGTGCTCGCGCTCGCGGTCTGGCTTGCGTCGCGCATCCCCCGCACCCTGACCGTGTTCTTGGTGGCGGCGTTCATCGCGTTCGGCGTCGAACCCGGCGTGCGCAAGCTCGAGCGGCGCATGGCACGCGGATATTCGATCGCCGTCGTGTACGCGATCTTGCTCGCGGCCCTGATCGTCCTCGCGCTGCTCGTCGTCCCGGCGACGATCGCACAAGTGCAGTCGCTCGTCAACAACGCCCCCGACTACATCAATGCGATCCAATCGTTTCTCGGGCGCAGCGAGGACGCCGTGCGCGCGCGCTTCGGCCCGCGCGCCATACCGCCGGGTTACGGGGACGTGCAGCAATTTATCTCCGCGCGCTTCGCCCCGATGTTCACGGCGACGCTCGCATCCGTTGGCCAGATCGTGATCGGAGCGGCCACCGCGCTGTTCATCGCCGTCTCGTCGCTCGTGCTTTCGGCGTTTTTCCTGTTGCAAGCCGACGGGATCGCGACGACGGTCTACGGAGCCTTTCCCAAGCATCGGCAGCCCGCCGTGCGGGCGTTGGGCGACGAGATCGCGCACATCTTCGGCGACTACGTCGCGGGGCAGACGCTGCTCTGCGCGATCGTGGGCGTCGCAATCTTTGCGTCGACGGCCCTCCTCGGCTTCAAGTTCGCCCTCCTCACGGGCATACTCGGCGGCGTGCTCTACGCGGTACCGTTCTTCGGACTCTTGATCGTGCACGTTGCCGCCCTGATCCTCGCTGCGCCGCAGGGAGCGGGCATGGTGCTCTGGGTGCAGGTTCTGCTCCTTACCATCGGGCGCATCGCCGATAACGTGCTCGTGCCGAAGATCATGTCGGAGAGCATCGGCGTCTCTCCCATCGTCGTGATGTTCGCGGTCTTTGCGGGCGGCGAGCTGTTCGGAATCCCCGGTCTGCTGCTCGGCATCCCGGCCGCCGCGCTCGCGAAGGTCGTGTGGAAGTTCTTCCGGACGGTACCCGTCGCGTCGCGGATCGTAACTCCGGAACAGGCCGAGTCCGAAGAAGTCCTGACCGCTCGCACGTGAGTCAGCAGCCGGCGCGCGCTGCGCCCTACGGCGCGGTGTCTGTGGATCGCTCCATCGCGTCGGGGGCGCTGACGCCGATGAGCCCGAGGACGAGGGCCAGCACGATCTTGGCAGCGTGCACGAGGCCGAGGCGCGCGACCCGCAGGTCGTCGTCGTCGACCAACACCTTGCACGCGGCATAGAACTGCGAGAAGTCGGTGGCTACGTCGCGGGCGTACCGCGGGAGCCGGTGCGGGGCGCGGTCGTCGACGACGCCGCGCAGGATGCCGGGGAAGTCGCCCAGCCGGCGCGCCAGCGCGAGCTCGGCCGGATGCACGAGCCGCTCGAGGTGCTCGCCGCGCTCGGCTCGCTTTCGCTGCTCGGGCGTCGCGTTGCGCTCGATCGAGGCGATGCGCGCGTGTCCGTACTGCACGTAATAAACCGGGTTCGCATCCGACTGTTCCTTCGCCAGGGACAGGTCGAAGGTGAGCGGCGACTCGACGGCCGGCATGACGAAGAAGAACCGCGCCGCATCCACGCCCACCTCGTCGATGATTTCGGCCAGGGTCACGATCTGGCCGGCGCGCTTGGAGAGGGATACCGTCTCGGCGCCGCGCTTGAGTGTCATCTGCTGCGCGATCAGTACTTCGATCGCCCCCGGGTGGCCGTATGCTGCCGCCAGCGCGTTCAGGCGGCCGATGTAGCCGTGATGGTCGGGTCCGAGGATGTCGATCACGAGGTCCGCGCCGCGCTGGAATTTCTCGTAGTGATAGGCGACGTCTTGCGCGTAATACGTCGGCCGTCCGCCCGAGCGGATCACGACGCGATCGGTGTCGTCGCCGTAGGCGGTCGTGCGCACCCAGAGTGCGCCGTCCGCCTCGTACACGAGGTCGAGGGCGCGCAGGCGTTCGATGCCAGCCTCGATCGCGCCGTTCTCGTGTAGCTCTCGCTCGCTCTGCCAGCGATCGTAGCTCACGCCGAAGCGCGCCGCCTC
>Ga0302324_100015020_pt1 | contig 15562 bp, 15 predicted proteins | sample Palsa_T0_1_FD_201949 | JGI IMG/M metagenome (GOLD analysis project Ga0302324, IMG submission 201949) | Peat permafrost microbial communities from Stordalen Mire near Abisko, Sweden - Palsa_T0_1 | ecosystem: Environmental > Terrestrial > Soil > Palsa > Peat permafrost | place: Sweden: Abisko...
GCAGCACCATTTCGCGTCCGTCCTCGGAGACTAGTGGTTGAGGAGTCTCGCGCGCAAAGGCCAGAGCGAATCTTGCCAGCCGCTCGAAGGAAAGAATTTGCAAGCGCGTATAGCCCCGCAGTCCCGCGTCCGCGAGAAGCTGCCGCTCCAACTGGAAGGTGGCTTGTTTCGGCGCCAGCAAAATGAGCGGCGGGCCGTCCGGTTGCGCCAGCAACGCTTGGCGGATTTCGCGCAGGCAAAGGAAAGTTTTCCCCGCTCCGGCCGGCCCTAGCAAAAAGCGCGCATGCATGCGATATTAGTCGCGTAAAAGTTGGGCGGCGGAAAGGTTTTTCCAGCACCGCGCCCGCAAATTTTCTTTGCATTGGCGCGGTTTTGGTGAATCAATGCAGGGCAACATGATAAGGATTTTTTTCCATTCCAGTGGAACGAGGCGGTGCAAAATGGGGAGCAGACGCGCCCTCCTCCTTCCGAATCGTAAGGGCATTTTGAGCACCATGGCAGCGATTTGCTTGTTTGGCGTCGCCACCATGCCGTTGCCAGCCGAAAATTGGCCGCAGTGGCGAGGGCCATTCCTCAATGGCTCCACAACCGAAACCAATCTCCCTGACACCTTCAGCAAAACGGAAAACGTCCTCTGGGCCGCTCCCTTGCCCGGCCCGGGCCATGCCACGCCGATTATTTGGGAGGATGCCGTGTTCATCAACAGCCCGGATGCGGATGGAAATCTGGTTCTGCTCTGCCTTGATCGACAAACCGGCAAAGTGCGCTGGCAAAAACAAGTCGCTGCGGGCAACAAAACCAACGGACGCAACAACATGTCATCCTGCTCGCCGGTAACGGATGGCAAAACGGTCTGGACGATGTTCGGCACGGGCGATCTGGCCGCTTATGACTTTTCCGGCAAAGAGCTTTGGACGCGCCATCTGGCCAAGGAATATGGCCGCTTTGTCATCAATTGGCTTTATGGTTGCAGCCCGCTTCTTTACCAAGACCGCCTTTACGTGGAGGTTTTGCGACGCGGCCCGGATGATTCTTTCGTGCTGTGCGTGGACCCTAAAACTGGCTCCAACATCTGGCAACACGTCCGGCCGACCGACGCCAGCGGGGAATCCCAGGAAGCTTATTCCACGCCGATGCCCTGTTCGTGCGGCGGTAAGACACAAATTGTTGTCGTGGGGGGCGATTACGTCACCGGCGAAGACGCGGACACGGGTGAGGAATTGTGGCGCGGCGGCGGATTGAGGAATTTCCGGCACCTTTCGGATTCGCGCCTGGTGCCTTCCCCGGTGATCGCTGATGGCATGATCTATGTCTGCGGCGCCAAAGGAAATCCATTCCTGGCCTTTCACCAATGCGGATCGGGCGACATCACGTCCAATGGCCTGGCCTGGAGTTCCAAGGAATATTCGACCGATTGCGTCACGCCGCTTTTCTACCAGGACAAATTGCTCATGCTCAATGGCGACCGGCAATTAATGGTGTGCTTCGACCCAACCAGTGGCGAAGTCAAATGGAAGCAGCCTTTGGGTGTCAGTGATATTTTCCGCGCCTCGCCGACGGGAGCGGACGGGAAAATTTATTGTTTCAGCGAACGCGCCACCGTCGTGGTGCTCTCGGCTACCGATGGCAAGGTATTGTCAACTATTGCCATGAACGAGGGCGACCAGAGCGACGAAGGATTGAGCCATTCCACCATCGCGGCGGCGCAAGGTTGTCTGTTTGTGCGCACGCCGAACCATCTTTATTGCATCGGCAAACATAGCTTACGATAAATGCTTCTGCCCTACAAAGTTTCCACCTTGCTCTATTGTTTCAACCTTCGGGACCAGGCGCTCCTGATGCGGCGAGCGCAGGAGCCGAATCTCGGCCTCTGGAGTCCGTGCGGCGGCAAATTGCAGATGGACACGGGCGAGTCCCCCTACGCCTGCGCCTGTCGCGAGGCCAAGGAAGAACTTGGGCTGCGGCTGGAACCGAAAGAATTGCATTTGACAGGCATCGTCAGCGAACATGGCTACGAAGGCCAGACGCATTGGTTGATGTTCCTGTTTGAGGTCAAACTGCGGGTGGAGTTTCTGCCGCCGACGCATCGTGAGGGTGAATTCGGGTTTTTCAGCCCCACGGAGATCGCGACCTTGAATATTCCCAAGACGGATGCGGAGCAAATCTGGCCCATGTTCTGGCGGTTCCGGGCTGGTTTTTTCGCGGCGCACTGTCGATGCCTTGCCAATGGCCGTCACGAATGGGTGGTCGAGGAGCAAATTGAACCTCAAGGCCCAAGGCTCAAAACTTATAATTGACGTGGACGAGCCGATCATCGATTTGCAGAGTGATCATTTCTTCATGGGGGAAGCTCTGCGCCAGGCCGTGCGTGCGGGAGAAGCGGAAGAAGTTCCAGTGGGAGCAGTGATTGTGCGAGAGGGCCGCATTCTGGCGCGAGCCCATAACCAGGTGGAATTACTTAAAGACGCCACCGCCCACGCCGAGATGCTGGCGGTCACGCAAGCGGAGGAAGCCACTGGCGATTGGCGGCTAACGGATTGCACTTTGTATGTGACAAAAGAGCCTTGCCCCATGTGCGCGGGCGCGATGGTGCACGTCCGCCTGGCGCGCGTTGTTTATGGCGCGCGCGATGAAAAGGGGGGCGCCGCCGGCAGCGCGATGAACCTTCTGCAATTCCCCACGCTCAATCACCGTTGTGAGATTACCAGCGGCGTGCGCGAAGCCGAGTGCCGATCGCTGTTAAAGGAATTCTTCGCTGAACAAAGAAGAAAAGGCGACGGAGAATCAAAGCGCAAAGACGCTCCTTTGGGAGGGCGAAACTCTGTTGAGCCCTGACTGGATTTCCCAAAGAAATGTTAGGGATCGACTGAGTCTCTCCCTCCCCCAGCTTCTCGCTAATTCTTTATTTGCCCCGTAAGGCGGGGATTGCCCCCCGCCATCGGCCAGGGGCTGTTGGTGGCTAGACCGACGCCGACATCCAGCACGTAGAGCTTGTTGTCTAAGGCTGCGTAAAGGATACCGTTCGTGGTTAGGGTCAGTTGTCCGACTAAAACATTTCCCTCATCCTTGACCCGTTCGCGCAATTCCTTGGTAAATTCGCCCCAGCTTCCAGGCAAGTGCCAACGGCGCGGGGCGCGAAAAACCCATCGCAGCGTTCCATCCGCATTCACGGCCGTCACTTTGGGATCGCACGAAACAACAAAGACGGTTCCATCCGACGCCACGACCGGCGGATCCATGCTGAAATGATGACCAAGATCATATTGCCACTTCAACTTGCCATCGTTGGAAAGCGCGACCAGAAAATTGGTATCTTTGAAACCCATCGTAAAATAGAGCGTCCCATCGGGTCCAATGACAGGTGCGCACCAGGCGCGATAATTACTCTTGAACTGCCACTTGAGCGACCCCGTCCGATCCATCGCGGTTAGAGTAGGGGTCGAGTTTAAGCCGGCCGGAATATAAATGCTGCCATCTGAACCGACCGAAAATCCCACACCTACGCGGAGCGTCAGCGTTTTGAAGCCTGTTGAGTTTCCGTCCCTGTCGAATTCATAAAGATGGGAAACATTGGAAGTTGAAAGAAACATAACGCGACCATCGCCTTGGATTTCGATTGGTGCCGTCATGTTGTCTTCTGCTTTAAAACGCCATCGCTCTTTACCATCCTCACCAATCGCCACCAACGTCTTTTGCGATAAGAAATCGCTGCCCACTGTACAATATAATGTGTCATGGTCGTCGAGCGAGAATTTGGAATCGGGGCCCCCGCCCCTATTAGCATCTTTAATTGAGGCTCGCCACTTCACCGACCCGTCAGTTCGCAGCGCCACAATCCCGTCGTTAGTTCCGAACAAGTCCGGGGCATCTTTGAATCTCATCATGCTTTCGCGCAAATAGACCGTGCCGTCTTTTCCGACAACAGGGAGGGAATCGAAATCCACAAAGACTCCTTTGGGCGAGCGCCACTTAAGTTTGCCAGAAGGGTCATACCCCTGAAGCAAGCCAAACGTTTTGACATAGACCGTGCCGTCGGCGGCGACGGCTGGCTGCGAGTACATCGCCGGGGCCGTCCAAAGAATTGGCACAGGCGGACGGCCCGACGACAAAATTGCGAGGAACACGACCAGAAGCAGAACGAGAACCGCTCCAGTCGTTAGAAATTGTCGCCGTCGTTGCGGTTGTGCGGCTGCCATGAACTTATCGTATACGTGGGCCGAAGAATTTCAATCGCGACTCCTGATCCGCCTGTCCTTATCGGTAGGGCGACACTCTGTGGAGCCCAAATATTGTTTTCGCAGCATAGAGGGGAAAAGTCACGGCTCCACGGAGTGTCGCCCTACCTCCAAACAATTTCTGTCACCACCTTCACCGATTTTGTCCCCTGCTTCGGCTTTTTGCAGTTGCGCCATCTCTAGTCCTGGGTCAATATATGTCTTGACGTGAGCGCCCAAGAAATAATCGAGCAAATCAAATCGCTGCCTCCAAGCGAACGGGCTGCAGTGACGAAATTTGTTGTCGAACAGGATGACTCTTGGGTTCCAGAGGAATTCAAACAGGCTATGAACGACGCCCAGGAAGGTCGCTTTGTGGAAATGGAGATGGCGCTTTCTGAGACGCCGCCCAAGCGTCTTCAATGAAGTATCGTTATAGGGCCACTGAGAAATTCTGGACTAGTTTTTACGGGCTAACACCACAGCAGAAAGACTCCTGTAGGAAGGCCTGGCAAATTTTTAAAGAAGATCCATTTGACCCGCGACTGCGTTCGCACAAGATTCACCGACTTTCCTCCCAGTACGGCAGGAACATTTTCTCGGCGGTCATCGAAAACGATTTACGCTTAATTTTCTACCTGGAAGGTCAAACGGTCACTTCCCTTGTCGTGGGAACACACGATGTTTACAACGGCTAAGTAAGGCTTTGAGTCAAAATCGCTTCTCGGCCGCGTTGCGTCAATTTCGTTGCGCCGGGCGTCCTGTTTAATCCGAAGCAAACCCCAATTATCTTCTTTCATGATTGAATTCCCCTGCTCTGTCCTTATGCTGTCGTTCTTTTACTGAACGGCATAATTTATGAAAGTTGTCATTTTGTGCGGCGGCAAGGGGACGCGTTTGCGGGAGGAAACCGAATACCGCCCCAAACCCATGGTGCCCATCGGCAACCGGCCCATCTTGTGGCATATCATGAAGATTTATGCCGAGTGCGGTTTTACTGATTTCGTCCTCTGCCTCGGTTACAAGGGCGACATGATCAAGGACTTCTTTCGCAATTATCTTTGGCTGACCAGCCAGGTCACGTTGCGCCTGGGCCGCAAGGCCAATGTCCAATTCCATAATCATCATCAGGAGGAAGACTGGAGCGTGACGCTGGTGGACACCGGTGAGGAGACTTTGACGGCGGGGCGCATCCAACGTGTCAAACAATTTATCGGCGATGACCCGGAATTTTTCCTCACTTACGGCGACGGCGTGGGAAATATCGACGTGGCCGCGGCGCTGGCCTTTCATCGTCAACACGGGAAAAAATTGACCGTCACGGCGGTGCGTCCGCCGGGGCGATTTGGAGAATTGAGCCTTGGGCCGCAGGGGCAAGTGCTGGCGTTCAATGAAAAACCGCAGGCGGCTGAAGGACGCATCAATGGCGGATTCTTCGTCGCCTCGCGCTCGGTTTTTGATTATCTTGGGCCCGATGCGGACCAGGTCATGTTCGAGCAAGAGCCGGTGCAAACGATTGCGCGGGAATCGCAATTGATGGCGTTTCCCCATGACGGATTCTGGCAACCGATGGATACGTTTTCCGAATACAATTTGTTGAATCGTTTGTGGGCCGAAGGCAAAGCACCGTGGAAAACCTGGAAGTCTTAACATGACACTGTTCGGTTCCGCATATAGCGGCAAACGGGTTCTGGTCACGGGCCATACCGGCTTCAAAGGCGCGTGGCTGTGCGAGTGGTTGCTGGGTTTGGGCGCGGAAGTCACGGGGCTAAGTTTGCCTCCGCCTACGGAGCCCTCGCTCTTTGTCCAATTGGGGCGGGCGAAATGCCTGCACCATACCTTGGGAGATATTCAGGATTCGGCGATCTTGCAGAAGGCCGTCAAAGAGGCTAAACCCGATTTCGTTTTCCATCTCGCCGCTCAACCCTTGGTGCGCGAATCGTACAAGCGAGCGCGGGAAACATTTAGCGTCAATACCATGGGGACGTTAAATTTGCTGGAAGCTTTGCGTGATTACGCCAAACCGTGCGCGGCCATTTTCATCACGACGGATAAGTGTTACGAAAATCGCGAATGGCTTCACGGCTATCGCGAAACTGATGCTTTGGGCGGACGCGATCCATACAGCGCCAGCAAAGCCGCAGCGGAACTAATCATTGCGTCATATCGGCATTCGTTCTTTAAGGATCATCCGGTGAAAATCGCCAGCGCCCGCGCCGGCAATGTCATCGGCGGCGGCGATTGGGCCGTGGACAGAATCGTGCCCGACTGCATCCGCGCCCTGCAAAAGAACCAAGCCATTCCAGTGCGCAATCGTCATGCGACACGTCCTTGGCAGCATGTGCTGGAACCACTAAGCGGCTATCTTTGGCTAGGGGCCAGCCTGGCCGCGCCCAAATTGTGCCAAAGCGATCTTTCCACACTTACCGGCGCGTTTAATTTCGGGCCGGATCGTGACGCAAATCGGACGGTGAAGGAACTGGTTGAGGAAGTACTGCGTTCCTGGCCCGGCCGCTGGGTGGATAAAACCGACCCAAAAGCGCCGCACGAAGCGGGACTGTTGCAATTGTCCACGGACAAAGCGGCGGCCTTGCTGCGCTGGTTCCCGGTTTGGTCTTTCCCCGACGCGGTCGGCCATACGGTGCAATGGTATCGCAAAGCGGGAGCGTTCAAGAGCGCCAAGGAATTTCAAAAATTGACGCGGACGCACATTGCCCAATACGTCTCGGCGGCGCGCGAGCAGAAGGTTCTTTGGGCCGAGCCATCCTCCAAATGAATTCTCCCGAACCAGCGCGGACCCGCATCATCGCCGCCGATATCGATCACGTCATCGAACATCTCCAGCCTTTGCAGAAGGATTTGCAAGGCGCGCGAATATTCATCACCGGCGGGACGGGATTCATCGGCTGCTGGATGTTGGAAAGCCTGGTCTGGGCCAACGAACGCCTGGGTCTTGGCGCGGAAGCATTGGTATTGACCAGGAATATCGGAGCCTTCGCCCGCAAAGCGCCGCACCTGGCGCACCGCAAGGATATTCGTTTCCAAACCGGCGACGTGCGAGACTTCAAATTTCCTGAAGGCCATTTTTCGCATGTCATTCATGCCGCGACCGAGGCCAGCAGCAAGGCAAACAACGAGCAGCCTTTGGAGATGTTGGAAACGATCGTTGATGGAACACGGCGCGCCCTCGATTTTTCGGTTCAATGCGGCGCAAAACAAATTCTTTTGACAAGCACGGGTGCGGTCCTTGGCCCGCAGCCTCGCAATCTCGAACGCATGCCCGAGGATCACCTTGGGGGGCCGGACGTCTCCGACCCTAGAAATGTCACATACGAAGCCAAGAGGCTCAGTGAATTGCTCTGCGTCATTTACGCGAAGCAGTACGGTCTTGAGGCTAAACTGGCGCGCATTTACGCGCTGGTCGGGCCGTATTTGCAATTGGACCTGCATTATGCCATGGGAAATTTTATTCGCGACGCATTGGCTGGCGGCCCAATTAAAATCAATGGCGACGGCACGAACTATCGCTCTTACCTTTACGCGGCCGATTTAACCATTTGGTTGTGGACTATTCTGGTTCGCGGCGCCAGCGGGCGTCCCTATAATGTGGGTTCCACCGTCCCGGTTACGATTAAGCAAGTGGCGGAGAGCGTCAGCCACACCTTGCCCGGACACGTGCCGATTGAAATTGCGCAGAAACCGGTTCCGGGCGCGCTCGCGTCGCGCTACGTTCCCGAAACCATGCGCGCGCAAAATGAATTGGGTCTGCGCGAATGGACACCGCTGGAGGAAGGCATTCGCCGCACCGCGCAATGGTATCAGAACGCAAAATAAAGTTTGAAATCCCGCATTCAGCGGATTATCCACACAGGCCTTTATGAACACACCGACGAAACGAGTTGCTGACTACATTTTCGAGTATCTGGCCGACACCGGCACCAAGCATGTGTTCCTGATGACCGGCGGCCACGCCATGTTCCTCAACGACGCGCTCGGACGCTGCCCGCGCATCCAATACGTCTGCTGCCACCACGAACAAGGTTGCGCGATGGCCGCGGAAGGCTATGCCCGCATCGCGCACAAGCCAGGCGTGGTCAGCGTCACGGCGGGGCCCGGTGGCATCAACACCTTGAACGGCGTGTTCGGCGCTTACACAGATTCCGTGCCGATGATCGTGATTTCTGGCCAGGGCAAACGCGAGACGCTGGTCTCAACTTACAACAAACCGGGGCTGCGCCAACTCGGTGATCAGGACGCGGACATCATCAGCATGGTCAAACCTATTACGAAATATGCGGTGTCGATTCGCGATCCGTTGACGACACGCTATCACGTTGAGCGCGCCGTGCATCTCGCCAATACAGGACGCCCCGGACCGGTTTGGATCGACGTTCCAGTGGATGTTCAGTCAACCGCCATCGATCCGACCGCGCAAAAAGCTTACGACCCCGCCGAAGATCCCCTGCCCGGCTACACTGATGAACTGCGACGCCAATGTGCGGATGTGGCCAAGCGGATCGAGCAAGCTCAGAGGCCGGTCTTTCTACTTGGCTCAGGGCTGCATTTGAGCGGGGCCTACAAGGAATTCGAACAGGTAATTCGCCGTCTGCAGATACCGGTTACGCTTGGTTGGACAGTACCGGACGGCCTGGCTTCGGATGATCCGCTCAACTGTGGGCGAGCCGGCACGATTGGGGATCGCGCTGGAAACTTCACCGTGCAAAATGCCGACCTGGTCATCATTTTGGGTTGCCGACTGGCGGTGCGACAGGTGAGCTACAATTGGAATTCATTCGCCCGCAACGCCTTCAAAGTGCAAGTGGACATCGACAAGGTTGAACTGGAGAAACCGGCCCTGGTGAAACCCGATCTCGGCATTCACGCGGATTTAAAGGATTTCTTCAAAGGGTTATTGGAAGTGATTCCAGAAAAGCCCCAACCGAAGCATCTTGATTGGCTGAAATGGTGCAAAGAGCGGGTGGCGAAATATCCGATTGTTCTGCCGCAATATCGCGACACTTCGAAGCCCATCAATCCGTACCATTTTATTGAAGAACTGTTCAAGATTCTTGACGAAAAAGACATCATCGTTTGCGGCAACGCCACCGCTTCGGTCGTGACGTTCCAGGCTGCCCAAGTGAAACGCGGACAAAGACTGTTCGCCAACGGTGGTTCCGCATCGATGGGGTACGATCTCCCGGCGGCGATTGGAGCGGCGTTCGCCAAGCCCGGCCACCGCGTTATTTGCATCGGCGGCGAAGGCAGCTTGATGCTCAACATTCAGGAACTGCAAACCGTGGCGCATCACAAATTGCCGATTAAAGTTCTCGTCATGAATAACGACGGCTACCTTTCGCAACGCACCACCCAGAACAGCTTCTTTAATTTGTTGATCGGTGAAGGACCGAATTCCGGGATCAGCTTCCCGAACATGGTCAAGTTGGGCGAGGCATTTGGCCTGCCCTCGATTAAGCTGGAAAATCCTTCGTTCGTTCCGGCTCTGAAGAAATTCCTGGATGCTCCCGGCCCTGGCCTGGCCGACGTCATACTCGACCGCGACCAAATGTTCGAACCAAAACTGACGTCGCGCCGCCTGGAAGATGGACGCATGGTCTCGTCCAATCTAGAGGACATGGCGCCGTTCTTGAGCCGGGAGGAATTGGCCGAGAACATGATCGCGCTTGAAAAATGAGTCTGGCGCCTCGGGCGGTAATTTTTGACCTGGACGGCACGATCCTCGACTCCAGGACCGTCATCCTGGATTGTTTTAGCAAAGCGGTTGAGGCTGTTTTTCCTGGACGGCGTTTTGACATCCAAACCGTTCGTTTAGGTCCGCCACTTCGGCGCATGTTCCAAATTGCTTTTCCAGAGGCCAGCGAAAGCCAACTGGAAGAAATGCTGCGAACGTTTCGCCTCCATTATGATCGTGACGGGCCGATTAAGACTTTGGCTTTCGATAGGGCTGAGGACGTGCTGGTTCATTTCCAAAATCGCGGCATAACGCTCTTCGTAGCCACGAACAAGCCCCTGCACATTTCCCGCGCCATACTTACTCATCTCAAGTTGGATCAGTATTTCCGCGCGATTCTGGCCATAGATTCGGCCCAGCCACCGTTCGCCAGCAAAGCGGACATGGTGTGGCACTTGTTGGAAGCCCATCAGCTCAACCCTGCGGAGACTTGGTATGTGGGAGATGCTGCGGAAGATGCCGCCGCCGCGTCCGAATGCAAACTGCCGTTCGTCTGGGCCGCATACGGTTATGGGCAACTTGGGGAAAAAGAAGCCGCATCGGCTTTCCGAACCATCCGCGCGCTGGCGGATTTGAAGGCATTGATCTCCTGAAAACTGCTATTGGCTTTGTCCCGGAATTCACGTATGTTTGGGAGTCTCACTGACAATGAAAGCTGATATATTTGAAGATTTGTTTGTGCTCGAGATGGCCAATAACCATCTGGGCAAGCTGGAACGCGGCCTGTCCATCGTGGACAAGTTCAGCAAAATCATCCGTTTCAACATGGTGCGCGCGGCCATCAAAATCCAGTTGCGGGATGTCAATACCCTCATTCACGCCGATTACCGGAAGCGCGAAGATATTCGTTACATCAAAAAAACCCTGCATACGGCCATGCCGCTGGAGAATTTCGCGACCTTGGTTTCGGCGGTTCGTAAAGCCGGGGCCATTCCCTGCGCCACGCCTTTTGATGAAACATCGGTGGATCATTGTGTGAATCTCGGCATCCAGATCATCAAGCTGGCCAGTTCGGATTTGAACGATTGGTTTTTGATCGAGAAAATTGCCAAAACGCACAAACCGGTCATTGCCTCCACGGGTGGCTCTTCTCTCAAGGACATTGACGATTTGGTCAAATTTTTTGAAAATCGCAACATTCCCTTGGCCATCAATCATTGCGTTTCTCTTTATCCGACCGAAGACAGCGAATTGGAAATCAATCAGGTGGACTTTTTGCGCAACCGCTATCCCAACGTGACGGTCGGCTTTTCGTCCCACGAATATCACAGTTGGGACGCTTCGATGTACATCGCTTATGCCAAAGGCGCGCGCACTTTTGAACGTCACATTGATATCGACGACGACGGCGTGCAGGTTTCGCCGTATTGCAGCACACCGGCCCAGGTGGACACTTGGTTCAAAGCGTTCCGCAAGGCCAAGGAGATGTGCGGCGGCGGCCCGCAAACCAAACGCGTCCCGCCCGTGGCCGAGATCAAATATTTGGACGCGTTGGTGCGCGGTGTTTATGCCAAACGCGACCTTCCAGCAGGAACCGCCTTGACCGAAGAAGATGTCTATCTGGCCATTCCTTTACTAAGAGGCCAGATTTCGTGCCGTGAATTAATGCGCGGCGAGTTGCTGCTCGAGCCTGTCAAGAAAGATGCGCCTTTGAGAATCGACGATATCGACAGCCCCTATGCCTACTCCGACGAACTCAAAAAGACCATTTACGCCCGCGGACTTGATCCTCAGGGCAGCGAAGATGCGGCGGCCAAGGGCTCCAAAGGCATCGACCAATCGAATAAAGCCTAACCGAACTTCGCTCGCTGGCATGATGCCGAATGAAGTCTGGGACGAACAACGATGATTCGAGTCGCGCGCAAAAAGCGCTGGCTGATTTCGTTAACCGCAATCTTAAGGCCCCACCCTGGGAAAACCGAAGGGTTGTCATTTACGGCGCAGGGGGTTTCGGCAAAGACCTAGCCAAAGCACTTGTAAAATCGAAAATAAATGTCCTTGGCTTTCTAGATCAAAAGGGTTCCGGCCAATCTATCTGCCATGATTTGCGCGCTCACAGTCTGCTGTCCGATGTTATCGGCAAATGGTTAAGGGAAGACCCGTTGGTCGTCATCGGTGTATTTAACTCCGCTGTGCCACTGCGGGAGATTGCGGTGACGCTCGCAAACCTCGGCTTTTCGGATGTTATCACGCCGATGGAGGCGTATCCCTATCTGAGTGATGATCTCGGTTGGCGTTTTTGGATGGGAAGACCGCAGGATTACGCCCGCATCAATGATGTTGTGGAACGAGCGTCCGGTCTTTGGGCCGATTTTGAGAGCCAGCAAATCTTTTGGCGAACACTCATCTTTCGGCTTGGGTTTGATTTGGAAGTGCTCCGTCCTCCAGAATCCGTCGTGCATCAATACGCCGATCCCCAATTGCCGCGTTGGCGTGAACCTCTTCGATTAGTAGATGGAGGAGCCTACAATGGAGACACCGTCCAGACGCTTTCGGAACATGGCTGCAAATTTGCGGCCATATACGCATTCGAGCCGGACTCAGAAAATTTCAACTCGCTGAAAGCAAATGCGGCTTCGATGCGAGAGACGCAAATCTCCCTATGGCCATGCGGCGTCGGGGCGTCCACGTGCAAATTGCGTTTTTCTGAGGGCGAAAGCACGTCCAGCAAACTTTCTGAGAGTGGATCATCGGTCATTCCGGTCGTGGCCTTGGACGACGTGCTTCACGGGCAACCGGTCAATCTAATCAAGTTGGACATTGAAGGAGCCGAGTTGGACGCGCTACAAGGCGCTCACGGACTTATCGAAAAATATCGGCCAGGGTTGGCCGTTTGCCTTTATCATTATCCCGATCATCTTTGGACCATTCCGTCGTGGGTTGCGGATTTGAAGTTGGATTACCGATTGTATTGCCGAACTTACGCTCATAACACGTTTGAGACAGTTCTCTACGCCATTCCCAATTGAACGGTGCAAACGGGCCTTCAAACCACAGCCACTACGCCCACAGGTTGTTCAAAACAACCATGAGCACCCCGCTGGTTTCCATTTGCATCCCGACGCATCGGCCCGAATATCTCGGCCGCGCCGTTCGTTCATGCCTGGCTCAAACCTGCCAGGATTTCGAGATTTTCATTACCGACAATAACCCAAGTGGTGAATCGGGAAGGATCGTCGCCAAACTCAACGATCCTCGGATTCATTATCAAAATAATAACGAGAACATTGGGGGCTTTCGGAATTATGTGAAGGTCGTCGATCAAGCACGCGGTCACGGAAAGTATATCTACATTTTAGCGGACGACGACCTCATCAAGCCCCGGTTCTTTGAAACGATGATCACCGCATTCGAAAAGAATCCGAGCGTGGGCATCGTTATGGCACCCATGGATCTGATTGACGAAAACGATCAGCGGATTTTTCCGAGGTTTTATCTCGTCCACAAAATGCAATATCGTTACCGCTACCAGGTTGGCGACGGACTGATTGGCCGCAAACGTGTGCTTTGGGATTTTTTGACGGGCGCCGCTGGAGACTATCCCTGCTGCGTCCCAACCGGAATGCTTTACCGCGCCGAGGCTTTTTGGCCGGCGCTGCCCTTCGACATCTAAGCCGATTTTGCCGGTGACCTGGATCTTTGCATGAAAATCGCCCCGACGTGGGATTTTTATTACATCGACGAAGTCCTTTCGTCCTGGCGTTACACTCCGACCAACCATACCGCGACTCTTCACAAAGCAGGCCTGCCCATCGAAGCTTTTTATTACGTAACCAGGCGATGTCTCGCAAACCCGGCGGTGCAGGAAATGTTTGGCAGTAAATGGGACAGGCTGGTCCAGGAAAGCCTTCTGTTCTGTTCCTGGCGCTCCGCTGTTCTGAATGGTTTGGCCGCCGTTCGGGCCAGAAACCCGAAACAGGTTCAGGAAACCCTTAAAACCGTTTTGAAGGAGGACCCTTATCGGACGAATCTCCTTCGATTCCCAGTTTGCGCGGGCAAGCAGGCGGTGAGATCGTTCTTTCCGCCCAAACTTCCGCCCGCGCGAGAATAATCGACGAGTCGAGAAATGGATTGAATTGTCCATTTTCAACCATTACTTTGCGCGTCCATTGAAATCCTCAACCCCGCCATCGGCCCCCAAAAAATCCGAACCAAAGCCAGCGCCTTCGGGACCTCCGAGCTGGCTGAAACCGGCCGGGACAGCGCTGGGAATTTTACTTTTGCTGGCTGGATTGAACCTGCTTTGGCAAGGAATCACTTCCGCCTACGTGGAAAAGAATCAGATCGATTTCAAGACTTACGACTTGAATTATTTTTGGAATTTATATTTTACGGGTGCAAAACCACATGGGGACTTTATTACCGGGGCAGTTTTACTCGGCGCGGCGGTTGGATTGATCTCTGTGGCATCCGGGTTATTCGACGCCCGCCAGCTAAAGCCAGAGATTAAACCAGCGGTTTTCTTCGGCGCGGCTGGTGTTCTCGCTATCTTAATCTCATCCTTTATTCTTCGATATGGGATGCACCAAATTGGGGGGTACGATCAAAGCAACCTGGTGGACTCCAGTTGGCGTTTGCTTAAAGGGCAGACTACTTATGTAGATTTCCCGTTCACTCTTCCTGTCATGTACACGATCGGCGGAAAGTTCGCGTTCCAATGGTTCGGCGTTTCCTGGGCAGCGTTTGTTGATATCATGACGCTCTTCGCCCTCCCAACGTTTGCGTGGTCGCTATTTTTGCTAGTGCAATTGCTTGGCCGGAATTGGTCCACATTATTGTGGGCTTTGGCTATGCAAATATTTTCAATAATGATGGCGGCCTATTGGACATACAATCCCATCACTGCCATAACCGCCGTCATTTACACCCTCTCAGCCATGTATTGGCTTCGGCGCCCAGAGGAGAAAACCGCAATGATTTCGTACGGCGCAGCGCTGCTGCTCATGGCCACGATGAAGCCCAATGTCGCAGGCATCTTAATCTCCGGATTATCAATCATTCTATTCATTTCGCCTCAAAATCGTTGGAAGGTTGTCGGTATTTCCCTAGGAGCATTCGCCCTTTTTCTAGTATTCCTGGCGGCCAACAACATGAGTTTTATGGGCACCATTGCTGGCTATCTTAGTGTTGCCAAGCGCGGCGCGTCTCTTGTTCCATTCTTGATTGATCTCAACCCTCTCGAGAAGCGCCTGGCGCTCGTGATTTTGATCAGCATGCTGCTGCCTGCGGTTCTAGCATTGACCCAGGGACGAGAAGCCAAAGCATCGCTAGTTTCCTGGATTCCAGCTATGGCCATGATCGCAGGATACATTGTTTTCGTTCTTAGCCACGAAAATAAGCCGGTCGGAGAAGCAACCATTTTTATTCCCGTGGCCATGGCACTATTCCTCGGGCGCAAAGGTCTAGCATCGTTGGCTCCGTGGATTCCCACGTTCGTTATGCTCGCAGGTTTGTATGGTTTTATCACGAATAGCGAACAAAAACTTGTCGATGCACCTCCGATATTGTGCGCCGCGATACTCCTCGCCGCCGAACTTCGTTCGCCCCCTTCCCTCGCGGGAAAAAGGGTTTTCGTCATGCCATTTTGGTGGAGCAGATA
>Ga0302324_100015022_pt1 | contig 15560 bp, 12 predicted proteins | sample Palsa_T0_1_FD_201949 | JGI IMG/M metagenome (GOLD analysis project Ga0302324, IMG submission 201949) | Peat permafrost microbial communities from Stordalen Mire near Abisko, Sweden - Palsa_T0_1 | ecosystem: Environmental > Terrestrial > Soil > Palsa > Peat permafrost | place: Sweden: Abisko...
GGGCATGACAGCGTGCGGTGGCGGCACGATTGGTTTCATGTGGGTACTGGGCACGCAGTTTAACCAGATTGCAGCGTTCAAGATCGATGACTTCAGCGGGAATTTGACACAGGTGCTCCACTCGCCGTTTACCTCGGGGGGAGCCGATCCTGTTTCGCTCGTCGTGTCGTCGGGGGGGCGGTTCGTTTACGTGATCAATCACGGATCGTCTGCGACGCCTCCTGCGGGATCAGAGCCGCTGCCATGTGGAACTGCGGGCGGGATCGCCGAGTTCAGCGTAGGCGGCCAGGGCGTGCTGAGTTTCCAGCAGTGCTTCACGAGCCAGGGATTCAATCCAATATGGGCGACGAAGGACAGCACCGGAAGCTTCCTATATGTGCTTGACGGCCAGGCTCCGAGTGCGGTGTGTACTGGGCCCAACGTAACTGCGACCTCCTGCTTTGGGGACATCACGGTGTTCGGGATCGCTCCCGATACCGGCAGGCTGTCGCTGGTGGTGAACCAGCAGGCCAAAGATCCGGTGACGCAGGAGCAGTTGACCTACTTCCCGGTTGGGAATACTCCCACGATGCTGACGGTTGCAGGGGGGTGTGTGTTCACGCTGAATTCAGGCCTTTCGCCAACGTTGCAAGCAGCACCGGCAGTATCACCCTACTCCGTAGGGACAGCCGGTCAGTTGACCCAGACGACGAATTCGTTGATTTCAATCAATGCAACGCGACCGACGTCCATCCTGACGGGTGGAACTACGGTGTTTATCACGGACGCCGGCGCTCAGAACTCCACGGGGCAGATACTACCGTTCACTGTGGGCACGGCTTCCGCATGCTCGCTGAATACGGTGACAGGCGGACCAGTGGCGAACCTGCCGCTTACGTCGAATCCGGTCTATTCGCTGGTCGATAGCCAAACGCACTATCTGTATATTGCGAACCAGTCGTCGAGCAACTCGACTCTGGCGAACAGTACCATCTCTGCATTCAACCTTCAAACAGTTCCGTACACACCGATTCCAGACGGGACGAATAACCCTTACACGGTGGGATCCGGTCCGGTTTGCATGGTTGAAGATCCATCGAACCAATACATATATACGTCGAACGGTGATGGCACGGTTACAGGCAAGCTTCTGGACCGTAATACGGGGAAACTCTCAAGTCTGACACGAGGGTCAACCTTCCAGGCGGTAGGACAGGCGACGTGCCTTGCGGTAAGCGGCAACGTAGATTAGCTGGCGGTCAGCAGCTGAAGACATAGTGCAGGACGCCAGTCTGGGTTCTGAGTAATGGGACAGTAGTGCGGGCGGAAACGATTTGCCCCGGAGTTAGGCAAGCATGAAGTTGAATAAGATAGGCCGTGTAGGACTGGCCTCGGTATTGTCTTTGGCGATGATCGGCGTTACGGCGTGTAGCCGTGACTTTGTACTGGCGTATCTGTATGTGACAACCGCGAAACCACTCGCGGGCGGATCTCTCAATGGCGGGGTTAGTGCGTTTGCGATAGATGATCAGGCCGGCTCGCTGTCTGCTTTGTCTGATTCCCCTGTGCCGGCCGGTAATAACCCGGTGGCGCTGGTGGCTTCCCCGAACAACCTGTATCTCTATGTTGTGAACCAGAACGATTCGAATGTGATGGTGTATTCGATCGGAACCGACGGGAAACTGTTTAACCAGCAGACGATCAACGTGACGGGAAGTACACCGACGGCTGTGGCAATCGACGCAGCGGGAGCGTTTCTCTACGTTACTTTCCAGTTTCAACTTGGACCTAACGGGCAGCAGCTGTATTCGCCGGCGTCTCCAGGGCCGGGTGGTGTGACGATATTCCCGATCAGTGCGGCGAATGGCCAGTTGGGTACACCTACAACGGTGCTTGTGGGCAATAATCCGTCGGGCATCGTGGTCAGCAAGCCGCAGATCAACAGTCCTGCGGCCAGCTTTGTGTATGTGATCGATCAGGAGACCCTTCCAAATGGAAGCCCGATCGGTGTTGTTCTCGGATTCTCCGAGAACCTGACGACGGGCGCCCTGACTCCTGTTCCGGGAACTGTAATCACGACGCCTCCCGGCGGCAAGACGGTAGCGACGGGTGTTGGTGCTGGCATATTGCCCAGCGCGATTGCGGAAGATCCTTCGGCTCGATGGGTCTATATCACAGACAAGACAGGCAATCAGCTCTACGCCTATCAGGCTGCAGCCAGTGGCGCTCTGACGGCGTTACCCAATGGGCCTTTCAGCACGGGCCTTTTACCGGTTGGCGTGACGGTGGATCCGCGAGGCAAGTACATCTATGTCGCGAATCTCTCGTCAAGCACTGTGAGCGCGTATGCAATCAATATTTCAACGGGGACACCGACCGGGGTAGCTGCGGGGGGGTCGGCTGCGACCGATACCAACCCGACCTGCGTGGCGATCGATCCTGCGTTGGGCGTCTATTTGTACACGTCCAACAATCTGGCCTCCGACGTTACGGCCCTCAAGCTGAACGGCAATACTGGTGCTCTTACGCAGGTCCAGAACACGCCGTTCCCATCCTCTGGACTCCCAACATGCGCGGTGGCAGTATCGAATGGATCGCATCCGACGCAGCTCATCAATCCCTAAGCCGCACTCCTTGTTTTGCAAAAAGCCCCGCGGTCGCGGGGCTTTTTGCTGTCTGATTGCACTATAAACTGGCTGGTCTGTCGGTGTTCACTGACTGGTTATCTACTCCCTTTTTCCAGGCTCCTCGATCCTCTCTTCTGTCGGCGCTGCACTGTTGGAAGGCGTCTCCCCCTCCTCCCCTGTTTATGCGTAAAGTCTTGATATAAAGCATTTTAGGCTTGTACTTGTTTAGCAAAGTATTCATTCCAGGTGCTTTACGTTCAAAGTATTCTTTAGAAAAGGGTTAGCCGCCGATTAAAACGGAAACGCCCCGGTGGGTGCCGGGGCGTTCTTTGTCTTTTCCTCACCAGTTTTCTTTATTTTTCTCTCTATATCCATTATAGCTGCCGGGGAATAACTCATGCGACAGTCGATTGTGCTGGTTTGGCGCGGGGATTTGATGATTGGGGGCTTGACACATATCAGAGGAGCAGTGGGACTGTCCTTTGCACTGCACACGATGAGGGGGTATTTTCGTGCGCGAGGAGAGCTGTATCAGCCTATAAACTTCTCTTCTCCTCTTGACACTCAAGAGGAATAGTGGTCTTATCTTGACAATCAAGAGGAGGGTGCAGTGCCAGACAGCACAACGAAGGAAAGACAACCCGATCGCAAGTCCAGAGATCTCGTCCAGGGAACTCTTGAGATGCTGATCCTTAAGACTCTGGTTCTTGAGCCGATGCATGGCTATGGCGTCACTCTGCGAATTGAGCAGATCAGCAACGGCGTTTTCCTGGTGAATCCGGGTTCGCTGCTTCCAGCTCTCAGCCGGCTGGAACGTGCAGGGAGGGTCAAGTCAGAGTGGCGTGTTACAGAGAACAATCGCCGCGCAAAGTATTACTCGCTTACCGCAAATGGTCGTAGAGCACTCGAGGCGGAGACCGAGCAATGGCGACGCCAGATCTCCGCTATCTCTCGCATCCTCGAAGCGTAGTTTCAAGCACTTTGTAAAAGGGCTCACAGGAGGATCTAATGAATTGGTTAACTAACTTCATCTCCGGCGCGAAATCATTGTTTCAAAAGGGACGCGTGGAGCGCGACCTCGACGAGGAGTTGGAAAGCTACCTGGAGGCCGCTGTTCATCACAAACAGCGCAATGGTATGGCTCTGGACGCCGCTCGCCGCGATGCCCTGATCGAGATGGGCAGCCCAAATTCGGTTAAACATCAGGTGTGGACGTCGCGATGGGAGTCGACGGCTGACGGTCTCATTCAAGACCTTCGCATGTCTGTCCGTACTCTTGGCAAGAGCCCTGGGTACACCCTGATTGCACTGCTCTCGCTTGCCCTGGGGATTGGCGCCAATACTGCCATCTTTACGCTCATTCACCAGGTGCTTCTTCAGAACCTGCCAGTCCGCGATCCTCAACAATTGGTTACCTTCGGCGAATCGGAGGGCGGCGGAATTGCGGGAGGTATCGGCATCGGCCAGTACGGTATGTTTCCGTGGTATTTCGCTCGCCAGCTTGAAGGCGCTCCAGGGCCATTTCAGGGCATTGCCTCCTTCAGCAGCTTTGCGATGAAGGTCAGTATCCGTCCGCCGGCCGATGCGAGCGGCCATACTTCCAATACACCCGCTCTTTTGGCTCCTGCTTATCTTGCGTCGGGCAACTACTTTAGTGTCCTTGGCGCGCGACCACTGCTCGGGCGCACCATCACTCCCTCCGACGACGCCACGCCTGGCAGTGGCGCCGTGACCGTTCTCAGCTACAACTTCTGGCAGCAAGCACTCTCTTCGGATCCAGCAGTTCTCGGCAAAACAGTCTCTATCAACGGAACTCCTTTCATGGTTATCGGCGTGATGCCAAAGGCGTTTCAAGGCCTCAAACTGGAGGTTGAACCGGTCGCAGTCTGGGTGCCGGTCTCTATGCAGACGGTCGTGCTTCAAGGACCTTCGCTGCTCACTGCGCAATCCGGAGCCTACTTCCTGCATGTGTTCGGCCGTCTCAGTCCCGGTGCTGCGACTGGCAAGGCCGCTTTTGCGCAGAGCCAGCAGTGGCTCGATCACCAGATACGCGCGGGGATCCGCGCCGGTGAAGGGACTACCATCACCAGTGCACGTGAAAAGGAGATTGAACTCTCCACAGTCCCTTTAATCTCCGCGACTCACGGAGTATCGTCGTTGCGCAGTGAGTATGGTGATTCGCTGAAGATCCTGATGGCTGTCGTGATGATGGTGCTTCTTATTGCGTGCGCCAATTTGGCGAACTTTCTCCTCGCCCGCGCCGCGACGCGACAACGTGAGATTGCAACCCGCCTGGCTCTGGGCTCCAGCCGCGCACGGATCATCCGCCAGAACCTCATCGAAACCCTCCTTCTTTCGCTTACCGGCGGTCTCCTGGGGCTTGGACTTGCCTTCATCACAACACGTGCTCTCATCGCCTTTGTCAGTCGGGGTACACCTACTGTAGCTATGAGCTCCGCACCTGATGTCCCGGTTCTGTTTTTTACACTCGCTATCTCCCTAACCACCGCGCTTTTGTTTGGCCTCGGGCCCGCCTTCATCGCCGCCCGCTCCGGTGCATTCTCTGCTTTGAGTTCCAATGCACGAACTGCTCAGAGCAGCGGAGGCCGGGGAAGACGCTTCTGGCCGAAGGCGCTGGTTACTGTGCAGGTGATGCTCTCGTTGCTACTTTTAGTAGGAGCGGGTCTGTTCTTACGCAACCTCCGCAACCTCCAGAACCAGGACTACGGCTTCGAACGCAACCACATGCTGCTCGCAAGTTTTGATGCCAGACTTGCCGGCTACAAGGCAAGCCAGACCGGGGGCCTTCATCAGCGTCTTCTAGAGGGTCTCTCCGCACTGGCGGGTGTCCGTTCCGCTGCGCTTTCGGCGACGCCTCCGATTAGTTATGGAGCCTGGAGTTCGACGATCTCCTTCTCGGGATATACTCCAGCGCCGAAGGAGAGCATGATGTCCGTTCTCAACCGCGTCTCAGGCGAATACTTTGCGACGGCCGGCATTCCTATCGTCGCTGGGCGCTCTATTGCCGCATCCGACTCTGCAACGAGCCAGAAGGTGGCTGTCATCAGCCAGAGCCTTGCGCGTCACTTCTTTCCCAAAGGAGACGCTCTTGGCCGAGCGCTCACCATTGACATCGATGCCGACAAAGGCCCGTGGCAGATCGTGGGCATTGCCGCAGACAGCAAGGTACGAGGGCCCCGCGAAACCGAACCTGTACGAATGACCTATATTCCTCTCGCGCAGATTGAGCCCTTCGTCCCGGTTGATACATCCACAACGCGGAAGAGCGACACAGCCGCCAAGGCGTTGCCGGAAGAGAACCAAGACCGTTTCGCTGGCACCATCATTGTTCGTACTACCAGCAGCCCAGCCAGGAGCATCGCTGATGTCAGAGCGGCGGTTGCGGCGGTAGACCCCAATTTGGCCCTGTTCGATGTGATGACGATTGAACAAAGTGTTTCGAATTTTATGACGCACGATGAGCTGATCTCAAAGCTAACAGGCATCTTCTCTCTGCTGGCGTTGCTGCTTGCGGCGATAGGTTTGTATGGCGTTATGAGCTACAACGTGGTTCGCCGTACAAACGAGATCGGTATTCGACTTGCGCTGGGCGCACAGACTCCAGTGGTGCGGTGGATGGTGCTGCGTGAGTCGCTGCTGTTGCTGGGGATAGGTTTGTCCCTGGGGCTACCTCTTGCTGTGGCCGCCACACGGATCATTAAGGGACAGCTTTTCGGTCTTAGCGCCGTTGATCCAATTACCTTTGCGGTTGCGATCATCGTCGTCAGCGGAATGACTTTGTTTGCGGCGTGGCTGCCGGCTCGCCGCGCGACGAAGATTGATCCGATGGTGGCCCTCCGCTATGACTAGGATTCGCGATTGGGCGTTTCGAACCGGTACATTTTTTTGGTGTGAGCGTAGAGAACTCTACGAGGGTGTGGGCTGGAGGGTGCGGGGTTTGTGAGAGAAGCGGCTGAGAATGGCTTTGCGGGCTGGGGTTTCTACAAAGTGATAGATGAGGAGGGCGAGCAGGACCAGGATGGCGTAGGAGAGCCAGGGGTCGAAGGCGGCGAGATGAAGGCGCTGGGGGATTTGGTAGATGTGAAGAAGCTGGTAGACGTTGAAGTGGATGAGGTAGAGGCAGTAGCTGCTCTCGCCGATGAGCAGGAGCGGACGCCAGGAGAAGAGCGAAGAGAGCAAGTGAGGGCCGCTTAGGCCGAGGACGAGCGCGGCGAAGAGCGGGGTCAACAGGCCGCCGTGCATGAGTAGATAAGGGGTTCGCAGGACGACTGTGTAGAAGAAGAGGCCAACGGTGGCGAGGCTGACTGCGGTGAGGGCGAGGCGCTGACGCGGGGCGATGGGCAGGGCGAGTTGGAGCTTGCCGAGGGTGACTCCGATGAGGAAGGTGCAGGCGTAGGGGAGCGGGGTGTACTTGAGGAAGCGGATGAGTTGGGAGGAGCTGTAACGGTCGACCGGGCCGACAATGTGGTCGGGGTTCAGCAGCAGGTAGAGAGAGTGAGGGACGAGGCCGAGGAGCCAGAGACCAAGGAGAAGAAAGACCAGGTGCAGGGGCTTTTTGGGCCAGGGAGCACGGATGAGAAAGGGGAAGGCGGCGTAGAGAACGACCTCGCAGGAGAGGGTCCAGGCGACGGTGTTCCAGAAGGTGGCGACGGATGGGCTCCAGCCCTGAAGGACGAGCGGGGCCAGGATGAGGCCCTGCCAGAACTCGAAGTGGGAGCGGGCGTACCACTCGTTCTGCAGCATGCGGAAGGAGAGGATAAGGACAAGAAGATAGACGGGGTAGAGGCGGGAGAAGCGGGCGAGCCAGAACTCGCGCTTGACGAGGGTGGCGGCGCGGTCGGCGTAGTTGTAGGTGAGGACGTAACCGGAGATGAGAAAGAAGACGCCCACGAAGACGTAGCCGTTATCGATGATGGGATAGAGGAGGCCGAGGTGAGGCGGGGTGAAGTGGAAGAGGACGATGGCCAGGGCGAGTAGAGTGCGAATGCCGGTGAGAGCAGGAAGGGGTGGCTTGCGGTTGGTCGTCGCCGCAGGCTTGGGTGCAGGGGGAGGGAGAGGCTCGACGGCTGGTTCGAGGATGCTGGAGTTCACTCGGTTTTGTCCTGCATGAATTGGATGCGGCTGGCTTCGATTTAAGCTAACGCAGTTATACGAAGTTTGACGCGCGGAAGCCGTCGAAGACGCAGATTTCTTCGTGTTTCGCTCTGGTGTCCGTGTCGATAGCGGCGGCAGGATGCGATGAAATAAATCTCTACTGGACGATGACAATGATAACGACGGCAACAGCGGAGGTTATGCAGTGACGAGAGAACCCAGCTTTTCGCCGCTGACGACGCGGACGATGTTGCCTGACTCACGCATGCTGAAGACCATCATGGGCATGTTGTTGTCTTTGCAGAGGGATACGGCGGTGGTGTCCATGACGCGGAGGTTGAGACGGAGGATGTCGTTGTAGGTGATCTGATCGAATTTGGTGGCAGTGGCGTCGATTTTGGGATCGGCGGTGTAGATGCCGTCGACTGAAGTGGCTTTGAGGAGGATGTCGGCTTTGATCTCCATGGCGCGGAGGCTGGCGGCGGTGTCAGTGGAGAAGAAAGGGTTGCCGGTGCCGGCGGCGAAGATGACGATGCGGCCCTTTTCGAGGTGGCGCATGGCGCGGCGGCGGATGTAGGGCTCAGCGACCTGATGCATCTCGATGGCGGACATGACGCGGCAGAAGAGGCCGAGCTTTTCAATGGCGTCCTGAAGGGCGATCGCGTTGATCACGGTCGAGAGCATGCCCATGTGGTCGGCGGCGACGCGATCCATGTCAATAGCCTGCTGGGCGACGCCGCGGAAGAAGTTGCCGCCACCGACGACGATACCGATCTCGCAGCCGAGGGCGTGAACGGCTGCAATCTCTGCGGCGATTTTATGAATGAAGATGGCATCGATGCCAAAGCCTTTGCCGGCGGCCAAGGCTTCTCCAGAGATTTTTAGGAGGACTCTTTTGTACATGTCACGTTCAAGTATCGCATGGGGTTTCAGTTGATCTCTCCGCCAGTGCGGGTGATTGCGTCATCACGTGGCCCGGGATCTTGTTTGGTGCACATTTCCGGGGCAAACTATACCGTTTGGGTGGTGGATGGGCCTTCCATTCTTGGGGCAAGAGAATGAACAGAGAGCAGGGGGAGGCCTTGTATGGCAATGCGGTGGAGGCGCGACCTACTGAGCAAAGAAGAGATAACCTGGTCGATGCGTACCGATCTACAACTTTGGTGTGAGGCAGGAAGTTGCGCACAACTTTGGCTATTAGTGTGGGTATTGCAGTGTGCGGGCACAATACGATTAGCCCAAGGAGAATGAAATATGTTTAAGAATGTGCGATTGATAGTTTTAACGGCTGGACTGGTGGCAGCGGCTGCACCAATGGGAGTGCAGGCACAAGATAATCAAGGGACGCATCCGGCTTACCTGCATGCTTTGAGCGATCTGCGCGCGGCACGGCATTATTTGGCCGATGGGTGGGCTTGGTCACCGGTTAAACACGACGACGACGCTGCGATTCGCGAGATTGATGCCGCAATCGACGAGATTAAGAAAGCTTCCATCAATGATGGCAAGGGAGCAAATGACCCTTACCACATCGATGCGAGCTTGAGTCCACATGATCGCTTCCGGAAGGCGAACGAGCTGCTTTTCTCGGCTCATAATGACCTATCGCGGGCAGAAGAGGTGCCTAGCTCTCGTGGACTGCGGGACCGGGCAATTGGGCATGTCGACCGGGCGCACCAGATTGTAGACGCTGCACAACGGACATCGCACTGGGAGTAGAAGCGTCTTTGCAGTGAAGAGGGTGCAGCTTCGGCTGCACCCTCTTTCTGCCTGTCGCAGTTTCGATCTTCTGAAGAGGGCGAGATAACCTAAACGGGCTTTTGTGCCTGAACCAGAGTGGCTATGAGGCTATCAAGATCGGCTGGGTTGACATCGCTGACGGCGACGATGTGGAGCTCTGATGTGGTGGCGGAGCGGAGGGTGAATCCTGCGCGGCTGCTCGGTAGCGAGATAAGGGCGGGGTCGGTGGCTCGCTGGGTGAGGAAGACGGAGACCTCGTGCTTGTGGATGGTGAAGAGGAGCAGCGCAGCGGGCTGGCCGTGCAGGTAGGTGAGGTCTGCGCCTTTGAGGGTCGTGTCAGGGGGCAGGGCGACTGCGTCGGGCAGGTTGAAGCTGAAGGGGAGACGGCCCTGGAACCAGGGTTTGACGGTGTGGCGGTCGGTCGAGATGACCTGCGGGGTCGCTGCACTGGAGAGGGTGGCGAGATGCTGGTCGAGGAGTTCTGCGGCAAGGGTGTTGGTTGGATGGAGCTGGCGCCAGCCGAGGAGGGAGACGGCCAGCAGGAGCGCGGCGGCGAGGGCCGACCAGACTGCAGGGCGGATGGTATAGATGCGTGCTGGCGGTTTGGTCTGTGTCTGTGGTGGCGTTTGCGTTTGCGGCGAATGGAGCCGAGCGGTGAGGCGGGCCAGGGCATCGGGTGGTGGTGCGAAGCGCTGGCCGGCGCGGGCGGTAGCGGCTTTTAGCTGCGTAGCAGAGAGGACGCGCACGGCGCAGAGGTGACAACTGAGGAGATGCTGTTCGACTCCCTGCTGCTCGGCCGGTGGGAGTTCGCCATCGATAAAGGCGCTGAGCTTGTCCGGGTTGAGATGTTCCTCGTTGAGATGTTCGGTTGATTGAGTGATTTGAGTCATAGGGATTCCCCTAGCTGCGTCTGCAGGAGTTGGCGGAGGGTGCGTCTGGCGCGTGAGATGCGCGACATGACGGTGCCGATGGGGACATCGAGGATAAGAGCGATGTCTTTGTACTTGATCTCTTCTACGTCCGAGAGAAGGAGAGCTTCGCGAAGTGACGGCTGGAGCTGTTCGAGCGCGGCATGGAGCACGGCCTGGTTGTCGAGACGAATGAGATTGTCTTCGGGAGTTGGGTCGGCGGCGACGGTGTCGTGCGAGTCGAAGTGATCTTCGAGGAAGACGGTTCGGGAGGCGGCGATGCCGGTGCGCGAGGTAAGGAAGGTGTTGCGGAGGATGCGGAAGATCCAAGCCTTGAAGTTGGTGCCGGGCTGAAAGGAGTCGAAGGCGCGGAGAGCTTTTGAGAAGGTCTCCTGCACCAGATCTTCGGCCTCCGCATGATTGTTGGCGAGCCAGAAGGCGTGGTTGTAGAGCGGCGCAAGAAGCGGCAGCGCGAGCTGTTCAAAGGTGTCGCTGCAATTTGTTTCAGAGCGCATGATGCGGTATGCCTCGGCCTGGCTGGCTTTGCGGACTGCGGTCCACGGAGCGGAACCACGCCACGGGCGATCCCAACCACGACCATGCTCAGCAGCTTTCAGGATCATAGCAAAGTCCTGGCCGAGGGACGGCCGGAGGCTGGAGGCGGGGACGATGTGTGTGGTTTCAGGGGCCATGGTGCGGGGGCGAGCTTAAGGGGAAGGCTAATGATGGCAGCGAAACGCATGGTCGAACTCTCCCGGCCGCAGCGAAGTCTGCTACTCCTATCCCCCTTAAACTGGGAGGAGGCAGATTTATTCCATGTCTTTGCGGTGTAGGGGGAAGGAACAGCGACTCGCCTGGGCGTAGTGAGGGCCACTGTTGGAGTGAGCGTTTCGCTATTGTTCGCCGGGTATCCGAACACGCTCAAAACAAAGCTGCGCCGCGCATTCGTCATCGTCACGATGCCGGTTGCAGTGCTCGCCTGGTTGCTCGTGTCTTTATTAGCCCAGCTGCATTCGCCCAGCTGCCGCTGGATTATTCTTTGCGATTTTTTTGGTGGTGAGGGAATAAAAGCTGTGTTCGCCAGTTTTAGGTGGTGCAGGCGTAATGAAAAACCAAAGGGAGCTTATATGAATCGGTTTAAGGAAGATGAAGTAGTACAGGAGAACGAGGGCGCTGCGAAGCCGGCGGGAGACGGGATCGACCGTCGCAATTTTCTGGGGTGCATGGCGTGGGCCGGCACAGGACTGCTGTGGTCGATGGTGGGTGGTGTGCCGACGTCGAAGCTGCTGGCGCAGACGATGAAGGGCGGTGGTGCCGGAGTTGGGAAGGTCGAGGACTTCTCCTTCGTGCAGATCAGCGACTGCCACATCGGCTTCAACAAGGGTGCGAACCCGGATGTGACCGGCACGCTGAAGAAGGCGATCGACCGGGCCAACATGGTGCCTGCGGGCATGAAGGCTCCGGACTTCATGCTGCACACCGGCGACATCACGCAGAACTCGAAGGCAGCGGAGTTCGATACGGCCTCGCAGGTGATCAAGGGCTTTAAGAGCGAGGTGTTCTACGTTCCGGGCGAGCACGATTTCATCGACGATGGCGTGCAGTACAAGCAGCGTTTCGGCAAGGGCACCCAGGGCAATGGCTGGTATAGCTATAACCACAAGGGCGTTCACTTTGTGGGCCTGAACAACTGCGTGCAGGTAGATGCGATGGGCAACATGGGCAACGACCAGCTGACGTGGTTGAAGTCTGACCTGGCGGGCCTGAGCCGTTCGACGCCGATCGTGGTCTTCGCGCATATTCCGCTGTGGATGGTCTACGAGAAGTGGGGCTGGGGCACCAAGGATGGCGAGCAGGCGCTGGCCATGCTGAAGCCCTTTGGCTCGGTGACGGTGCTGAACGGCCACATTCACCAGGTGGTGCAGAAGGTCGAAGGCAATGTGGCCTTCCACACGGCGATGGCGACGGCGTTTCCGCAGCCCGCACCGGGAGCTGCGCCCAATCCTGGTCCGATGATGGTTCCGGCGGGCAAGCTGGAGAGCGTGCTGGGAGTGACCAGGGTAAAGGTCGTTCGCGGTAAGAGCCATCTGGCCGTGGTCGATTCCACCCTGGCGGATAATGTCTAATGCGCCCCTCCTGGACTGTAGCAGCATTGACCGTGGCCGCAATCGTGGGGCTGGGATATGTGCATCCGTTTGGGAACCCGCGTGTCGAGCCTGCGAAGGGGCTCGGCACGCTGCTGCAGGGCGCGAACATGCCAGCCGATGCGAAGGCGGTGCTGGTGGCCAAGTGCGCGGACTGCCACTCGAACGAGACGCGGTGGCCGGTGTATGCGCGGATTGCCCCTGGTTCGTGGCTGATCGAACGGGACATCGTCGAGGCGCGCAAAAAGATGAACCTGTCGCAGTGGGAGCAGCTACCGACTGAGAAGCAGGATGTGTTGACGGCGAAGATTATTCAAGAGGCGAAGAGCGGGGATATGCCTCCGCTGCAGTATCTGGCGGTGCACTGGAACGCGAAGCTCTCCAAGGCGAATGTGCAGACGCTTTCAATGCTGGGCAAGAGTGCGGGCGGAAGCGAGGCAACGGCTGCTGGAGTGGGCGATGCTGTGCGCGGTAAAGCAGTGTTTGAGAAGCGCTGCACGGGCTGCCATGCCATGCAGGTCGATCGCGAGGGGCCAAGGCTGGCTGGAGTGTTTGGCAGAAAGGCCGGGAGCGTGCCGGGGTTTACCTACTCGGCCGGGCTGAAGAGCTCCGGGCTGACGTGGGACGATGCGACGCTGGAGAGGTGGCTGAGCGATCCGGATTTGATGGTGAAGGACAACAATATGAGCTTTAGCGTTCCTAAAGCCGAGGAGCGACGGGATTTGATCGCTTATCTGAAGCAATAGAACAGCATCAATTGAACCCCTTGCAAGGAGATCGGATGTCGGACTGGCTGAGCGATGTGATTGGCAACGATCTCATCGCGGTCTACGAAGGACACTTTTGCACAGAGGACGCGGCGCGATGGCTCCGCGAAAGGCCGCGTACCTTTGGCGAGCTGCGCGCGGAGGAGATCGACTGGTTGCGATGGATGGCTGCTACCGTCCAGGACAAGGACCTCCTGGAGAAGCTGGCGCAGGACCCTGATATCGATGTCCGAATGTGGGTGGCGTGTAATCCGATGACCGCTGAAGCAGTCCTCGGAGAACTCGCCAAAGATCCAATCGTCTTCGTCCGTAGAGGAGTTGCCCAAAACAAAAGCACACCCATACCCATATTGGCGAGACTGAACGATGACACCGACTTTGCAGTTCGAGCCGCAGTCTTCCGTAACCGCAGCAAGTGAGTTGGAGACCCGCATCACAGTACTGTTGCTCGCGTTGAAGATGTCTGAGGAGATTGCATCAAAACCAAAGCCCGGACTATGTCCGGGCTTTGGTTTGATGCGTGAGGTAGGGTTAGGCGGCGGCTTCATCGTTGGAGGCAGGCGCCGCGGCCTGGGCTACGGTCCAGTCGGGTGCGCCTACCTTGAAGCGGGCGAAGCGGCGGACGCTGATGTTTTCGCCGAGCTTGGCGACCTTCGAGGCGATGAGCTGCGCGATGGTCTGCGAAGACTCTTTGATGAAGGGCTGGTCGAGGAGGCAGAACTCTTCGTAGAACTTGGCGAGCTTGCCTTCGAGCATCTTCTCGACGATGTTGGCTGGTTTGCCGGAGGCTGCGGCCTGGGCGCGGTAGACGTCCTTCTCGCGCTCGATGTCGGCTTCGGTGACGTCTTCGCGGCTGACGAAGCGCGGATCGACGGCAGCGATGTGCATGGCGATGTCGCGGAGCAGCTCCTGGAAGTCTTCGGTGCGGGCTACGAAGTCGGACTCGCAGTTGAGCTCGATGAGGACGCCGATCTTGCCGCCGGCGTGGATGTAGGTGCCGACTGCACCCTCATTGGTGGTGCGGCTCGCCTTCTTGGCAGCAGACGCCATGCCGCGCTTGCGGAGGACGACGAAGGCCTCTTCCATCTCGCCTTTTGCTTCCTGCAGGGCCTTGAGGCAGTCGCCCATGGGGGCGCCGGATTTTTCGCGGAGTTCTTTGACAAGCTTAGCGTCGATTTTCACTTGGGTTTCGCTCATGGTGGTGTTCGCAATCCTTTTGTTGATGATGCTGACTGAGTGTTACTGGGACGTTGACGCAGAAAGAGCGTGGCGCCGAATTCGCTTTCGCGGGCAGCCACGCTCCACTGAGTGAGGATTCGTGACTGGCTTAGACGGCGGCCTGGGCTGAGACGGCCTCGGGCTCGGCTTCGGGCTCGGTGGCAGCAGCAGGGGCCTTGCGGATGTTGCCGCCGAGGACTGCGGCGAGATCGACTGTCTCGTCTTCCTCTTCGGGAGCCGCGGTCTCTGCTGGCTGGTGTGCGGCGTGGACTTCTACGCCGTCGGTCTCGCCGTCTTCGCCGATGTGCTCGGGGGAGACTTCGAGTGGCTGGATGTCGGCGGCTTCGGTGGCGAAGGCCTTCTCTGAGACCATCTGGACGCCTTCGTAGGCGGAGTCTGCAATCTTCGTGGTGAAGAGGCGGATGGCGCGAAGGGCGTCGTCGTTGCCGGGGATGACGTAGTCGACCACGGTGGGGTCGCAGTTGGTATCGACGACGGCGACGACCGGGATGCCAAGCTTGCGGGCTTCGGCGACGGCGATGGCTTCGTTGTTGGAGTCAACGACGAAGATGGCGTCGGGAAGGCGCTTCATGGTCTTGATACCGGCGAGATTGGTGGTCAGGTGCTTGCGCTCGCGCTCGAGCTTGATGACTTCCTTCTTGGTGAGGAGCTCGTAGCGGCCGTCGGTCGACATGTCGTCGAGCTCGGTGAGGCGTTTGACGGACTTCTGCACAGTGACCCAGTTGGTCAAGAGACCACCGAGCCAGCGGCTGTTGATGTAGGGCATTCCGGCGCGGGTGGCTTCTTCAGCGATCGCATCCTGGGCCTGGCGCTTGGTGCCGACGAAGAGGATGAGCTTGCCGGTGGAGGTGAGGTCGGTCACGAACTTGGACGCCTCTTTGAACATCTTGAGGGTCTTCTGGAGGTCGATGATGTAAATGCCGTTGCGCTCGCCGAAGATGTACTCCTTCATCTTGGGGTTCCAGCGCTTGGTCTGATGCCCGAAGTGAACGCCAGCTTCGAGCAGTTCTTTCATAGTGATGTTTGCCAATGTAGCTCCTT
>Ga0302324_100015023_pt1 | contig 15559 bp, 11 predicted proteins | sample Palsa_T0_1_FD_201949 | JGI IMG/M metagenome (GOLD analysis project Ga0302324, IMG submission 201949) | Peat permafrost microbial communities from Stordalen Mire near Abisko, Sweden - Palsa_T0_1 | ecosystem: Environmental > Terrestrial > Soil > Palsa > Peat permafrost | place: Sweden: Abisko...
CGAAGCCGCCGCCACCGCCGTAGCCCTTGCCGCCACCTGGGCCACCTTGGCCGCCGCCGAAGCCGCCGAAGCCGTAGCCGCCGCCAAAGCCGCCGCCACCTTGGCCGCCGCCACCGAAGCCGCCACCGTTGCCCTTACCGCCGCCACCGTTCCCGTTGCCGCCATCGCCACCACCATTGCCGTGTTCGCGCTGGCAGCTTCCACCCTCATAGGTGTAGCCACGCGGGCAGTGCGGGACCGGGATCGGGATGCAGCGCCGGCCGCTGACTACGTAGCCGGTCGGGCACGTCGGAGGCGGAGGCGGAACGCATTGGCCACCGACGAATTCATAGCCATATCCGCATTTCGGAGGCGGAATTTTACGGCAACCGTGGCCGCTGAATTCATAGCCGCTCGGGCATTCGGGGCGGTACTGGTGGAAGCTGGCGCTGCCGCCATGCCCTCCACCGAAGCCGAAGCCTCCCCCACCGCACAGCGCCAGCGCGCCGCCGGTGCCCAGCGTGAGGAATCCAACGGTAAGGAGCGTCGTCATGCGTGACCTCATAAAAAGTCCCTTCCTTGGGGAGGTAGATCTGCGGGAGGTGGATCTGCTCGCACCGCTCATCGCCCGCAGCTTGATTCGATCAAGCTCGAGCGGCTCTAGCGTCGGACGCCGGTCGCGAAGCGCATCGGCGACCTCTTGCAGGTCATCCGAGCAGCGTTCCTCTTTGTGCGGAGTGTTCATGTGGCCTTATACGCACGAGGGGCCAGATTCCCGACCGAAGCCTTCTCTGGGTCGACGTGCAGCCGCCGCCTCGATCCCGGGCGGCCGCTCGGGCTGACGGGCGCCGCCGTCAATTGTGTTGCGAGCCGTCTCCCCGCCGCGGGCGCGTCAGGAGCGATGCGGGCCGGTGCCGTGGCGACCGTGCGGCCCAGCCTGGCCTCTGCTTTGGATCAGGTGTGGGCGGCGCGGCGAGCTCGCGGCGGGATGAGACGCCGAGCTTGCGGTAGATGTTGCGCGCGTGGGTGCGAACCGTCTCGACGCCCACCTGCAGGGCGACGGCTATCTGAGCGTTCGAGCGTCCCTGCTGGAGCAGGGGAAGCACTTCGGCCTCGCGCTGTGTCAACAGCTGCCCTCCCGCGATCGATCTGCCGCGCTTATCGGGCGCTCCCCGTGGAGTCACCTGAAGCCCCCGTGAGGCGAGGTGGATCGCGTGCAGCACGTCGCGCGACTGAGTGTCCCTGCCGAGGCAGGCGCTCGCGCCGAACGCGAGCAGCTGGGCAGACTCGGTCATCGAGGGGTCCTCTGCGAGCAGGATCATTCGCGTGGCGGGATATAGCCCGCTGAGCTCCCGCACCTCGGCCATCTTGGTCAGGGCGCCGACGTCGAGGATCGCTACGTCTGGACGGTGGGCGCGTAGGACGACAGGGATGCGCCTGTGCTCCACGTCGGCGGCGAGGATCGCAAGACTCGGATCGCTCTCGATCAACTCGCGCAGTCCTCTGGCCAGCAGATCGTCGAAGCGGGCGAGGACGACGGTGACGGGGGTCTGCGGCATGTGTGATCCAGGCGACAGGTGGTCAGGCGCGGGTGAGTACGTACGCCCTCATCGGCAGAACGCAGAGGAAGGGTGAGCCTCGCCTCACCCTTCGCTTCCCCCGTTGCTCCTCCCAAGATCACCCTCGCGAGAGGAAGAACGAGGCGGCGGCTCGCCCGAGCATGCAGGTATGGCCCGTCTCCTGCTCGCTGTCATCCTCGCAACGGCGCTTCTCCTGCCCGCGTCGGCCGGCGCTCACGGCCGCCGGCCTCACCATCCTCACGCCTCGAGCACCACGCACCGGCACGCCTCGGCCCGGCGGGTGGCGCCCGCCAAGCTCGCCGGCCCCGATCCTGTGGTGCTTGCAGTCGCCGTCGCAGAGCGCTACTGGAGCGCGGTGCCCTGCGGTGGTCAGATCACGGTCCTCGCCTACAGTCCCCTGGCTCCCGGCCTGAGCCCCTCGACTGACGGCTGGGTCACGTTCAACTCCTCGCTCGGGCCGAACGACCTCGAAGCGCCGGCCGGCACCTACACGCAATGCACGATCTCCCTTGCTGCTTGGCGGTGGCCAACGCGGACGGCCGCGGAAGAAGACTGGAACATGTTCTGCCTGACGGTGACCCACGAGATGGGCCACCTGCTCGGCCATCCCCACTCGTTGGTCCCGGGCAGCGTCATGGCGCCCGTGTTCACCGACGAATCGAACGTTCCGCCGATCTGCCGGGCGACGCGGCTGCCGCGGCCCCAGTAGGCCGCGGCAGCAACGACGCCGCGCTCGGAGACCTCGACGCCGTGCTAGGAAACCTGCACCGTGCGCTTCGCGACCTGCTTGCCGTCGACTTCGACGATCAACACGACTCGCCCTCTACCGAGGCGACGGAGCGCGCTCTTGGACAGCCGAACAGTGGCCGTGCCCGACGCGCCGAGCGTCTTGGCCAGGCGGACGCGGTGCGACCCACGGCTGGCGCGTACCACGATCTGGCAAGCGACCGAGCAGTGAATCGTGGCCGCGCCCTGCGTCGAGAGCTTCGCCGATGCCGCGGTAGGCTGGAACTGTGACGCTGGCGGGGTCCTCGCCGGCGGAGCTGGCACCGGCGGAGTCGTCACCGGCGGCGCTGGCACCGACGGAGTCGTCACCGGCGCGCCGCCGTACTGATTGGCGCTGGCGCTTTGTGCATTGTGGCCGCCGAGCCCGAAGTCATGGCCGTCGCTCAGCGCCAGCGCGCCGCCGGTGCCGAGGCTGAGGAATGCGATTGTGAGGACCGTCGCCAGACGTGAACGCATGAAGAATCCCTTCTGTCCTGAGGACGTGGACCGGCGCGCCCTGCTCATCGCGCGCAGCTTGACTGCATCGAGCGCAACGGGGTCGAGCGTCGCACGCTGGTCGCGAAGCACCTCAGCGACCTGCTGAAGGTCATCCGCAAAGCGTTCTTCTCCGTGTGAAGGGCTCATACGTACTGGTACGCACGAAGGGCCGGATTCCTGACAGCGTGCAAGGCAGCACGCACGAAAGGCCAGATTCCTGACCGAAAGGTTGTCCGTCGGCACAGAATGCCGATAGGGGACATCGATGAGTCCCATGCGCGACGAGGCCTTCGAGCGGCTCTACGCCGAGCATGCTCAGGCTCTGTACGCCTTTCTCAGCTACCGCACCGGCGACCGCGTGCTGGCCGAAGACCTTCTCGCGGACACCTTCGAGCGCGCCCTGCGCGCCCGCCGCCGCTTTGATCGCCGCAAGGCGAGCGAGAAGACCTGGCTGTATGCGATCGCGCTGAACCGCCTGCGCGATCAGATCCGGCGACGGTCCACCGAGAGTAGGGCGCTCGAGCGCGTCGCGGTGGCGACGGTGGCCGGATCGGCCGGCGGGATCGAGGAGGTCACCGACCGTGACCTCGTGGGCAGGGGCCTTTCCTGCCTGAGCGACGAGGAGCGCGAGGCGATCGCGCTGCGCTTCGGGGCCGATCTGACCGTACCGGAGATCGCCAAGCTGACGGGTGAGAGGCTTACCACCGTCGAGGGGCGTGTGTATCGCGCCCTGCGCAAGCTGCGTAAGGCGATGGATTGATCGACGCCTACGACGGGACGATCGAGAGATCCTTGCTGGCTAGTGCCGCCGCGCGCGCCGCGGGGGCCCGCTTCACCCACTCGGTTGGGCTCGACCCGCCGAGCATCTTGACCGCCTGTCTGGTCAGCGGCTCCAGCGGATTCATCCGCAGCGCCCGCTCGGCGGCCGGCCGCGGGTCGATGCCGGCGGCTCCCTGCGCGATCGCGAGCGTGTAGTAGGTCTCCCAGCTGCCGGGGTCGCGGCGCACTGCCTGCTGCATCGCGGCGACTCCGAGCCGTGGCAGGCCACGCTTGATGTCGCAGAAGCCGAGGATCTCATACGGTTCTGGACGTACGTCGAGCCATCCGATCGACGACAGCGCCGAGGAACTGGCCTTGGCGCAGTCAGAGGCGTACAGCGCGTGCTCGGCGTCTTCGAGGCGGGCCTGCGAGCCGATGATCAGCACGGGCGTCACGAGCGTGACGAGGCACAGCAGGCCGAGGATCATGCGGCTGTTGTAGCCCGGCACCCAACCGGGCCCGGAGCCCTTGCGCGGGCTCAGGGCGGCGCCCGCGCAGGCGAAGAACCCGAGCGTGACGACGGGCATCTCCCAGTCCCAGTCCACGCCGGCGCGCAGCGCCCAGACCACGCCGACGGCGAGCAGCGCGCCGTAGATCGAGCGCTGCGGGCCGCGCGCACGCCTGCCCAGCCCGTAGAGGACGGCGAAGATCGCGATCAGCAGCAGCGCCAGGCCCGGGACCCCGAACTCGGCCATCGCCTGCAGGTACAGGCTGTGGGCGTTGATCGTGTAGACGAAGGCGGGCCGGTTGCGATCCCACAGGGTCTGGTACATCCCCGCCCCGTAGCCGTGCAGCGGCGACGCCGAGAAGCCGTGCAACGCGACCCGCCACAGATCGGTCCGCCCGTTGTTGGAGGGGTCGGTCAACCGCTGGCGCAGGTCGCTCGCGTTGCCGTGGGGAGTGGCGCCGCTGATGAACCGATGCCAGTCGTGTTCGACGCTGCGGGGGACGCCGAGCGCGAGGGCGAGGACCAAGACCGCTGTGAGGGCGCCCGTAACCGCGGCGAGCCTCGCCCGGTGGCTCATCTGCGCCCTGCTCGTGGCGCCACGCAGACGGGGATCCAGGCCGAGCGCGAAGAACAGGCGCAGAGCGGCGCACGCGGACGCGCAGATGCCGGCCGCGAGCGCGACATGATGGCCTTGGGACACCGCCGCCGGCGTGGTCGGGTCGACCGTGTCCAGCAGGTTGGCGTGATAGGCGATCACGATCAGCGCCGCGCTGGCCGGAGCCGTCGCGAGCACGCCGCTGAGCAGTCCGCTCGGGCGGGCCACGAGCATGTAGACGACCAGGCCGACGACCCCCGCGGCGATCGCCCCGCGCGAGAAGGTGAAGAACAGCGTCGCGGCGAGCAGCGGGATGACGGCCGCCGCGAGGACGCGGACGAGGCGTCGTTCGCGCAGCGAGCAGGTGAGGTGAAACGCCAGCACGATGCCGATCGTGGCCAGCAGCCCGAGCGTGTTCCAGTACGTGACCGGGTAGCTCAGCCGCTCGTTGGCGACGTCGGGTGCGGTGTGCAGGACGTTGGGCAGCACGCGGCTGATCAGGCCCGCCAGGCACACGACGGACGCGCCGATCACGAGGCCTCTGATTAGCCAGCGCAGGTCCTGCGCGCTCGCGCGCACCGTCCCGAACAGGACGAGGATCAGCAGGTACAGCCAGGCGCGGTCGAACTCGATCAGCGCCCGGCTCATCGAGTGCGACCAGGACGCGGACACGAGCGTCAGCAGCGTGTACAGCCCAAGCGCCGCGATCGCGACGAGCGTGGCGGGCGCCAGCCCCTCGAACGGCCGGCGCGACTGCATGATCCGTACGAGCAGGACCTGCGTGAGCACCAGCGCGGCGACGGCGGGCGTCGCCGGGAAGTAACCGCCGGCGTTGAACCCCATGAAGACGATCAGGGCGCCCGGCAGGAGCATCAGAGCCGTGACGGCGAATCCCCCCGCCCGCGGCGTGCCGGGCGCGTCCTCGCTCGTCGGTGTATCGCCCATAACGGGCGCGTCCGCCGCGATCGCCACGACGTCACTCACCGGCGCAACTGACAAAGCCGGGTTCAGGCCTTGACGGCGGGGATCGGCTGATCGGGCGGGACAGAGCCGTTGGACGACGCCGCCGCGGCCGGGGTTGGCGTCGCAGGGTGCACCGCCCCATCCGTCGCGTAGTCATACGCGTAGCCGTAGGAGCCGAGCCGGCCCGACTTGAAGCCGTTCGCGACCACGCCCAGCAACGGGGCGCCGGCGCCCGTGAGGGTCTCGTGCAGGCGCTCGGCGACATCGCGGCGATTGCGTCCCACCCGGCCCACGATGATCACGCCGTCGACCTTGCGTAGCAACGGGAACGCATCGGAGACGGCGGTCAGCGGCGGCGTGTCGATCACGACCAGGTCATAAGTGGACTTCACCTGCTCGAGCAGGCTTTCCATCGCGTGGCTCTCGATCAGCTCCCCCGGGTTCGGCGGCAGCGCCGCGCCGGCGACCAGCACGTCGAGCGTGCGCCCGCCAGCGCCGTTCGTCCGCGCTCCACCTCCGTTCGCGGACGGGGAGTCGAGGTCGACGGTCTGCGTCGCCTCGCTGAGCACCACAGCGCCGATCAGCACGTCCGATATGCCCGGGCCCGAGCGGATATCGAGCTGTTGAGCGACCGTCGGCCGTCGCAGATCGGCCTCCACCAGCAGCACCCGCGAGCCCATCCTCGCCGCCGCGCTCGCCAGGTGACGAGCGACGGTCGTCTTCCCATCGCCCGGGGCGGCCGACGCGACCAGCAGCGTGCGCAGCTCGCGATCGACGTTGAAGTAGCGTAGGTGCGCTCGGATCAGATGAAACGCCTCGGCCTCGCTCGCTGGCAGGGCCTCTCTGACGTTCTTCTTGCCTCTTGTCGAACGAGACAGCGCAGCGCTCTCGGGGACGACCCCGAGCAGCGGCAGACCGTAGATCGTCTCCAGATCCTTCGGCTCCCTGATGCGCCGGTCAAAGCGCTCGAGCAGGAACGCGACGACGAGCCCGAGCAGTAGGCCGACGATCCCGCCGAGCGCCGTGTTCCTCGCGACCTTCGGCGAGGACGGCGACGTCGGCACCGTGGCGGACTGCGCGACCTGGACGCTGCCGTTGCGCAGTTCGGCCAGGGTTCCCAGCGACTGCGCGCGATCCTCGAGCGCCAGCCCGGCAGTGCCGGCCCGCTGCGCGGGGGTCAGCGCCGCCAGCTGCTTGTTGACGAGCGCGAGCGCGGAGGCGTAGTAGGCGTGGTTGTTGTTCTGCTGCTCCTTGACGAACTCTTCGGTATAGGTGTTCGCGATATTGGCTGCCAGCACCGGCGAGGTGGCCGTGGCGGAGACGTCGACGATGTTCGATTCTCCCGCCGCGCTCACGCTCAAGGCCGCGTCGACCTTTTCCTTGCTCAGCCCCTGCCCGAGCAGCGCCGCGGTCCTCGCAGCCATGTCGCCGAGCTGGACGAGCTTAACGTTCGTGTTCTGCAGAGCCTGCGGGGTCGCACCGCTGCCGATCGCCTGCAGCCCGGCGACCTCCTGGCTCAACTGGTTGGTGCTGAACACGAGTGAGCTCGTCGCGGTGTACTTCTTGGTCTGGTGCGTGGAGAAGCCGTAGGCCGCCGCGAGCGCCAGCACGAAGCAGAACAGAATCCACGGCGCGCGCCGACGAAGCAGACCAAGAGCCTGCTCGAGGCTCAAGCTCGCTTGCTCGATTCCCATTCAGCTGTCCTCCGCACGGCCGACGATGCTCATCTGATCGGTATTCGGCACCGATTCGTTACCTACTTCGCGCATATCTGGCCGATCGGCGAGCCGACCGGCTCCGATCGTCGTCGCTCGCAGATGCTGTGCGGCCGTGCTCGCCTGCGCGCGCAGCGCCTGCACCTTGCCCGGCAGCACCGCTCGCACGTCATCGGCGTGAATCCACAAGTCGTGGGCGCGCGCGAGCAACTCGCTGACGTCGTCGATCGACAGCACCCAGTCGTCGAGGCCCATCACGGCCATGATGCCCGTCGTCTTCGGCTGATAGGCGATCGCCGCTACCGGCGTGTTGACACCCATCGCGAGGATGTTCGCGTGCATCCGCGTACCGAGCAGAATCCGGCAGCGAGCGTACACACGCCGCAGCTCCGCGGGAGAGAGATCGTCTTCGAGCAGCACCACATCACCGCGGTTTGAGATCTCCCTGTAAAGCTCGCGTCCGGCCTTCAGATCTTCCAAGGTCTGCGGCACGATTACTACGCGCGCGCCGTGATGCTCGACGATCGAGTCGGCCGTGTCGGCCAGTGCTTTCATGTAGAGCCGGCGCTTTGCCCTGGGATCGTCTGCGCCGGGAAAGCTGTGCCACCTGACGGAGATCCCCAAGAGTGGCCGATCCTCGCCGCTGTCCACGCCCGGAAGCTCGATCGGCTCGATGCTCTCGACATCGCCGTCTCCGAACATGAAAGCCAGATCGGGGCAGTAGGCCACACGTTCAGGCGAGACGCCCAGGCCGAGCACGTAATCCCTGGACCACTCCTCGCGCACATACATGCGCTCACAGCCGCGCAAGAACCGACCCGCCACCGCTCGATGAAAACCAGCGAACGGCCCGATCGAGCACGGGCTCAAGACGACGGGCTTGCCGAGCGCGCGTGCCAACTCCAAGGTCGGCAGGTGAAACAGCCACCAATCGTCGGCGAGCGCGGGGGCGAGCAGAAAGCCGCCGGGGATCGTGATGACCAGGTCCGCCGCGTCGATCGCCCTTGCCAGCCGCAGGATATGCGGGGGAGCAAGGCGCGCCGCGATCTCCGGCTGCGAGCGATACACCGAGGCCCAGCCGCGAAGCAGCCGGCAGACCGTCGTCGTGTATGCGTGCACCAGCCGGGGGATCAGCCGCCGCACGCCGGGAACCCGGCCCCCGATCCGATGACCGGCGAGCTTCAGCGGGCGCATCGGTCTCGTCGCCATCTCGAGGACCGGCACGCCGTAGTGCATGCTGTCGCTCGGCTCAAAGGAGGTCAGCGTTATCTCCGGGTCCTCAAACGCCGTTCTCAGCCAGGCGATGAACGCGAGCACGAGCGTCGCGTCGCCCTTGTTGCGATACGCGTAGGCACCGGGCGCGAACACGCGGATCGGGCGACCGATGGGGCGACGGATCGCGCGATCCTCAGGCATGTGCGACATCCGCCTCGCGCAGGACCCTGCTGCGACGCAGCACGCGTAGGACTCTCACACGATCGTCGGGCTCGACACCGACCCGGTAGAAGACAGCTCCGAACAGGGCCGCCCATACCGCGGAGGCGGCGAGCGCCCCGAACAGCGTGTGGATGTCAAGCGACCACGCCACGAGCCACAGAGGCAGGCCCACCACGACGGCGGGGCCAAAGCTCGGCAGCAGAATCCCCCACACGAAGTCCGTCGCGCGCAGGCTCAGCTGCCGCAGCACCGTGGCGATATACAGCGGCTCGAGCAAGATGATCGGGATCGCCGTGCCGAGCGCGACACCGCGGATCCCGATGCTCTGGATCAGGATCACGCTGAGGAGGATGTTCGAGATGGCCCACACGGCGTGGTATCTCGCGTATGCCTTCACGTTCCCCTGGCCCGTCAGAATCGAGATCGCGACGAGATGGTTGTTGTTGAACAGCTGCGAGAGCAGCAGTATCTGCATCACCTCGGCGCCGGCACGAAAGCCCGGTCCCCCCCAAGCTTCGAGCACGATCCCCGCGAACAGCAGCCCCGGCACGGCAAACAGCAGCACGAGCACGTTGGAGTATCTGGTCGCCGTCAGGAACAGCTGCTGCAGACGCAGGTGCTGATCCTGCACATGCCGCGCTGTCGCGGCGGGCACCAGCGCCAGCGTCAACGCGTTCGTCACCTCTCGCGTGACCTGGTAGATGCGGTAGGCCGCGCCGTACAGGGTCACCGCGGCGACGGGCAGGAACAGCGCGATGATCAGGCTGTCGGCCTGTAGGATGATCAGCGCGGCCGCGCTGATCACGAACAGCTGCAGGCTGAACGGCGCCATCGAGCGGACGACATGCCAGCGGGCTCGGCCCAGGTTGACCGGCACATCCTCCATCTGCAGCTTGGCCGCGGCCCACGCCGCCACCCCGAGCGCGACCGCGAGGACGCTTTCGGAGATCGCCACGGCGACGATCCCATAGCCGAGGGCGAGCAGGCTGACTGTCGCGATCACGCGCAGCGCCAGCTGCGCCAGCTGCAGCACGTTCATCACGTCCAGGCGCCCGATCCCGATCAGCACCTGGTTGAACACGCCCAGCGGGATCGCGATCAGCACCTGCCCCACGCCGACGACGACCAGCAGCTGCAGGGCGGTCGCTCGCTCGCTCGTGGGAATCTGCAGCGAAGGCCAGGCCACCACCATCGCCAGCCCAAACAGCAGCGCGAGCACCACGGCGAGACCGATGAAGAACGCGAGGCTCGAGGAGATCACGCGGCTGAGTGCAGGTCGATCGTCTGTCGACCACGCCGCCGCGACATAGCGGATCGTCGCCGTCCCCATCCCGAAGTCCAACGTGAAGAAGGTCGTCAGCGAGGTGACCAGCAGGTAGATCCCGTACACGCTCGCCCCGACGTGGTGATCCACGAACGGGAACAGCAAAAACAGCGCGAAGATCGTCGCGAAGCGCGCGATGTAGTTGGTGAGGACGTTTCGCCTGAGCTGTGACATCAGGCGCGCTGCCTGCTGTCGGTCTCGGCGGCACGCTGCCCGCTGTCGGCCTTGGAAGCAAGCTTCCCGCTGTCGATCTCGGCGGGGACCGTGCGCAACAGGCCCTCGAGGGCGTCCGTCGCCCGCTGCCAGGTGTAGCGCCGGATCGAGTCGTGTCCGGCCACCGCGATCGATTCGCGCAGGACCCGATCCTCGAGGACTCGGATTAGCGCGCCCGCCAGGGCGTCGGGATCGCGGCGTGGCGCGACGATCGCCGTCTGCTCGTGGGTGATGTAGTCGAGGACACCGGGGTTGTCCGTCGCCACCAGCGCGCAACCGCACGCCATCGCCTCGGCCGGCGGCAGCGGCCATCCCTCGGCCCAGCTCGGGTGTAGGAAGACCGCGAGCTTGTTGTACAGATCGCGCAGCGCCTCCCCGGTCACGTTTTCGCGGTACTCCATCCACACGGGCGCCTGCGGCGGACGGCCGCCGGTGCCGAACAGCGTGACCTGGAGGTTGGGGATCCGCTCGCGCACCTGCTCCAGCGCGGCGATCCCGTCGGGCGTGCCCTTCCACGCCTTGGCGCTCGTCAGCATCCCCACGCGATGTGGCTCGCGCAGGGCATAGGGGGTGCGCAGCGCGAACTGCTCGAAGTCCATGCCATTCGGTATGTAGGTGGTGCGCTCACTCTCGCCCATGCTCGCGGCGATCTGCGCCAGCCATTTGGAGATCACGACCTTGTGCATCGGCAGGCGCCAGGTCGCATCGACCGCGTCCTGCGCGCCATCCCAGGTCTCGTGATGCTGGATGAAGTAGAGCTTGCTCCCCTTGGCCGGCGCGGCGGCGTCGACGCACTGCGCGGTGCGCCACGAAGTCGCAAACAACACGTCGGCGTCGGGGAGCGCCTGGGGCGTGAGGCGCTTCACGACACGGATATCGGTTGTCGGCGCGAACTCGAACCAGGGGATTGCTCCCGCGCCGCGCGAGCGCGTGAGGCGCTGCCTCCACTCCGAGCGCCTGATCAGCCGGTGAGCTCTCCCGGCGTGGGGCAGGCGGGTCGGATGCACCAGCGAGACGCGATGCCCGCGAGCGGACAGGTGCGAGGCATACTCGTAGATCACCCTGAATCCGCCGATCGGCCGCGAGCGCAGCTGGGGCAGCACGAAGGTGATCCGCAGAGCGCCGTCGGCCATCATGCGACCAGCCCTCCCGGGATGCCGGGTGCAAGCTTCGGTCCCGGTTTGGCCGATGCGTGCTCCAGCCCGGGTATGGCCGGGAGACGCCCGCGCCCCGCGGTGGCCGGGGCACGCTCGGCGAACCGGCAGTTCGCGGCGACGTGCGCTGCCAGCCCGCCCAGCAGGATCCAGACGACGTACTGGAAGTTCGTGATCAGCGATACGGACAGCAGCGAGAACCACAGGCCGATCATTGCGACCGTCATCATCCCCAGGGTCTCGTCTTTGAGCGAGCGGGCGAGCAGGAACAGACGGCCCAGATAGCCGACCAGCGCGAGCCACAGGAGCAGCCCAATCGCCCCGGTGCGCACGACCGTCACGGCGAGATAAGAGGTCAGGTCGGGCAGGCCCTGCCCGAGCAGCAGGTTGCCCGTTTCGTTCTGCGGGATCGGCGTGCCGACCAGCGAGAGGTTCTGCAGGCTCGTCGACAGGAGCTTGGTTCGGTAGTTGGCGTTTTGATTTTCGAGCGTACCGGCGGTGAACGAGTTCGAGATCACATGGCTCACGGGGCCGATCTGGCTGGCGGCGAGCACGATCAGGGCGAGCACGATCCCCACGCGCGTCAGACGCCCTCGCAGGACCGCGATCAGGACCAGCGAGACGATCACCGCGATATACGGCCCCCGGCTGAACGTCAGGCCGATGCCGATCAGCACGATCGCGAGCATCACCCAGCGGCGTTTGGCAAACGCGAACACGGCGGGCACGATCAAAAACGAGCCGAAGGCGATCGGCTGGCTGAAGCTCGACGGCGCGCGCAGCTCGCCGCCGCGGCTCAGCACGCCCGTCCAGCGGACGAGCACCGGGTTATAGAGCGGCGCGAGCTTGCCGGCCGGGTCGCTGCCCAGCGCCTCCTGGCAGACCGCGTAGGCCACCGCGATCGCCCCGACGGCGAGGAACGCCCGCGGCAGCTGCTTCAGGCACTGCGGATAGGCGGTAAAGAACAGCCTGACGCCGGCGAAGGGAATCAGGATGTTCAGGACCTCGTGCTGCAGCAGCGAGTAGCCGAGGCCGGTCAGCGCCTCGCTGAGGCCGACGTCGAGGACGATCGCGAGCACCAGCCAGTCGAGCATTCCGGGGCGGAGCTTCAGCGTGTTCAGGCGGGGTATGCTCGCGCAGGCAAGCGCGAGGGCCATCAGAAGCGGGTAGGCGATCACCGACGAGCCCGCGCTGCGACTCCACGTGTATGGAATCGCGACCGACAGCACCGCGCAGTAGGCGCCGATGTCCGGCCACCTGATCAGCGCCGCGATCAGCGCTGCGGCGAAGATCGCCAGCACGATCAGCGGGCCATGGCCGGTTCCGGCCGCCCAGCCGCCGACAAGCGCGCTTGCCGCGACGACGAGCACGAGGCAGGCCCTCTGAAGCGGCGAGGCCCAGCCGCTGAACAGTCTCATCGGGTCCGTCAGCCAGCCACGATATCCATGTGGGTTAGACGCGGACATCACACACGAATCTCCGGCGAGAGGGTCCAATCGCAGGCAAGCTCGAGGAGGCCCGGGCCGCCGGGATTGAGGAACCCCCGTGAGATGCAGCGGGCGGCGACCGACTCTGACTCGGTCCTGCCTGGGAGCGGGATCCGAGAGGCGAAGCGGGCGAGTCCAGCGGAGCGCATGAGCAGTGGGGAGGTATCGAGCGAATCGGCGAACAGCAGGGAGCTGCGGGCGAACTCGACCCCCCTGCGCCAGCGCAACGAATCGCGAGCGGACCAGCCGGAGGCATGATCCACCACGACGTCGCCGCAAAACCCGATCGTTCCCCCGCTTTGCACGGCGCGGTGGCAGATGTCGACATCCTCGAAGTACATGAAATATCTCTCGTCGAAGCGTGCTACCGGCTTTCGCAGGTCGATCGCCATGCAGGCGCCGGTGATCCACGCCGCGTTGTCGGGGATCTGCTCACGATGTGCGCGATCGTGGGCGTCGCGGTCCGCGCGTCGCACGCCTCCCAGTGCATGCCGCAACCAGTTCCGCGGTGTGGGAAAGTCGTGGGCCGGGCTGTCCAGCATTCCCCAGGGAGTGCGAATCGCCGGGCCCGCGATCGCGTAGTCGCCCATCTCCGCGAAGTGGACGAGGCGAACGATGTCCTCCCTCCTGGCCACGACGTCGGGGTTGAGGGCCACATACCAGTCGCTGTCGGCGGCGTCCGCCATTAGGGCATTGTGGTTTTCGCCGAACCCGCGCCAGGGCGTCCCGCCATCCGCGCTTGCGTTGATATGGCTCACAACGGTGACCGAGTCCCCAGACTCAAACGGGGGCACCTCGCCATCACGGTGATAGACGATGCCGACGGTGATCATCGGACTGCGGAGAGGTGGGGATTCGTAGGACCGCGGTCGAATGCCGCCCGCAACTCGGCGAGCTCTCGGCCGGCACGCTCGAACATCGTGCTCTGAGCCGCGAGCGCCTCTGTCCTCAACCGCTCACGCTCACGCCACAGTGTCTGTATGCCGGCCGCCAGCTCGGCGGGAGTGTGGTCCTCGGCAAAGACGACTCCGCCTTGGTCCAGATAATCACGCAGGACGGCCGTGCCGCTCGCGAGTATCGGGATCCCATACTCGAGCGCCTCAAATGCGCCCATCTGCATCGTCAGCTCACGACTGGTGAGACAGACGACCCCGCTTGCCTGACTCAACAGCGACTCGTAGTCCGGCCTGGACAGCCAGCCGACAACCGAGCAGTTCTCAGGAGCACTTTGCACGACCCAGTCCGGTGCTCGACCGGTGAACGTCATGTGTATCTCCGGCGCCATCGCGGCCGCCTCGAGAAGCTCCCGCACGGGCTCGTCGAACGCATAATTCAGCGGCGCCAGAATGGTCTGCCTCGAGCCCGACCTTGGCTGATGCTGTTCCTTTGCGACCATGTTCAGGATAAATGGATTACCTCGCTTTGACCGCACGAGCTCGACCAGCGGCCGATTGGTGACGATCACGCCGGCACAGCGGCGCATGACCCAATCATTCAGAGCAGCGAAGCGTGACCAGCGCGGATCGTTGAAGGCTCCCGAGTGAGAGTCAGACCAGGCGCGCGCCCTGCCGAGGCGCGCCAGCAGTACCACCACGACGCCCGCGAAGACCGGTGGATTGGTGAACAGGATGTCGGTCGGGCGTGTGCGAAGGACGTGCCTGGCGGTGCCGACGGTCTGGAGCGCGTAGCGGACCGGCGCGGGCCAGTCTCTCGAGCCGGGCGAGGGGCAGTAGACGGTCGCACCCAGCGCGTCCGCGATCGCCTCAGCCCTCGGATGCGGCGTCCAGGACACAAAAGTCGTCCGGGAGGTGACGGGGCGGTCGGTCGCCAACGCATACGCGTAGCGCAGGCGCTCGGCCGAGTCCTCCCAGGTCATTTCACCTGCCCGCTCGAGCGCCCGTGCGGAGAGTTCTGCTCGCATACCCTCATCCGCGGAGAGCCGCATGATCGAGTCGCAGAAATCGTCCAGATCCTCGCCCGCGACATAGAGGGCACAGTCGCCGGCCGTATAGCGAGTCTCCTGTAGCGCGAAGGTAACGATCGGTCGACCCGCGGCCAGGTACTCGCCGATCTTGATCATCGTCGACTGGTTGTTGAGCGGCGTGCAGGGAGCCACATCGAGGCAGATGTCGGCCCGTTCGACGATCCGAGGAACCCGATCGTGAGACACCTGCCCGATGAACTCGATCCGCTCGAGCACGTTGTGATCCTGGGCAAGACGTCTGATCCTCGGCAGCTCCGGGCCGGCTCCCACGAGATCGAGAACCGGCCCCAATCCCCTGCGGCAGAGTCGCTCGAGGATCTCCGGCAAGACACTCACGCCGTCCTGGCTACCGAGCGAGCCGACGTAGCAGAGCCGCGGACTCCCGAGAACGCCTTTCCGTGTGAGCGGCTCGGTTGAGATCGTGTCCCTGCGGGGGGCATTTCGCACGACCACCACGTGCGTCGGATCGACATGCCCACGTTGGATCGCGACTCGACGATGGGACTCGTTGGCGGCGATTACGACGTGCGCCACTCGCATCGTCAGCCGCTCGCACCAGCGCAAGACGAAGGCCGGCCAGCGACTCCCAAACTTCTGT
>Ga0302324_100015024_pt1 | contig 15558 bp, 10 predicted proteins | sample Palsa_T0_1_FD_201949 | JGI IMG/M metagenome (GOLD analysis project Ga0302324, IMG submission 201949) | Peat permafrost microbial communities from Stordalen Mire near Abisko, Sweden - Palsa_T0_1 | ecosystem: Environmental > Terrestrial > Soil > Palsa > Peat permafrost | place: Sweden: Abisko...
ACTGACCATTGACACGACTAATTCCTCTCCCGAACAGGCTGCGCGGAAAATACTTGAGTATTTGGCATTAAATTGAAATACTCCGGTTAACCGCTATTACCAAAGTCCCGGTGCAGGACGGACTGGAATTAGATATAATCCATTCACGTTATAGGCCCTTGCGGAAGGCAAAAGCGCTTCGTCTCTGCGTTTTTTTTCACATAAGCTTCTCCAAGCCCGTTTCCTAGCGGTTTTTGCCTCAATTCCCCCAACCGTAAGCGACCCAAGGAGATCAAATGACCCCCCGATGTTTGGCATTGTTCTATGGTGGTCCCGACACGATCATTCCCCTTCAAACGGGATTGGCGGCCCTAGCGGCTCTTGCTCTCATGTTCTGGAACAGGCTATTGACGGCGTTTCATCGGGTGTTTTCGCGCTCCAAGTCGAAGCCTGAAGTGATCGCCTCGTCAGACGCGGCCGTCCCTGTGAATGGCGAGCAAAGCCGTGAGCAACCCTAAAGTTGTTGTTATTGGCCTGGATGGGCTCGAACCCACAATTGTTGAGTCAATGCTTGAGATTGGGCTGCTGCCGAACTTCAAGAAGCTGCGCGAGTCCGGCAGCTATAGCCGTCTGCGCACCACCTACCCCGCACAGACTCCTGTCGCCTGGTCTTCCTTTGCCACGGGAACCAATCCGGGCGGCCACGGCATCTTCGACTTCATCTCCCGCGATCCGCAGAACTACATGCCGGGCATGGCCCTCAGCCGCTTCGAAAAATCAAAAGGCTTCTTCGGCGGCCCCAAACTCGTCAATCGCCGCCGCGGCGTTCCCTTCTGGCAGACGCTGGCCAAACAAGGCGTGCGCAGCACCGTTCTTCGATGTCCATGCACCTACCCGCCGAACGCGGGCGAAGGTACAGTCCTGGCCGGTGTCGGCGTTCCCGACATTCGCGGCGGCCAGGGAACCGGCAGCTTCTACACACGCGATCGCTCAGTAAAAGCAAAAGAGTTTGAACATGTAATCCAGCTCGACGACGGCGACGAGTTCACCACCCGCCTAGTTGGTCCCCGCAACACCAAGACAAATCCAATCAGCGATCTGGTCATCGAGCTTAAGGTCTGCATCGACGATGCCGCTCGCACGGTGCGCTTTGAAGTCAGCGGTTCGCCCGCGGTCGTGGTTCCCGAGGGCGGATGGAGCTCATGGGTAAAGATCCAGTTCAAAATGTCTTCGCTGCAAACCATCAGCGGCCAGGTCCGCTTCCACGTTCCGCAAATTGCTCCCGCGTTTGCGTTTTATGTATCACCCGTCAACTTCGATCCCGACAGCCCCTTCTTTCCCATCTCGGCACCGCCCACCTACGCGCAGGAGTTACAGCAACTCATTGGGCCCTATGCCACGCTCGGCATGGCTGAGGATCACACCGGCCTCGAAAACGAGCGGATCGACGAGACCGCGTTCTTGAGCCAGTCCTACGGCGTCTTCGAAGAGCGCGAAAAAATGATGCTGGCCGAACTCGACCGCTGCGCTGAGGGCTTCTTCTTCATCCTCTTCGATACTCCCGATCGCATGCAGCACATGCTCTGGCGATTTCGCGACAAGGAGCATCCGCGCTATGAGCCCGAGAAGGCCGCGCGCTTTGGCCCCGAGATCGAAGAGATGTACAAAGCCTGCGATGGCGTGGTCGGCAAGGTGCTGGAGCGTGTTGATGGAGACACTCTTCTGATTGTGCTCTCCGATCACGGCATGGGCACATTCCGGCGCAGCTTTGACACCAACTCCTGGCTAGTTGGCCAGGGGTTGCTCACGCTCAAAGGCGGCGTCAAGCCCTCGCTCGACGTAGACTTCGGCCAGGTCGATTGGTCAAAAAGCTCTGCCTACTGCATGGGCCTTGGCGGCATCTACCTGAACATGCGCGGCCGTGAATCGGCTGGAATCGTCACGCCCGGGGCTGAGGCCGAGCGGGTGTCGAATGCCATCATGTCGGGCCTGCCGCAGGCAGTCGATCCGAAGACCCAACTCCACGCCATCGACAGTGTGTCGCCGCGCTCAGCCATCTACTCCGGCCCGTTTGCCGCGGAGTCACCCGACCTGCTGATCAACTTCAACCCCGGTTTTCGCGTCTCGTGGCAAAGCACGGTCGGCCATTTTGCCGGTGAGCTCTTTGAAGACAATATGCGCTGCTGGAGCGGGGACCACATCTTCAACCCCGTCGCTATGCCGGGAATTCTGCTCGTAAACCGGCCCATCCTGAGCACGAATCCGCACATCATGGATCTCGCTCCCACGATTCTCAAATTTCTAAATGTTCGCCCCTCGAACGCACTCGAAGGAACTGCCCTGTTCTAGTGAAGCAGCCTCATATGAACATCCATGCCGCTTGATGTAATCTTCCATGTCGATTGATATACCCTTCAGGAGTGATCTATGCGAATCTGTGTTCTCGGATTTGACTGTGCCGCACCCGATGTCATCTTCAACGACGAGCGGCTGATCAACATTCGTCGCCTCATGGAAGTCGGCACCTACGGCCGCCTCAAATCCACAATCCCTCCCATCACCGTTCCCGCCTGGGCCAGCATGACCACCAGCCAGGACCCCGGCTCGCTCGGAATCTACGGCTTCCGCAACCGCGCCGACAACGGCTACAGCAATCTAAAGTTCGCCAATTCGGCCTCCATCAAGGCCATGGCCATCTGGGACTACCTCGCCCGCGACGGCAAGAAATCGATCATCATCGGCGTTCCGCCCAACTTTCCTCCGCGCAAGGTGAACGGCGTGAGCATCGGATGCTTCCTGACTCCCGACACCACAAAAGATGAGTTCGTATACCCTCCCGAGTTGAAAGCCAAGATCATTGAGGTCGCCGGCGGCGACTATCCCGTTGACGTCGCCAACTTCCGCACCGGCAACAAGGACTGGCTGCGCGACGAAATCTTCGCCATGAGCCGCAAGCAGTGGAAGGTCGTCCACCATCTTCTCGAAAACCAGGAGTGGGACTACTTCCACTTTGTCGACATCGGTATGGACCGCGTCCATCACGGCTTCTGGGACTACTTCGACCCGCGCCACGTCGACTACGTTGCCGGCAATCCCTACGAGCAGGTCATCCCCGACTACTATCTCTGGCTCGACGAGCAGGTCGGCAAGGCCCTCGAGATCCTCGACGACAACACCGTCCTGCTGCTCGTCTCCGACCACGGCGCGCAGCCGCTCGATGGAGGCTTCGCCATCAATCAATGGCTGATCGACGAAGGCCTGCTCGTTCTCAACAAGCCGCCGCAGGGCGTTGTTCCCTTTGCCAAGCTCGACGTGAATTGGGCCAAAACGAAGGTCTGGAGCGAAGGGGGCTACTACGCCCGCATCTTCTTTAACGTCGAGGGCCGCGAGCCGGAGGGCGCAATTCCCGCCGCGGAATACGACTCCTTCCGTGCGGAGTTCAAAGCCAAGCTAGAAGCCATCACCGACGCCGAAGGCAAGCCGCTCAACTCGTTGGTCTTCCTGCCCGAGGAAATTTATCAGAAAGTCCGCAACGTCGCGCCCGACCTGATCGTCCATCTCGGCGCGCTGAGTTGGCGCTCTATTGGAACCGTCGGCCACCCAACCATCCATCTGCGCGAAAACGATAGCGGCCCCGACGCCTGCAACCATGCGCAGTACGGCATGTTCGTGCTTGGCGCAGCCAACCTTCCGCTCACTGGCGAGTACGAAGGCGCGAACATTCTCGACATTGCGCCCACTCTCATGGACCTGGCCGGCTACAGCATCCCCGAAAGCATGCAGGGCAAGTCCCTGGTTGCCGGAATGGAGAAGCGCGACACCAAAAGTGGCGGCGAAGGCGGCGCCGATGGCGAAGACCTGATCTTCGAACGCCTAAGCGGCCTCGGCTACATCTAGCCTGGATTTCTCACAGGGAGCCCAAAACCGTAGCGCCGGCGTCCTCGCCGGCTGTCCGGAGGGTCTCCAGACCCTCCGAGACCTCGTCAGACCTCGAACTCCTCCTCGAAGAGCCGCGTGTGAGAAATACGGATTAGCTATCGTCCCCGGCCTCCCGCGTCTTCGTCCTACTTGATCGGAGTTGCGTTGCTCAGGTCGAGGGTTACGGAGTTTGCCCCGGGTTTGAGCTGGACTGCCTGCCCCCAGGCGAGGGGCTTGCTGTTGTAGACAGTCGAGATCATCAGATAGTAGACGCCCGGAGCCACTCCGGGAAAAGTGCCTCTGCCGTTGGCATCGGCGCGAACGGATGAGGCCGCGTCCGCCTTGATCGCGTCCATGATCTTTTGACAATCGGGCGTCCTGTTGCCGCAGGCAGTGCCCACATATATATAAGGCGAAACCCCGGGCGGGACGGTTACGCCGCCTTTTGTTATTGCGTCTGCGTAGCTGGAGCGCAAAAGGACATACGGACGGCCGGCTAGGGGATTGGGAGCACCGGCCTGCGCTGGCAGTCCCGGGACAACGGACAGAACAGCGTTTCCGAGGGGCGCAGCGGAAGTGGAAAGGCCACCTGCGCCCGCGCCTGTGCCTGAGGCGCCCAATGCCGCATTCATCATTGCAGCGTTGCCACCGCTTGACGGGAGTTGCTGGCTGGGGGCGAGTACAGCAAGGCTGCAGGTAACCTCCATGGGGGCGAAAGTGAAGTCGTCATTATCATCCTGGCCAGTCACAATGCGCCCATGGACCTGGTAAGGGCCGCTGCCGCCGGGGTCGAGCGATCCGTCGGGTCTGAAGGCGAGGGTGAGCGGGTGATCGGTCGCGGCGATTTTGACTACTGCGCCGGCTCCGGTGACCTCCACGGTGTACGGATAGGCGCGGGCTGCATCAGGGCCGCACCCAAGAATTACGGATTCAGGGATGAACTGGACGCTGAAACCGGTAGAAGCGGCGTAGATGCCATGCATACGGATGCCCGGCGGGGTGGGAGGGCCTTTGTCGCCGCCAACCACCGACTTGAGCAAATCGGTTTCCATGGTCTGAACGCCAACCCCCGCTCCCTTTGACGAGAGATTGATTGCCGGGCATGTGACGCGTTTGGGCGCAAACACGGTATGCCCGGCGTTGGCGTTGCCAGCGACGCGATTGCCCGCTGCGTCGTAAAGGTTGCCGGCGGAGTCCCGTTGTGTGGCGCCGGTGCCCGCGGCGCCGCTTACATACCCGGCGGCGATGACGCCGTTGATGGTAACCGGCCCCGGCGGACCGGTAATCGTTCCATCGCCATGGACGGCAAGGATGAGTGGCCGGGGAGTGGTGTCGACGGTGAGAGTGGCGTGGCCGCCTTTCAGGTCAAGGCTGTAGCTTTCCTGGTTGGGCGAGAGGTCAGCGCAGTTCACCAGGACGCCATCGTCAATGAAGTCGAGACGCCAGTGGCCGGCGCCCTGGAAGACCCCAGCCATATTAGGGCCTGGCTGTTGAGGCTTTTTGTCAGCGCCGGGCAGAACTTGCGAAATCATATTGGTGAATGCCCCGAGAAGCCCGTTGCCAGTGCAGGTGGCGACAAGCCTTCCCGACGAGACACAGCGGCGCAAAGCTCGTTCTTCAGCGTTCTTCGGAGGCGCGACCTGAGAAGGATTCATCCCCACTTGGTTGGTCGAAGCCCGCTGCGAGTTCTGCGCGGCAGCTTGAGGGTTGGCCTTGGCCACATTTGCGTCATAGATTTCCTGCTGCTTTTTCTTGAAGGCTTCTTCCCTGGCTAGCTCCTGCGCGGTGGGCTGCGTGCAAGTGGGCAACAGCTTCTTCAGCGCGCCGCGGGTTTCGTTCGTGTAGGCCATGAAGCCGTTGTGCTGGGGGAGGTCCGGATGGGCGACCATACATGTGGAAGTGTCAGAGAGATCGCGAATGTTGCAGCTTTCGACATACACGCGCTCGCCGTTGCACACATAATTCACATTGAGCTTGATGTCCTGCGCGGCGGCCAGGGCGCCGGGCAGTGCTGCGATGGCGAGCATCAGTTTGAGGCCGATGATTTTGTGATCTTCACTCAAACGGGCGTGCCGCATATTCCCTCCCGGTCTTTCAAGTTCCGATGGATGATCACTGAGCGGACGTCGCAGGTCTCGATTCTGAGACCTGGGGACCGACAAACTTCAATTCCCCCGCCTATCCCGGAGCAACAAGGGTCAATGCGCGCCTCGCGCTGTTCACAACGAGCGTCCCTGATTGCTTGGCGCGTGTACGTCTCTGCTCGTCAGCTTGAGGCCACCGTCAGGCAGCGCCTGGTGTTGGCCTCGCGGCCACGGCGGGAGGTGGGTTGTCGACACGCCTTGCGTATTTCTCAAGAATGTCTTTAGGCACCTCCGGTGCGTCTCGCGAGAGCGCATCCAGGGACAGGCGAATTTCGTCGGACGCCTTCTGGGCCTCGCTGGCCGAGGCGTAACCGAAGATGATCGCCTCGTCAATTTTGCGCAAGGCCGCCGCATATCCGGCCGCTGTGCTGCGATGGTTCGCCGCGCGTGCCTCGTACGCGAGATAGGTATGAAGCGCTGTGAGTACGACCGCTATTGCCGCCAGAATTGCCATGACCGCATTGATTTTCGGGTCAGGGATGGCGGTGCTGACTTGCTTGATCACAGCTGCGCCTGTCAGCGTGGTGAGCAGGGTTGCGAAGCCCCCCAACCAGCGGCCGCGCCGGTTGAAACGGCGCTGCGCGTCGTAGTGCCCGTCGGTACCGTTGTGGGCAACCGCGCGCCAGCCGACCAGCAGGTAGCGCAAATCCAATGTGCCTTCGAGGCTCGCAATTGGGGTGGCCGGCGGCTTTTCGTCTCCGGATTTCGATACTGCTCCAGAATGTCCCATGTTCCCCTCATTCTGCTCCGCAATCAGCAGGAGCAATGATTTTCTCAGGATCAGAGCAGTAATGCGAGCATCTTCCATGGCATCATGCACAGACGAACGCGGGATTCCGAACAGACCGCAGGCGATCGAAAGCGAGTCTGGACGAGCCTTGACCAGGCCGCGCCACCACGCAAGCTGAAGAAGGCCCCAGAGGTCGAGCCTATGGTACGAGAAGGTATCGAAATCCCGGAGGCGGCCAGCCTGGTCGAAGAGCACCCTCAGAAATTGGGTATCGAAACAAATATTCCAGCCGCAGAAATAGAAGTCTGCTCCAAAGGTATCGAGGAATTGCGTGACCACCTCGGCAGGCGTGGGCGCGATCTCGAGTTCGCCGAGCTTGAGCCCGTGAATCTCCATCGCCCTCGGGCTCGCCTGCGCGAACGCTTCAGGAGTGAGTCGAACGAGCGTGCTCATCGACTTAACTGGATCGAGTGTTGTGCGGTCAAGTAACAGCGCGCCGATCGATACGATCTGGTGCACTCGAGGATTTATTCCCGTCGTCTCGACGTCGAAGACTAATATGTCCCGATCCAAAGGTTGTGACAGATGCCACGACGGAGCAGATGCAATCAAATCTGACAATGGCGCTTTCGCCCCCCTGGACGAAGCGAGTATATACCCGAGGACCAGTGCCGTGGGCTACGGAACGGCCATGAAGCTGCACGTTTCCGCCAGCTTCCGCCTGTGGCCTAAAATATGCCTGAAATCTCGATCGAAGCGATATGCAAGATAGAGGAAGAATGCTCCTGTGTGAAGTCTTCCACAAAAGTCAGCCTGCCCAGCAGTGGCCTATCCGGCTTGATCTCTGAAGAGCTGACCTCACCGGCTTGTCCCAACGGCCTGATCGGATCTCCGCATGTATCACGATTTACAAATAAACGATTCTTTAAAACGCATTCCTTTTGCAGGCTCAACGCAGCTTCCCGTCGTCCGGTTCCGTACTTAAACGATGCTCGTATGGGACGAGGCCTTATATCTCCCCAGGTCAGGGAATCCTAACCTGGGGAGAGCCCAATCTTGAAACCTTAAAGCCCGTTAACCACCACCGGCTCTGGCGCACCCTTCGGAGAAGACAGATAACCTGTCACCGTGTTCCTGGCGCTCACATTGTTGACCACAATCTCAAACAACATGGGCTCCTTGCCGCTGTAAAACTGAAGCGGCTCGTTCACGCTCTTGTCCTTCTTCTCGTATTGCTTGTCATCGGAATAGACGGCGAGAGTGTACTTGCTCCGTTTCGAGTCGGCCCTCTTCAATTCAAGGGACACTGTCCCCACCTGTTGCTTCTGCCCCCTCACCAGCGTGAACTGGTAATAGTTCCGGTCGCCCTTGTGCTTCAGGATCTCCAACTCCGCGCCATTCCGCGCAATCAGGGAACTGTGGCCGTTCAGATCGCCCTTCATCGACGTCAACTGGGTGTTGGTCTCGGCCAGGTCGCTCTGCGTCTTGGCCACGTCGGTCTTGACGCCGCCGACATCTGTCTTCACGTCGCTCACGTCGCTGGAAACTGCGGCCACCTGACCCTCAGTCTCCTGCTGCGCGCTTGCCAGCCGTGCAGTCTTCTGCTCCCCGCGAACCTCGCGAACCTGAAGGGCCGCCGAGCGCGTATCGAGTTGCTGCTGTGTCAGGCCAAGCGAGGTCTTCATCGCGTCCGTGGCCACGTCGAGCCGCGCGTCGGTATTTTGCAGTGCTGCACTCAGCTTGGTGTTCTGCGCCGCAGCATCCGTCAAAGCCTGCTGTTGTGTGGCCACTTTGTTGCTCAGGGTGTAACTCCAAACAATCCCGCCAAACCCCAAAAGCATTGCCACTGCGATCGCTCCCAACAGTGGGCCGGAATGCGTTCTGGGAGTTTCTTGAACCACTTCATCTGTCATGTGTTTTCTTTCTTTGCGCTGGCTCACCCTACGGCAACCCAGGCTGGAGCTGTGAGGCCCGTCATGAACGGGCGGTGTAACTGCTTCTGCTCCGAAGTAAATGCAGTCTGTACCATGAGCATGCCATTCCCTGACGCTTCTGATCGCGGGCGGTCGTATCACGCCACTTTCGATAAGTAAGCGTCACTGGCGCCCGGTTGCAAAGCCGTGTCGGCTGCCGGGGTGCGAGTACTTATGCATGGAAGCTCGACCGTATACAGTGCATTTCCCGCGCCATATGATCATTCCGCAGCGCAATTACCTACCCAGTTCATATGGCTCGACTTAGACAAGGCGCTCGAGCTGAAATAAAGATAGACCAATGTTCCCGACCGCCGCTGACTATGTAATTAACTTCAAGATGCGTGTTTCTTACACGGTAGAGACGGACGGAACAGACTACTCTGCCTCGAAGTGATCCAGGCAGGCAGTAGCCTGCGGCATCATCTGAGGTATTCCGCATGTAGTGGTTGCAAAGGTCGCAGCCTGCAGGGCGCGGAAAGTGCCGGCAACCCCGGGACTCCATGGGAATCCGTCAATCTCCTTGTCTCCGGCAGGCGTTTCTATGAAGATGGGAGCCATGAAGACCTCATCCTCATCTCTTACCGCTGCTCCCCCGACCACGAACAAGCACCTCATCCGCTGGGTCGAGAAGATGGCCGACCTCTGCCAGCCGGACACGATCCACTGGATCGACGGTTCGCAGGCCGAGTACGACATGCTCTGCAATCAACTCGTTGAAGCGGGCACATTCACACGCCTCAATCAGCAACTCTGGCCCGGCTGCTACTACGCGCGTTCGGCCCCCAACGACGTGGCCCGCGTTGAAGACCGCACCTTCATCTGTTCTCTTTCAAAAGACAATGCCGGCCCCACCAATAATTGGGAAGACCCCTACGCAATGCGTAAGAAGCTCAAGCAGCTCTTTCGCGGGGCAATGCGCGGTCGCACCATGTACGTGATGCCGTTCTCGATGGGGCCCATCGACTCGCCCATGTCCCAGCTCGGCGTCCAGCTCACTGACTCGGCCTACGCCGTGGTCAACATGCGCATTATGGCCCGGATCGGCGCGGCGGTCTTCGCCGAAATCGACAAAGATGTGAAGCGCGTCGTCCCCTGTCTTCACTCCGTAGGCGCGCCCCTTGTGCCAGGCGAAAAGGACGTGCCCTGGCCCTGCAACGACGAGAAATATATCGTCCACTTTCCCGAGACCCGCGAGATCTGGAGCTACGGCTCGGGCTACGGCGGCAACGCGCTGCTCGGCAAAAAGTGCTTCGCCCTCCGCATCGCCTCGAACATTGCCCGCGACGAAGGCTGGATGGCCGAGCACATGCTCATCGTCGGCATCGAGTCCCCCACCCATGAGCGGACCTACATTGCCGCGGCCTTCCCAAGCGCCTGCGGCAAAACCAACCTCGCCATGCTCATTCCGCCGGCGGGTTTCGAAGGCTGGAAGGTGTTCACCGTCGGCGACGACATCGCTTGGATCAAGCCCGACGCCACCGGCCAGCTTCGCGCCATTAACCCGGAGACAGGATTCTTCGGCGTGGCTCCCGGCACCAGCATGAAGACCAATCCGAACGCCATGGCCACGCTGGCCACCAACACCATCTTCACCAACGTTGCGCTCACTCCCGAAGGCGGCGTCTGGTGGGAAGGCATGACCGACGAGCCCCCGGCCGAGTTGACTGACTGGCGCGGCAAGCGCTGGACACCAAAAATTGGAAAGGAGACCGGCCAGCCCGCGGCGCATCCAAATGGCCGCTTCACCGCTCCCGCCAGGCAGTGCCCCGGCATCGACCCCCATTGGGAAGATCCCAACGGCGTGCCCATCGACGCGATCGTCTTTGGAGGCCGCCGCTCAACCACGATTCCGCTCGTGTATCAGGCATTCAACTGGTCGAGCGGCGTCTACACAGGCGCGACCATGGGCTCTGAGATTACAGCTGCGTCTGGCGGCGCGCTGGGCAAGGTCCGCCGCGACCCTATGGCGATGCTCCCCTTCTGCGGCTATCACATGGGCGACTACTTCCGCCACTGGATCAAGATGCAGCGAGCCTTCGCCGTGACGCCGCGCGTCTTCCATGTGAACTGGTTCCGCAAGGATGAGAACGGAAAGTTTCTCTGGCCCGGCTTCGCGCAGAACATGCGCGTGCTCAAATGGATTGTCGACCGCGTCCACGGCCGCGCCCAGGGCAAGGAGACGCCCATCGGCTGGACCCCGCACTTCGACGACATCGATTGGACCGGTCTCGACATCCCGCTCGAAAAACTCAAGGCCAGCTTCGAGATTCTGCAGGAGGTGGACCGCGAGCAGTGGAAGCGCGAGGTGATCGGCCACGAAGAGCTCTTCATCGCCATCCACGATCACATCCCGCCGGAGATGATCTACGAGCGTGAACTGCTGATCTGCCGGCTGTAGACTCTCGCAGCTGTCATCCTGAGCGAACGGGGGCCCCAGGCGTACTCTTCAGCCTGGGGGTGGTGAGTCGAAGGATCTGCGGTTGTTCTTGACCTTTCTTCGGAGACACCGCGGATGCCCCTTTCCAGCCGCCGATCTGGGTGCCCCATTCTAGCCGCGTCTTTGTTTCTTGCGGCTAGGGTGGGAAACAACCCTGCCCGTGCACTATCCATTCCGCAGTCTTATCGCGGAATGGGTGGGATGCGATTCGTTGAGCAAGGAAGAGGGACAAGAATGCCAACCATCGAAGACGACCTCCGCACAGTTGCCGAACAGGAACGCCTCTTGCAATTCGAAAGCTTCAGTGCGAATACCGCTTGGGCCATCGGCACTGCTCTTCGCGCCGACGCGATCGCTCGTCAGGCCGGCATGACGTTTGAGATTCAAGTAGCCGGCCGCGTCCTCTTCACCTGCTCCACTCTCAATGCCGCTGCCAGCCAGGCCGACTGGATTCGCCGCAAACGGAACACCGTGATGCGCTTCGGAAAATCCTCCTATGCCGTCGGACTCCAGCTCAAGCTCGAAGGCAAAGAGTTCGCCGAGCGGCACGAGATCTCGCTCGCCGACTATGCCGCCCACGGTGGCGGCTTTCCCATCGTGCTCAAGGGAACCGGCCTCGTCGGCACCGTTGTTTCAAGCGGCCTCGATCAGCGCACCGACCACGCCATGGTGGTGCAGGCTCTGGCAGCCGTGCTCGGCGTTGAAGTGCCGGCGCTCGGCTGAAAAGCAAAACAGATCGCATGGCAGCCGGAAAACTCCAGCTCTGCTGGGCTTTTCAGCTCAATCCATTACAAACAATGTTTTCCAAACGGAATTGAATCGTCTATACTTGCCGGGATCGCATCCCTTCTGGGCGCCAGGTGCCCCATCCATTCCGCAGTTTCTTCGCGGGATGGGTGTGAGACCAAAAACCACGGGGTGGCGCGGAGGAATCGGCCCAATGGACAACACTGAGGGTGGAATTGAGTCCGCATACGAGCTGGCTCGTGAGCGCTTCGCCGCAATTGGCGTTGATACCGACGCGGCTATTCGCGCCGTCGATGACATTCCGCTCTCGATTCATTGCTGGCAGGGCGACGATGTAAAAGGCTTCGAGAATCCCGACGGCGAACTGACAGGCGGCATACAGGCCAGCGGCAACTATCCCGGTCGTGCGCGCACGCCCGATGAGCTGCGCAGCGACCTTGAAGTCGCGTTCGCTCAGATCCCGGGCCGCAAGCGCCTTAGCCTTCACGCCATCTACCTCGAATCCGCCAAGCCCGTCGAACGCGATGCCATCGGGCCCGAGCACTTTGAGGGATGGGTAAAGTGGGCCAAGGCACAATCGGTCGGCCTCGATTTCAATCCCACGCTCTTCTCTCATCCATTAAGCGCGCAAAACCTCACGCTAACCCACCCCGACCCAGCCATTCGAAGTTTCTGGATTCAACACTGCGTCCGCTCCCGCGAAATCAGCGAGTACTTCAGCCGCGAACTTGACTCATCTTGTGTCATGAACATCTGGATTCCGGATGGCGACAAAGACACTCCCGTCGATCGCTTCTCGCCGCGCCGCCGCCTTGTTGAATCTCTCGACCAGATCCTCGCCGCCCCATCGGGTACGCTTCATAAGGTTGCGGTCGAGGGCAAGCTCTTCGGCATCGGCACTGAAAGCTTCACGGCCGGGTCAAATGACTTTTATCTTGCCTATGCTGCCACCAGAAAGGTGCTGCTCTGTCTGGATGCGGGCCACTTCCACCCGACCGAGAGCGTTCCCGACAAAATCTCTACCGCGCTGCAGTTTCTTGATGAGATTCTGCTGCATGTATCGCGGCCCGTGCGTTGGGACTCCGACCACGTTGTCCTGCTCGATGACGTCACAACGGCCATAACTCAGGAGATTGTGCGTGGAGACGCGATCCAGCGCGTGAACATTGGCCTCGACTTCTTCGATGCGAGCATCAATCGCGTGGCGGCATGGATCATCGGCGCGCGCAATGTGCGTAAGGCGTTGCTCCAGGCTCTGCTCGAGCCGCGGGCCGAAATGCTGGCGGCCGAAAGTAGATTTGACGCCACCGAGCGTCTGGCCCTGCTCGAAGAGCAGAAGTCCATGCCCTGGCCGGCAGTCTGGGAATACTACTGCCTGACCCGCAACGTGCCCACAGGCATCGAGTGGCTCACCCGCGTCCGCGCCTACGAACAAGACGTGCTCAGCAAGCGCGCCCCCGCACAGTTGACGCCTCAATAATCTGAACAACCGCCCAATCGCCAGGTCGGAGTAGCGCCGGCCTCCGGGCCGGCTGTCCTGGCGGCGTCCTCGCCGCCAGTTCGCCTCCCCACCAAGAGGCACTTCCTAAAACCCCAAACTCAAAACGCCTTTCGCGCCCCAACCCGCGCATCCTGCGTCGTCCGCGGCATCACAGTGTAGGTGGTGGTATGCTCGATCGTTCGTCCAGCCTCGAGGTCAACAAGCGGCCCAAGCGACTCGAGCTCCACATACTTCTGCGCACCGGGATTCGTGTACACCTCAACGTGGCACCCGCCATCTGGGTGCTCACCCGGCACGATCTCCGACTCTACACGGACTACGGACGCCGCTCCGACCCACACGATCTTTCCAGCATCTGACCCGATCTTCACAAACTCATGGGGATGGCGCACGAAAGTGAGCAGCCTTCCGTTAACCGCAAGCTCTGCGGGATCGGCCTTGATCAGATTCGTGTACCCTCCCGAAAACTTCGAGTTCGGAGGCAGCTCGATCGCAACGCATGCGGGGTCCATGAACTGTGCGATCGTCCACACGGCGGCGCGCACAGGCTTCCCGCTCACCTTGTGAAATTCGGTGCGGACCCGCAATACGGGCCCCGCGAAATCAAGCTCAATTTGCCGTACCGCCTGTATCCCCCACGCTGCGTCAACCTGCGACTTCAGCATCAGCCCAGAATCTGTGGCGGATGCCTCGAACTGGCTCGCATCAAATCCCGCCGGCGGAGGCCAGTCGTGGCCCATCACCCGCGGCCAATCCGACTGCGGCGCAGGCCAGCTTTTCTCTCCTCCGAAGTTCGCCCATGTTCCTGAATTCGCCTGGGGCAACTGTCCGTCGAGCTCACGATTCTCCCAAAGCACGCCCGCATCGTCGCCGATTCGGCGCAAGCCCATGATTCTACCGATGGCTGGAACCACGATCACTTCGAGCGTCGAGTTGGCCAGCCGGTAGCAGCCCTTCCAACCGTGATAGTCAACCCTCGTCACGCTAACAGGCATGCCTCTTCAACTCCCTACTTATCGCCCGCTGCCGCCTTGTCCGTCTCCACCTCGCGCACCAGCAGATGGTCGTACCATGTGAACTTCAAGATGGCCGAAGTCGCCAGAATGATCCCCGCCGCAAGCGCCGCCCGCGTGTACTCGCGAATCACCACATAGAGCGGAAGCGCCACCAGCGCGATCTGCCACGTAATCCCTACCGCAATGTTGAACATGTCGCGGAAAAAGTCTTTGTTGCGCTTGAAGGTCGGATCCTCGGCAATCACCTTCTTCAAAATCGGACCCCAGAATCCCCACGGCCGAACCCGGCGATAGAAGTCCATCAGCACTGCGTCGTCTTCAGGCTTGGTCAGCAGCGTCCCCAACAGGCAGCCGATCAGCGAAATCCCCACAACGATAGGAAAGATGAAAACCACTTCCATGTTGATCGAGTAAGTGGCCAGCAATTGCTGCACAATCGGCAACTGCTTCACGATGGATGGCATGCCCAGCGCCGCGGCAATCCCCGTAACCATGCCCCAGAAGTAGCCCCACCCGTTGAAGCGCCACCAATACCACTTCAGTACGTTCGATGCCGTGTAGCCGCCCCACAAGCCGGACACGATCCACACCACCACTTCGTTCACCGAAGTTACATTCCAGCCCAGCGCCACGCCAACCACAATCACCGTGAACGAAGCGAGATAACTCAGCCGCACATAGGTCTTGGGCGAAGCATTGGGATTGATAAATCGCTTGTAGATATCGTTCACAAAGTAGGGCGGCGCAGCGTTCACCGTTGCCGCAAAGTTCGACATGAACGCCGCCAGCAACCCCGCAATCAGAAAGCCCAAAAGGCCCATCGGCACAAACTTCCCCAGCGCATAGGGCAACACCAATTCGAAATCCATGTTGGTGCCCATCGCGCGCAGGTTAGGCCCGAAGAACGCAGCCGCCAGCACCGTGAGGCCCATGATCAGGAAGTAGCGCGGCGGCGTCAGCACTACATTCACCCAGGCGCTCATCATTGAAGCCTCGCGCGGATCCTTAGCCGAGAGCACACGCTGCATGTCGTAGTTCGGCGCAGGCCCCGCGGCCGAAATCGGAATCCCCTTGAACAGCAGCATCATCACAAAGAATCCGAACAGCCCG
>Ga0302324_100015025_pt1 | contig 15558 bp, 11 predicted proteins | sample Palsa_T0_1_FD_201949 | JGI IMG/M metagenome (GOLD analysis project Ga0302324, IMG submission 201949) | Peat permafrost microbial communities from Stordalen Mire near Abisko, Sweden - Palsa_T0_1 | ecosystem: Environmental > Terrestrial > Soil > Palsa > Peat permafrost | place: Sweden: Abisko...
ACTTTCCGCGAGAACCAGCACGAGTCGAAGGAAGAACGCCTGATGGATTCGATGGATTTGGAAAAGGAAAAGGGCATCACCATCCGCGCCAAGAACGCCGCGTTCAAATACAAGGATTACAACATCAACATCGTGGACACGCCCGGCCACGCGGATTTCGGCGGCGAGGTCGAGCGCATCATGAACATGATTGACGGCGTGCTGCTCGTGGTGGATTCCGCCGAAGGCCCGCAGGCGCAGACGCGCTTCGTGCTGCGCAAGGCGCTCGAAGCCGGTGCCAAGCCGATCGTGGTCATCAACAAGATTGACCGCGAGAACGCGAACCCGAAAAAAGTTTTGGACCAGGTGTTTGAATTGTTCATGTCGCTCAACGCGACAGACGAGCAGCTGGATTTTCCGTTCATCTACGCCTCGGCCAAGCAGGGCTATGCGAAGACGGACCTCGCTCATGTGAGCGGCACGATGGAGCCGTTGTTTGACGCGATTGTGAAGCACATTCCGTTTCCGCGCGCGAAGGCGGGCGACGGTTTCCAGGTGCTCGTGGCGAACCTGGATTACAACGATTACGTCGGCCGCATAGCATTCGGAAAAATTGTCGAAGGCAAAGTGAAAGTGACCGACCCGGCCATCTGCCGCCACGGCAACGGCAAGATCACCAAGGGGAAGATTACGGCGATCTACCATTTTGAGGGCATGAAGCGCATCGAAATCCAGGAAGCACACGCGGGGGACATCGTCGGCCTGGCCGGTTTCGAGGACGTGTTCATCGGTGAAACGATTTGCGACAGCGAAGCGCGTGCGATGCTGCCTTACATCCCGATTGATCCGCCGACGATCCAGATGGAATTCGCCGTGAATGACGGGCCGCTCGCCGGCCAGGAAGGCAAGCTCGTCACCGCGCGCCACATCTGGGACCGGCTCGTGAAGGAAATCCGCACGAACGTCGCGCTCCGCATTGCGCAGACGAGCGACCCGAAAGTTTTTGCCGTGAGCGGACGCGGCGAAATGCAGATCGCCATTCTCGTCGAGCAGATGCGCCGCGAAGGCTACGAAGTTCTGGTGTCGCGCCCCGAAGTGCTTTGGAAAAAAACCACCGATGACAGTTTGCTCGAGCCGATTGAAAAACTGTTTGTCGAGATTCCGAGCGAGAACCTCGGCAACATCATGGAAAATCTGGCCGCCCGCAAGGCGCAGATCACCAACATGAGCCATGTCGGCACGCAGGTGTCCGTCGAGGCCCTAGTGCCGATGCGCGGTCTGATTGGTTTTGAGACCGACCTCGTCAATTCGACGAAGGGCATGGGCGTGATGAGCCATCTCTTCCACGAATACGGCCCGGATTGCGGCGAGATCGCCGCGCGTAAAAACGGGTCACTGGTTTCGATGGACGCCGGCGAGGCAACGAGTTACGCACTCAACATGGTGCAGGAACGCGGCCGTTTGATGGTCGAGCCCGGCGACAATGTTTATATCGGCATGATTGTCGGAGAAAACACCCGCGAGAACGACATTCCCGTCAATCCCGTGAAGGAAAAGCGCCTGACGAACATGCGTTCGCAAGGCGACGGCAAGGGCATCCAGCTCGCTCCGCCGTTGAAATTAAGTTTGGAACGCGCGCTGGAGTATATTGACGTGGATGAATTCGTGGAGGCAACGCCGAAGAGCCTGCGTCTGCGCAAGAAGGAACTCGACGAAAATAAGCGCAAGCGTTCCGAAAAATCGCGCGTGATTAAGTTCGTGCAGGAATGATCGCCGTCTTGCCGAGATATTCCATGCCGACGAGGCAGACGTCGTCCTCAAATTCCTGGTCGTTGGAAAAGGTGCGGATGGTCGCCAGCAGGTTGTCGAACAATTTTCCGGCGGGCTGGCCGAGCAGGTTTTGCACATCCACCATCAGCCGTTGCTGCGAATATAGTTCTTCGTTCGGCCCCTGGACTTCATAAAGGCCGTCGGTGAACAGCATCAGGAAATCACCCGGCGCCATGACAGCCTCCGTGGTTTGATACGGCGGATCGTCGAAGAGTCCGAGCGCCGGCTGGCCGCGACCGCAGTCGTTGGCGAGCGGCTCGACGCGCTTGAGCGCATGGCGCACGAGCAGCGGCTTGGGATGCCCGGCGTTGGCGAAGCACACCTGGCCGGTCTGCCAGTCGGCGACAAAATAAAACGCCGTCGTGAGCATCGGCGAACCGGTGTTTTTCAGGATGGCGCACAGGTCGAAATTTAATTTCTGCAGAAATTTCCCCGGATCGCGCGCCAGTGGTTTTAATTCCTCGGCCAGCGCACGGATCATGGCGGTGACCAGCGCAGCCCGCACGCCGTGGCCGGCCACGTCGCAGATGAACACGCCAACCTCGGTTTCGGAAAGCGCGGTGACGCTGAAAAAATCGCCGCTGACGCCGGCGGCGGGATGGTAGCGGTGCGTGAATTGAAACGCGCTCTGCTCCGGCGGGGCGCCGGGCGGGAAGACCGGGTATTGCTGCGGGAGCATGGCGGTCTGGATTTCGCGCGCCATGCGCAGGTTGTCCTCCATGAGCTGGTTTTTCGCGCGCAACTCCTCGCGGCTGCGGGAAAGCTCGGCGGTTGTCCGGCGGATCTGTTCCTCGGCGTGTTTGCGTTCGGAGATGTCCTCGACCGTGCCCTCGTAGTAAAGCAGATTTCCCTGCGCGTCGCGCACCGCCCGGCAATTTTCAGAAATCCAGATGATCGTCTCGTCCTTGAGATAAATCCGCGACTCGAAGCCGGTGATCGTGTCGTTGGCCTGCATCAACTGCACGAACTCCTCGCGCCGGCCCGGCTCGACATAAAGGCGGTGCGCGATGTCCGTGATGCTCGCCATCAGTTCCACCGGCGATTCGTAGCCGTAGATGCGCGCCAGCGCGATGTTCGCCAGCAGATAATGGCCATCCGGCGTCGTGCGGAAAATGCCCTCCACGAGATGGTCGAACACGCCGTAGTAGTTGTCCTTTTCCTCGATGAGCGACGTGCGCTCGTGCTGGCGTTCGAGCGCGCAATGGAGCGCGCGTTGCAACAGATTCGCGTCCAGCTTGTCTTTCGCAAGATAATCCTGCGCGCCCGCCCGGACGATTTCCACCGCGAACTCCGCCTCGCTGGTCGGGCCAAACACAATGATTGGCAGCCTGGGCTTTTTGACCGTCAACAGGCCGACCTGCAACAGGCCATCCTTGTCCGCCGCCGGCAGGTCAAAAAAAATGGCGTGAAACGGATGGCTGCCCGAAAGTCTTGGCATGGCGGCATCCATCGTCGGCGCAGTGACAAGCTCGTTCGCCCCGCCCAGCATTCCGGCGGCCGTGCGCGCGAAATGCTCATCTCCGCCAATGAACAAAATTTTCAACGATTCTGATTCCATAGTGCGACCCGTTTCCCTGGAGGAACAAGCAGGTCACTTGCCAGCCCGGTGAGCATACAACTTTGCCGCCCGCCCGCAAGCGGGTTGCCAGACATGTTTGTGTTTCAACTTTTCATCCCGCCGCCGCCAGCGTATCCTTTTTTTTGAAATCATGCCCAGTGTTTTCATCAAGACTTACGGCTGCCAGATGAACGAGCGCGACAGCGAGGCTGTCGCCGCCCAGCTCGTGGCCAGGGGCTATTCGCTGGTCAAATCCGAGGCCGGCGCCGACGTGGTGTTGCTCAACACTTGCAGCGTGCGCGATCTCGCCGAGCAGAAGGCGATGAACAAGATGAATAACCTCGCCGGCACCGCGCGAAAAGACAACCCAAACCAGATTCTTGGCTACATGGGCTGCATGGCACAGAGCCGCGGCCGGGAACTCATCGAAAAATTGCCGGACGTGGATTTGGTTCTTGGCACGCAGAAATTTCATCGCGCGGCGGAATACCTGGACGAAATCATTTCCGGCCGGCGCGAAAAAATTGTGGACGTTGCCGCCGAGGAAAAAAGCGAGGCGACCATCCGCGAACATTTGCTCAATGGCAGTGCGAAGACTTCCGTGTCCGCGTTTGTCAGCATCATGCAAGGCTGCAACCAATACTGCACCTTTTGCATCGTGCCTTACACGCGCGGCGAAGAACGCAGCCGCACCATTCCTGACATCATCGCCGAATGCCGCGAACTCATCTCGCGCGGCGTGCGCGAAATCACCTTGCTTGGCCAGATCGTCACCAGCTACGGCAAACGTAGCGGCGTTCGGCAGAACGCTGGTAATACAAGCGGCGATTTACCAATCACTGCTACACCGAAATCCGCCTTCGTCCAACTGCTCGACGCGGTAAGCGAGATTGAAGGGCTCGAACGCATCCGCTTCACCTCGCCCCATCCGAAAGGTTATGGCGACGATTTGGTCGAGGCTTACGCACGGCTGCCCAAGCTCTGCGAGAGCGCGCACCTTCCGCTGCAAAGCGGCAGCGACCGCATCTTGAAATTGATGCACCGCGGTTACACACGCGAACGCTTTCTCGGCATCGTCGGGAAACTGCGCCGCGCCAGGCCGGGCATCGGCATCACGACGGACATCATCGTCGGCTTTCCGGGCGAGACCGAAGAAGATTTTGAAATGACGCTGTCGCTCTGCCGCGAGGTGCAGTTCGACAACGCTTATATTTTCAAATACTCGCCGCGCCGAGATACGCCCGCCGCCGAGATGCCAGGCCAGGTGCCGCAGGAAATTCGCGAGGAACGTAATCATCGCCTGCTGGATTTGGTGAACGAAATCGCCGCGCGCAAATACGACGGCTTCATTGGGCGGCAGGTGGAGATTCTCGTCGAAGGACCAAGCAAAAAAAATGTGGCGCGTTACACCGGCCGCACGCGCTGCAACCGCATCGTGCTGTTCGACGGCAACGCCCGCCATCAGGGGCAGCTAATGGATGTGAAGATTGAACGCACCGGCTCCTTCACGCTCTACGGCGACCCGGCGGTGGTGAATTTATAGAAGTTTATTTGTGCCAACCCGGAACATATATCACAGCCTTTTGGTGTTTTCATTGACTTGTTTTATTTGTTCGAGAATTTGCTTTTGAATCTCTGGCGCGTCTTTTACGCCAATCCATTTAGCACCCAAACCCGACGAAAAGGCATTTCGCATTTGAGTTTGGCCGGTCATATCTCTGATGTCTATCGAACTGATTCCGGCAACCATTTCTGGAAATGTTCGACTAATTACCACATCGGCAATGCGCTCCAGCGGCACACTTCTGACTTGATACCCGATAAAGCCGTGACACCAAATTACTCGCTTGGTTGTCAGCCAATAGTGGTAACGGCGTTCGGCGATTACAGCCCAAATCAAAGAAAATGGAATAAGAGGAATTCCAATAATAGTTATGCCTGTCTGGATAACCGCAAACCACACAAAGCGATAAGGTCGCAGTGAAAATATAACTTCTTCTCCATCCATTAGCCTGATGCCAAAATCAGAAGGCGGTTCCTGACTGTTCGCGTTGTCATCTTTCATGAGGGGACGTTATTCCGAACTCAGATTTCTGTCGAGAATGAACGGATTCATTTTCTTCGTGTCCATTTGGGTGAATTCGTGGTTTAATTTTTGAAATGAAACTGTCGCTGTTGTCCATTTTACTTGGGGTCGGCATGAGTGTGCCGCAGGTTTGTGCGCTGACGAAACCCGTGGAGTTCACCGCCGCCGCGCGCAAGCTGCCGCGCAATGTGCCCGTCGGCGTCGCGCTCATGCTGCTCGGCACGGCGTGGTTCCTGTGGATCGTCAACCAGGAGCCGATCGCGGATTTCTCGGCCTACAAACCGGCGATGATGATCGCCTTCGCGGCGGTGGGCGTGCTGACGTGCATCTTCATCCAGGATTTTCTGGCCGCGCGCGGCCTCGCCGTGCTGCTGCTGCTGCTGGGCAAATTAATGGTGGACACCGGGCGTCCGCATCTCGGCGAATCGCTTTTCGTGCTGGTGATTCAAACGTGGGCCTATGTTTTGATCGTCGCGGGAATGTGGTTCACCATCGCGCCGTGGCGGTTGCGCGACCTGATTGAATTTGGAACGGCGACGGAGAACCGCATCCGCCTTGGCAGCGCGGTGCGGCTGGCGTTCGCCCTGTTCATTGTCGCGCTCGGCCTGACGGTTTTCCGTCAAATGTAAAATGAACCTCGGTGACCTTCGCGAAAATTACCAGCGCGGCGCGCTCGACCGCGCGGCCTTGGACGCGAATCCGCTTGCGCAGTTTGAGTCGTGGTTCCGCGAAGCCACTGGCGACAAATCTCAAAGCCGCTGGCAAAAAATCGGCATCGCGCTTTACAAGCTTTGGAGCGCCATCCTCAATCATCGTCCCGCTGACGTCAACGCAATGACGCTCGCGACGGCGGACAAAAACGGCAAGCCTTCGACGCGCACGGTGCTTTTGAAAGGCGTGGACGAGCGCGGCTTCATTTTTTTCACAAACTACGACAGTCGCAAGGGCAGGGAACTGGCGGAAAATCCCAATGCGGCGCTGACATTTTTCTGGCCGGATTTGGAATGGCAGGTCTGCGTGGCGGGCGCGGTCACGAAATTGCCGGTCGCGGAATCGGAGGCGTATTTCAAGAGCCGTCCGCGGGGCAGCCAGCTGGCGGCGTGGGCGTCCGAGCAAAGCCAGCCCGTTCCCGACCGCGCCTTTCTGGAGGCGAAATGGCGTGAACTGGAAACGAAATTTCCCGATGACATTCCGCTGCCGCCGCACTGGGGTGGTTTCATTTTGAAGCCGGAGCGCATTGAATTCTGGCAGGGCCGGCCGAGCCGCTTGCACGACCGTTTTTCCTATATGCGGCAGCCGGACAACTCGTGGACTTTGGAGCGGCTCGCGTCGTGAATTTCTTTTGTCTCCGTCAGAATTTATACTTCAGGCCGCTGACGATGCGGAGGTCGTTCTGCTGGCGTCCGGCCGCCGGCTCGTTCACGAAGTTGTCCTGCGCGTAGACTTGCAGGCTGATTTTTTTGTAGACGGCAGCCTCGAGGCCGACCTCGGCGTTGACGACGAAGTTGTTGAAATCGTTGATCTGCGGCAGGCATTCAACGCTCTCCCAGACGCGCGCATTGTTTTCGGTGAACTTGTGTTCAAACCGTTCGGCCAGGCGCAGCGTCACATAATTGTTGCCATCGTCGCCCAGCTTTTCGAAAACCATGGCGGGGCCGAATTCGCCCGCGAGGCTGGTGTTCGTCTGCCGGAGAAAATAATAACCGACGCCGGGGCTCAAGGTGATGCGGTATTGCAGATCGGCGATCTCATCATGCAACGCGTCGGCGCGGAGATAGCCGAAAAACCTCTCGCTGAACAGGTGGTTATACTGGCTGAAACCGTGGGCGCTGTTGACGTTCTGCACGGAATCGTTTTCGCCGTAGGCGCCGTCCGCGCCGAGGTTGAACTCGTCCTCCAAAGTTTTCCGATGCGTCTGGATGCTGGCCGTGGCCAGCAGGGTGTCGCTGTTACCGCGCGTGAGGGTGAAGCCGATGCTCAGGCTGCTTTCCCACGCGGGTTTGTTGGTCAGGACGACCGCGTTGGTGCCGGCCGGGGCAAAGGTCACGGACGTAAAACCGGCGCCGAGGTTGCTGACCCAAGAGAACTTGTTTGTGTCAACGGCCACGCTGGTGCCGGGCCGGGACAAGGCCAGGCACACGGTGGCGAGCAGGACAAGTTTGATGTATTTTTTCACCAGGAAACCGCCGCCCAAAAAAATCGCGTGGTCTTGGCACGGGTTGATGACTATTTTTCAGTTACGTTTCCGACGGCGGAATCTTCCTTGTCCTCGCCGATGACTGAGGCGATGGCCTGGAGCTTGTCGCCCGCGTCCAGGTTGACGAGCTTGACGCCCTGCGTGTTGCGGCCGGCCTCGCGGATGCCCGCAACGGGAATCCGCACCATCTGGCCGCCGGTGGTGATGAGCATGATCTCGTCCGTGTCGCGCACGGTCAACGCGCCGACCACGCCGCCGGTCTTGTCACCCGTCTTCATCGTGATGATGCCTTTGCCACCGCGCGACTGGACACGGTATTCGTCGAACGCGGTGCGCTTGCCGATGCCGTTCTCACCCGTAACGAGGAGCGCGGCATCGGGGACGACAATCGTTGCGGCGACGAGCGTGTCACCTTTTTCGAGATTAATGCCGCGCACGCCGCCCGCCGCGCGGCCCATTGAGCGCACGTCGGCTTCATAAAAGCGGATGCTCATGCCGTCCTTGGTGATCAAGACGACATCGTCGCCCGGATCGTTTTCGCCGGTGCTGCCGCGCGTCAATTTCACTTCGATCAACGTGTCGCCGGGATCAATGCCGATGGCGATGATGCCGCCCTTGCGGACGTTGGAAAATTCGTTGAGCGAAGTTTTCTTGACCGTGCCCTGCTGCGTGGCAAAGAACAGTTCGCCGGACTGTGACCACGTCACGTCCTTCTTGTCGGCGTCGGTTTTCGACAAGATGCGGATGAGCGCGGCAATTTTTTCGTCGGCCTTCAATTCCAAAAGGTTCGCGATGCTCCGGCCTTTCGCCGCCCGGCCCATGTCGGGAATCTCATGCACGCGCTCGACATACACACGGCCGGTGTTTGTGAAGAACATCAGGTAATCATGCGTGCTCGCCGTGAACAGATGCTCAACGAAATCGTTGTCGTCGGGCGTCTCGCCTTCCTTCGTCGTCATGCCGATGACGCCCTTGCCGCCGCGCCGCTGCGCGCGATACTGGCTGACGTTCGTGCGCTTGAGCAGGCCGTTGTGCGTGAGCGTGATGATGACGCCTTCGTTCGCGATGAGATCCTCAATGGCAATCTCGCCTTCGTCCGGCACAATTTCAGTTTTGCGCGTCGTCGCGTGCTTTTCTTTGACCGCCTGCAACTCGGCCTTGATGATCGCCATCACGCGCGATTCCTTGGCGAGGATGTCGAACAAGTCCTTGATGACCAGGATCAACGCCTTGTATTCCTTGTCAATCTTGTCAATTTCCAGCCCGGTCAATTGATACAAACGCAGTTCCAGAATCGCGTCCACCTGCCGCTCGGTCAGTGCATAACGACCGGCCTCCAGGCGCGTTTCGCTGCGGATCAGGATGCCCCACTTCTCCACCTGCGCGCGCGACCATTCGAACGCCAACAGCTTCACGCGCGCCTCGTCGCGGTTTTTGCTGGAGCGGATGATGTGGATGAACTCGTCGAGATTCGACAGCGCGACGATGTACCCTTCGAGCAGCTCGGCGCGTTCCTCGGCCTTCTTCAGTTCAAAGCGCGTGCGACGCAATATGACTTCGCGGCGATGCTCGATGTAACACTGGATGATTTGCTTGAGATTGAGCGTCTTCGGCCGGCCATGATCAATCGCGAGCGAATTGACGCTGAACGAAACCTCCAGTTGCGTGTGCTGGAACAGTTTCGCGATGACGACCTTCGGCGTGCCGTCGCGCTTGAGTTCGATGACGAGCCGGCAATGTTCGTCCGATTCATTGCGCATCGCGGAAATTTCCGTGATGATCTTCTCGTTGACGAGGTTCGCGATCTGCTCTTCGAGCGCGGCGCGGTTGACGTTGAACGGAATTTCCGTAATGACGAGCTGCTCGCGGTTGCCCTTCATCTCCTCGACGCCGATGCGGCCGCGCAGCTTGAGGCTGCCCTTGCCGGTTTCAAAATAATTCTTGATGCCCTCGACACCGCAGATGAAACCGCCCGTCGGAAAATCCGGGCCCTTGATGAACTTCATCAGCTCCGGAATCGTGATGTCCGGCTTGTCAATCTGCGCGCAGATGCCGTCAATCACTTCGCCCAGATTGTGCGGTGCCATGTTCGTGGCCATGCCGACCGCGATGCCCGTGCCGCCGTTGACCAGCAAATTCGGAAACGCCGCCGGAAAAACTTTTGGCTCGGTGAGGCGCTCGTCGTAGTTCGGAACGAAATCCACCGTGTCCTTCTCCATGTCCTGCATCAGCGCCGCGCCGAGATGAGTCAGCCGCGCCTCGGTATAACGCATTGCCGCCGGCGGATCGTTTTCAACGGAACCGAAATTACCCTTGCCGTCCACGAGCTTCTCGCGCATCGCCCACGGTTGCGCCATGTGCACGAGTGTCGGATAAATCACCGCTTCGCCGTGCGGATGGTAATTGCCGGAGGTGTCGCCGCAGATTTTCGCACATTTATAGGGCTTGCGTCCGGGAAACAGCGAAAGCTCGTGCATCGCGTAAAGGATGCGCCGCTGGGATGGTTTCAATCCGTCGCGCACGTCGGGCAGCGCGCGCGAAATGATTACGGACATGGAGTAATCGAGGAACGAATTTTTAATTTCGTCCGCGACATTGATCCGGGCAATTTTTTCACCCTGCGTGTAAGCGCCGTCACGGGGCTGTGGTTGCGGTGCGGGCGGAGGTGTCGGTTCAGTTTCGTCTGGCATGGTGCTAAATTCTGGGAAAAGTTAGGGCCTGTTAAACGTCGAGATTGCGGACGTTCAGGGCATTGTCTTCGATGAACTGGCGGCGTGGTTCGACTTCGTCACCCATGAGCCGCACAAACATTTCCTCGGCCTCAATCGCGTCGGTCAGTTCGATACGCAAGAGCTTGCGGTTGACCGGATTCATCGTGGTTTCGAAAAGTTCTTTCGCGTCCATTTCACCGAGACCCTTGAAGCGGGTCATCTGGATGCCCTTTTTGCCGACGGTTTTCACGCCGTCGAGAATTTCCGGGATCGAAAACAGCGGTGTCACCGTCGCGCGTTCGCCTTCACCCTCGGTCAGTTCAAACAGCGGCCTGTCCTGCGCGGCATAATGATCCACCGCGAGCCCTTTCTTGGAAAGTTTGCCGAGCAGATCTGCGATGGCCTTGCCTTCGAGATGCAGGTCGGAAATTTTCGCACGCCGGGTGGGGCCGTCTTTCTTACGCGTCTCGGTGTCGCCGTTGAACAGGTCGTCGTTTGCCGATTTGAACGTCTCCAATTCTTCTCCTGTGATAAAATAGTGCACCGTGTCGTCGTTGCCGTCACGCACCTTCACCATGAACTGCGGCAGCGTCCCGTCCTTCGCGCGCTTTTCAACGTAGTTCGCAAAATCGCCGCCGAGCCGCTTGATGTAGGTGACGTGCTTGTCCAGCGATTCGAGCAGCGCGAGGATTTCTTCAAGCTGCTTCGGCGCGAACTCACGGTCGTTTGCGAGGTTTTTCAACTTCACTTCTTCCGTGCCATTCTGCAAAAGAATCCGGTTCAACTGCGCGTCGTCATCAATGTAATCCGTCTTCTTCTTGCGCGTGATTGAGTAAAGCGGCGGTTGTGCGATGTAAACAAAACCCTGCTTCACGAGCTGCGGCATTTGCCGGTAGAAAAACGTCAGCAACAATGTACGGATGTGCGAACCATCCACGTCGGCGTCGGTCATGATGATGATTTTGTGGTAGCGCAGACGTTCCAAATTGAACGCGCCCTCGCCGTCGCCGTCGCCGATGCCCGTGCCGATGGCCGTGATCATCGTGCGGATTTCATTATTCTGAAGCACCTTGTCGAGCCGCGCTTTCTCCACGTTGATGAGCTTGCCGCGAATCGGCAAAATTGCCTGAAATTTCCGGTCGCGCCCCTGCTTGGCCGAGCCGCCGGCGGAATCACCCTCGACAATATAAAGCTCCGTGTTCGCCGGATCGCGGTCGGAACAGTCCGCCAATTTTCCCGGCAAACCGCCGCCCGTCAGCGCAGATTTGCGAACCGCCTCGCGCGCCTTGCGCGCCGCCTCGCGCGCGCGCGCCGCCGTGAGGCTTTTATCAACGATGCGTTTCGCCACTGGTGGATTCGCATCAAAGTAAGCCATCAGGCCTTCGTAAGAAATCGAGCCGACAATTTTTTCCACTTCCGGCGAAAGCAGTTTGACCTTCGTCTGCGATTCAAATTTTGGATCGCTATGTTTCACCGAAATCACCGCCGTCAAACCTTCGCGCACGTCGTCGCCCGTGATTTGCGGGTCCTTTTCCTTCAGCAACTCGTTCGACTTCGCGTATTGATTGATGGCGCGTGTCACCGCGCTGCGGAAGCCGGATAAATGCGTGCCGCCGTCGGGATTGTGAATCGTGTTGGTGTAGCACAGCACCTGGTCGTTGTAGCTGTCATTGTATTGCAGCACGACCTCGACATGGACTTCGATTTCCTTGTCATCCAGTTTCTCCTTCATCTCCTTGCGGAATGAAATCGGCTTCGGATGCAACGGCTCCTTGTTCTTGTTGAGCTGCTTGACGAATTCCTCCACGCCGTTCTTGTAATAAAACTTTTCCGGTTCGTTCGCCGTCTGGCGTTCGTCTGCAAAAGTAATCTCCAGCCCCGAATTCAAAAATGCCAGCTCGCGCAACCGCTGCGAAATGATGTTCGCCTTGAACTCCGTGGTCTCCCGGAAAATTTCCGGATCCGGCATGAACGTGATCAATGTGCCGGTGCTTTTTGTTTTGCCGATGACGTGAAGCTTCTGGACTGTCTTGCCGCGCTCGAATTCCATGTGGTGCACTTCGCCGTCGCGCGACACCTCCACCTCGAACCATTCGCTCACCGCGTTCACGCACTTTGCGCCAACACCATGTGTGCCGCCGGAAAATTTGTAGCCGCCCTGGCCGTATTTGCCGCCGGAATGCAACGTCGTCAAAACCAGCTCCACGCCGGGCAGGCCGGAATCCTTGTTGATGTCCACCGGAATCCCGCGCCCGTCATCACGGATGGAAATCGAACCGTCCACATGGATTGTCACCTCGATGTGGTCGCAATGCCCCGCGAGATGTTCGTCCACAGAATTATCCAGCACCTCACTCACGCAGTGATGCAGTGCGCGTTCGTCTGTGCCGCCGATATACATGCCCGGCTTTTTGCGGACGGCTTCAAGTCCTTTGAGTTGGGACAGTTTGGAAGCGTCGTAATTGCCATCGGCAATCCTATCGGGCGAATCAATTTTTTCCTCAGGCGAATCAGAAATACTCGGCATAATTTTTGGGCGATTTCGGCCAAATTTGGGTGCAAAAACGAATGCCTAAAATATACGAAAATTCGCTTAATTTCACAATGCGAAACTGAGGTTTTTTTAGCTCAAATACACCATTAGTTGTAGACGTTTTTCCTTGCCAACCAAACCTATTGTGGGTGTTGATTTCCGACGATTCAGCCGGCCGGGATTGCTTTCAAGCGACCATTTTGGTGGTTTTCAAAACAACGGTTCAGCACTTGATGTCGCGCACTTGAAACGCCAGCGCGCCGATGACAAACGCGGTCGCACTCACGGCGAAGAGGATGATTTCGGACTGGCAGATTTGCGACCACGGTGCCGGGTCACGGAAGATCAGCAGCCAGCATTTGAAGTGGTGTGTGATGAACCAGCTTTCGTAGCGGTCAAAGAACGGGATGTTCTCCATGACCATGCTCAAGAACAGAAACGAGAGCGCCAGGATGGTGGCCGCCGCCGGCTTCATGTTGAAGCACGAGAACATGAACGCGACGGAAACCATCACGCTGGCGTTCACCGCCATGAACAGGAGCGAAAAAATAAAGCGCACCAAGCCTTCGTGCGCCGTCAAAACGCTGAACGCCTGGCCGGGGGCAAACACAAACATCCCTTTCCACGGAAACAACAGGCTCGCAAAACTCATCGCCGTCAGGCCGAGCGCGAGCACCAGTGCGATGGCGAAAATAATTCCCGCGCTCCATTTCACGAACAGCAATCGGACGCGCGAAATGGGCCGCGAGAGAATCATCCGCAGGGTGCCGTCTTCGGCTTCCTTCGCCACCAGGTCGCCGCCCACGAGCGTGGCGTAGAGCGGCATGAGCAGCATGATCTGTGGGATGAGCATGACGACGGACACCGTGAGCACGGAAATAAATTCCGAAGCCAGATAGCCGTTGCCATTGAGCAGTTTTTCAAAATCGCTCTGCCATTTTGTATATTTGAACGCGCAGAGCATCGCCGTCTGCGCGAGCAAAAACGCGCCAAAGCCGATGTAAGTGCGCTTCTTGCCGAACAATTTCCACAGTTCGTTTTTAAGCTGGGCGAGGAACATGATTCAATTTTTGGCGGCGGGCGGCCTGATCAGGCTCATATAAAAATCTTCCACGGTCTGCTCGTGCTGCCAGACGCCTTCCACCGCGATGCCGGCGGAAACCAGGGCCTGGGTTACGTCGGCCGTCGAATGGCCGTCGGCGAGCGTAATGAAACGTTCTTCCGCCATGGCGATGATGAGGCCGCGCTCGCGAAGAAGTTTTGCGGCGGCGGTAAAATTATTGGTTTTCAACGCCACCCTGCCGCGCGCGGCTTTCACGTCGGCAACATTGCCTTCAAAAACTTTTTTGCCCTTTTGCAAAACGGCGATGCGCGTGCAGAGCTGCTCGACTTCATTCAGCAGATGCGACGAAAGCAAAATGGTCAGGCCGAGTTCGCGTTGGAGACGGAGAATCGTCTGGCGCATTTCGTGGATGCCTTCGGGATCAAGGCCGTCGCCCGGTTCGTCGAGAATGAGCAGTTCCGGTTTGGGCAAAAGCGCCTGCGCCAGCGCGAGCCGCGAACGCATCCCATGTGAATAAGTCCGCACTTTGGACTGCTCGCGACCGGTCAGGCCGACCCATTCGATCACCTCGCGAATCCGCGCCTTGGAGGTCGGCGCGGTGTAGGTGCTCAAAATTTCCAGGTTGCGCCAGCCGCTCAAGTAATCGTAAAAAACCGGCGTCTCAAAAATCGCGCCGACCTGCATCAGCGCGGCGCGGCGGTTGGATTGAACGTCGTGGCCGCAAACTTTCACCTCGCCGCCCGTTGGCCAGACCTGGCCGAGCATCATGCCGATGGCCGTGCTTTTGCCCGCGCCGTTGTGGCCGAGCAGCCCGAAAATTTCCCCGCGCGGCACGGTGAACGACAAGTCGTCCACGGCGATGCGCCCGGCAAATTTTTTGATGACGTTGCGCAGCTCGATCATTTGGTTCCTTCGAGCGTCAGCAGATTTTTGATGTGGCCGTCGGCGTAGAGATAATTTACCGCCTTGTTCGCGCCGCGCGCCTTGTGAAAATCCTCCTTGTCATAGACGACGGGAATTTCCAGCGCACTGAACGAGATGTTGAAGACCTTCAAATGGTCTGCGTCCTCGCCGTTCAACAGGCTGTTCCACGCGTAGCTCGAACCGGTTTGCTCAAAAAAATTCTGCAGGTCCGAGGGGCAGCGCAAAACGTTGGTGTTGCCGAGTTGCGCGGCGAGAACCTGGTTGATGGCGGGAAAAGTATTGGTCGCCGCAACCGCCGGGTCGGTCGAAACATCGCGCATGACCGGCATTTTGTTGTTGTTGTCCGACACATACATTTGCAGCGCGATGCCGGTCTGGTGGAGGTTACTCAAGCAGGCGGTGGCGCGGGCGGATTCCTTGGTGCGCCCCAAGAGGGGCAGCAGCAGCGCGGCCAGGATCGCGATGATGGCAATCACAACGAGCAGCTCGACAAGCGTGAAGGCTGGACAAATGTTATCGCGCGCGGAAAAACTCATTGTTGTCCCGGCCCACGCATCATCCTGCCGCTTTCCATCGTGCGTTGCATCTCTTCCAGCAGCGGCGCGAGTTCCGCCTTCGTCTGCGCGGAGCTTTGGCTGTAATAACTTTGCAGGCCGATCCGCGTCACCTTTTCCTGA
>Ga0302324_100015028_pt1 | contig 15557 bp, 7 predicted proteins | sample Palsa_T0_1_FD_201949 | JGI IMG/M metagenome (GOLD analysis project Ga0302324, IMG submission 201949) | Peat permafrost microbial communities from Stordalen Mire near Abisko, Sweden - Palsa_T0_1 | ecosystem: Environmental > Terrestrial > Soil > Palsa > Peat permafrost | place: Sweden: Abisko...
TGCGGTGACCGTCGTATCGTGCAGCAGCGGCGCACCGGCGATCACCTCCACCGGCACCGCGCCGGGCAGCGACTGCACCGGCAGCTGCGCCTCGGCGAGTTCGCTGCTCAAGGTCGCCGACGTCCAGCAGATCATTGCGCAGGCGGTCGCGGAAGCCCAGGCGCGCCGGGTCAATGCCACGATCGGGGTGGTGGATCGGGTCGGCAACGTGCTCGCGGTCTATCGGATGGGCGCGCCGGCCAGCCGTTCGGTGCTGATCGCCACCAGTGTCGATGCCTCGGGTCACGCCGTGATTCACGGCGGACTCGAAGGGCTGCAGCTGCCGCAGGCCGCCGGTCCGCTCAGCGGCCTTAATCTGGACCCACTGGCGGTCATCGCCAAGGCGATCACCGGCGCCTACCTGTCATCGGAAGGCAACGCCTTCTCCACGCGCACCGCGAGCCAGATCGTGCAGCAACACTTTGATCCGGGCAGGACAGATGCCCCGAGCGGACCGCTGTTCGGCGTGCAGTTCAGCCAACTTGCCTGCTCCGATCTGGTCAGGTCCTCCGATGGCAGCGCACCGACGGTGGGTCCGCAACGCTCGCCACTCGGGCTGTCCGCCGATGCCGGCGGCTTTCCGCTGTACCTGGAGGGCAGCGTCGTCGGCGGTGTGGGCGTGTTGGCCGACGGTCGCTACGGCATCGCCGACTTCGCCGCGGATAGCGTCGATATCGATGAAGCGATTGCGATGGCCGCAACCTACGGCTACGGGGCTCCGGTCGATCGACGTGCCGACCAGATCACCGTCAACGGTTTGACATTGCAGTACACCAATATTGAGTACAGCGGATTGGCGGTCGATCCCGGCGCTGCGCCGCCGTACTCATCGCTGAGCGTCGCCACCGGCACCCTGGTGCCGGTGACCGGTTACGCCGATGGCCTGATTCACGCCGGTACCGCCTTCGGCCAGCCGAGCTCGGGCGTGCGACCCGAGGGCGGCAGTGACTTCCCGGGCCTGGACGCGTTCGTCCTCGTGGACCCTTCCAATGCTCCGCGCTATCCGCTGCAGCCGGGCACCGATGGTGCCAGTGCGCTGACGCAGGCCGAGGTGCAGCAGATCCTGGCGTCGGCACTGACGGTCGCGAATCAGGCGCGTGGCCAGATCCGCCTGCCGTTGGGCAGCAACGCGCGCGTGTCGATCACGGTCGTGGACTCACTCGGCGTTGCGCTCGGATTGGTGCGCTCGCGCGATGCGCCGCTGTTCGGCGCGGACGTGGCGCTGCAGAAGGCGCGCAGCGCCGCGCTGTTCTCCTCGAACGCGGCGGCATCGTTCCTGGGCGCGCTGCCGCCGGCGCAGTACCTCGCCACCAGTGCCGCAGGCCTGGTATCGAACGGCCGGGTGCCGCTGGGCGATTACCTGAGCAGCGCGCAAACCTTCCTCGGCATGAGCACGGCGTTCAGCGATGGGGTGATCGCCTACAGCGATCGCGCCATCGGCAACCTGTCGCGACCGCTGTTCCCGGATGGGATCGATGCAACCCCGAACGGCCCGTTCAGCAAGCCGGCCGGCCAATGGAGCGTCTTCTCCACCGGGCTGCAGCTGGATCTGTCGATCAACGCAGTACTGCAGCATGTCGTCTACGCGGTCGGCGGCGGGGTGCCCGATGTTGCGCCAGGCTGCGCCGGTGTCGGGCTGAGCGTACCGCCGCTGTCACCGACGCCAACCGTGACGCCGAGCGTCGCGGCGCCGCGCATCGCCAACGGGCTGCAGATCTTTCCGGGCAGCGTACCGATCTATCGGGGGGCGATGCTGGTCGGCGCGATCGGTGTGTCGGGCGACGGCGTCGATCAGGACGACATGGTTGCCTTTCTCGGTCTGCACAATGCGAGTCAGGCGCTCAACGGCGCCATCGGCCAGGCACCAAAGGATCGGCGCGCCGATACCCTGACTCCGCGGGGCACCCGGCTGCTGTACGTGCAATGCCCGCAGGCGCCGTTTCTCGACAGCGATCAGGAGAACGTTTGCGATGGCCTGTGAGCGTCCGCGCTGCGGCGGTGCGCGGCTGCCGCTGCAGCTGGCAACGCTGTTGTTTGCGGGCGGCGGGATGTGGTCGATGCAGGCGCGGGCCGATACCTGCTACCGCGACGACGCCGGCCACATCGTCAAGCGCCGTCTGCCGGGAACGGTGGAGGTGCCCTGTCCGGCCGAACGGCTCACCGCGCCGCAAGCGCCGCAGTCTTCGGCCGCGGGGACGGCCGCGGAACCGGGCGCTGCCGCGGTCGAGCGCGCCGGAATTGATCGCGGGCCGCCACCGGCGGCCTCCCCGATCCCGCTTCCGGGCCTTGCGGACTACGTGCAATCGGTGCCGATGCCGGACCGCTGGCGCATCGTTGACGCGCTCGGCTACAGCAGCAATCTGCTCGATCCGTACAACCGCAATCCGCTCAAGGCCGACAAGCCCTTTCACGGCGACTGGTTCTTCAATGTCGGCGTGCTGTCGGATTCCACTTATGAGTACCGCAATCTGGTTTCGGCGGTAGGCGTCGCGGCGACCGAGCGCGTCGGCAGTAACGACGTGTTCGGACACAGCGGCGGCTTCCTGCTTTCGGAAAACCTCGCGACCGATGTGGTGCTGTACCGGGGCGATAGCGTATTTCGCCCCCCGGACTGGCAGTTTCGCCTGACCCCGGTGTTCAACTATAACTACGCCGCGGTCGATGAGGTCGGCATCCTGAACATCGACCCGCGCGATGGGACCAGGCGCTCCGACAGTTTCGTCGGTGTCCAGAACGCGTTCGCCGAGAAGCATCTGCGCGACGTCTCGGAGCGCTACGACTTCGACAGCGTGCGCATCGGCATCCAGCCGTTCTCAACCGATTTTCGCGGCTTCCTGTTTCAGGACAACCAGCTTGGCGTGCGCTTCTTCGGCACCCGCGACAACAATATATTCCAGTACAACCTCGCCTGGTTCCGCCGCATCGAGAAGGATACCAACAGCGGCCTCAACGACCTGAGCCAGCGGTTGCGGCACGATGATATCGTCGTAGCCAATCTCTACTGGCAGGACATGCCGGTGGCGGGGTTCACCTCGCAGGGTATCGTGGTCTACAACCACAATACCGAGGGCGACTCGCCGCACTACGACGCCAACGGCTTCCTGGTGCGACCGGCACAGATCGGCCTGGAGGCGGCGCGCAATTATGACGTCGTCTACCTCGGGTATAACGGCGATGGACACATCGGTCGTACCAACGCCACGGCATCGTTCTACTACGCCAGCGGCCACGAACAGCCTGGCGCATTCGTCCGCTCGAATGTCGACATCAGTGCCGCCTTCGCGGCGATGGAGATCTCCAGGGACTTCGACTGGGTGCGCGCGCGGCTGTCGTTGCTGTATGCCAGCGGCGACAGCAATCCGTACGATCGCAAAGCCACGGGCTTCGATGCGATATTCGAGAACCCACAGTTCGCCGGCGGCGATACCAGCTATTGGATCAGCCAGGCGGTGCCGCTGATCGGCGGCGGCGGAGTGACGCTCACGTCAGGCAACGGCGTACTTCCCGACCTGCGCTCCTCCAAGGGAGAAGGACAGTCGAACTTCGAAAACCCCGGATTGATGCTTGGCGGCCTCGGTGCCGACCTGGATCTGCTGCCGACGCTGCGCCTGGCGTTCAACCTCAATAGCCTGTACTTCGCCGAAACGGCGGTGATTGCCGTGCTGCGCAGCCAGACGTTCGACCACAAACACATCGGCGAAGACGCTTCCATGGCGCTGACCTACCGTCCGCTGATGTCGCAGAACATCGTGCTGCGCGCCGCCTACGCGCGCCTGTTTACCGACAGCGGCTTCGACGCGCTGTTTCCGCACATGAATCCCAACTATTTCCTGCTCAACGCCATATTGGCCTACTGATGCCTGCAGCAAACTAATGATGCCTGCTGCCAACATGCCCCGCGGCCGCCGTCGCCCGAAGCCGCTCGTGCTCGCCACGCTGGCGTGGATCTGCGCGCCGGCGCAGCCGCTGCTGGCAGCCGCGACCGGTGAGCCGGTCGAACGACATTACGTCACGGCGCCGGCGGCGCCGATGAGCCAGTCGCCCGAGATGGCGCAGCGCAAGAGCCAGGGTTGCCGCTCATGCCATACTCAGACCGATAGCGCCACCATGCATGGCAACAGTGCCGTCAATCTTGGCTGCACCGACTGTCACGGTGGCAACAGCGACAGCAGCCTCGCCGCCGGAGTGCCGCGCAGCTCGGCCGGGTACCGGCAGACCATGGATGCGGCGCATGTCCTGCCGCGCTACCCGTCCGAGTGGCACTACCCCTCGAGCGCCAATCCGCAGCGCAGCTATACGCTGCTCAATCGCGAGGCGCCGGAATTCATCCGCTTCATGAACCCGTCCGACTATCGCGTGGCGCGCGAGTCCTGCGGCGCCTGCCATCGGGAGATCATCGAGGCATCGATGCGCAGCATGCACGCCACCGGCGTGATGCTGTGGGGCGGGGCGTCCTACAACAACGGCATCCTGGACTTCAAGAATTACATTCTTGGCGAGTCCTACAGCCGTGACGGGATTGGCACCATGGTCAAGGGTCCGCTCATGCAGGACCAGCAGGCGGCATTCGACGCCGGCATCCTGCCGCAGCTGTATCCGCTGCCGGCCTGGGAGAGCGTCAAACCCGGGGACATTTTCCGCATCTTCGAGCGCGGCGGCCGCAACAGCTCCAACCTGTTCTCCGAGACCGGCCTGCCTGATGCGCGGGGTGAGCTGCAGCGGCTCGAGGAGCCCGGCCGACCGGACATCCGCGCGTCCAACCGCGGACCGGGCACTGGCGCACGCATCGCCGTGCCGCTCATCAACATCACCAAGACGCGGCTGAATGACCCGAACCTGTGGTTCATCGGCACCAATGACCAGCCCGGTGATTATCGTCAATCCGGTTGCGCGTCCTGCCACGTGGTGTATGCCAACGACAACGATCCACGCCACTCCAGCGTCTATGCCGCGGCCGGCCACGACGGCACCTCACAGACGCTCGATCCGACCATCGACAAGAACACACCCGGTCACCCGCTGCAACACGCGTTCACACGCGCCATTCCGACCAGCCAGTGCATGGTCTGCCACATGCACCAGCCCAACATGTTCATGAACAGCATGCTCGGCTACACCATGTGGGACTACGAATCCGATGCTGCTGCGATGTGGCCGGCAACCCAGCAATACCCCACGATCAAGCAGACCCGCGAGGTGCTGGATCGCAACCCCGAGGGCGCGGCGCCACGCGGCAGATGGGCCGATGTGAACTTCCTGCGCAACGTCGCAGGGCTTAATCCGCAGCTGCAGGACACGCAGTTTGCCGACTATCACGGCCACGGCTGGAATTTTCGCGCCGTGTTCAAGCGCGATCGCGCCGGCGACCTGCTCGATGCCAAGGGCGGCATCGTCGCGGACGACGACCCGCAGAAATTCCAGAAAGCCGTGCACCTGTCTTCGGCGCACGTGGATGTCGGCATGCAGTGCGTGGACTGCCACTACGCACAGGACAACCACGGCAACGGCCACATCTACGGCGAGGTGGCCGCGGCGGTGGAGATCGGCTGCAAGGACTGCCATGGCAGCGTCAGCAGCTATCCCAATTCGTATACCTCGGGTCCGGCGGCGCTGCAGGGCGGCCTCGACCTGATGGCGCTGCGCACGCCGGATGGCCGGCGGCGCTTCGAGTGGATCGACGGCAAGCTCTACCAGCGCTCGATGCTGGACCCGAAGCTCGAATGGAAGGTCAGCCTGGTCAAGGACTCGGTGACGCCCGGGCGCCCGGAGTACAACGAAAAGGCTGCGCGCGCCAAGCTCATGAGCCGCGACACCGCCACCCAGGCCTGGGGCACTGCCGTGCCGGCCGGCGCGCTGGCGCACAGCGACGCGAACATGGAGTGCTACAGCTGCCACACCTCATGGACCACCAGCTGCGGCGGCTGTCACCTGCCGATCGAGGCCAACGCCAAGACCGCGCGCCATCACTATGAAGGGGGTGACACCCGCAATTACGCCACCTATAACCCGCAGGTGGCACGCGACGACATGTTCATGCTGGGGCATCGCGAGAGCGCGGCGGGCGGCAGGATTGCGCCGTTCCGTTCGAGTTCGGCGCTGGTTCTATCCTCGACCAACGCCAATCGCGAACACATCTACATCCAGCAGCCGCCGATCTCCGCCAGCGGCTTCAGCAGCCAGGCATTCAATGCCCACTATCCGCACACCGAACGCAAGGTCGAGACCAAGACCTGCGACGATTGCCACCTGTCAAAGGACAATGACAACAACGCCATCATGGCGCAGCTGCTGATGCTCGGGACCAATTTCGTCAACTTCGTCGGTTACAACGCCTATGTCGGTGGCGCCGGTGAAATCAATGCAGTCAGGGTCACGGAATGGGATGAGCCGCAGGCGGTCATCGGCAGTTACCTGCAGCGCTACGCCTATCCGGACTGGTACGCTGAGCATCTCAGGCATGATCGCAAGCTCCAGTACGCCAGGCAGCATGCGGCGGGCGAGGCACGCTGCCTGCAGCTGCGCGGCGAGTACCTGTATGTGGCGGAGGGCAGCCGCGGCATGCGTGTCTACGATACCGCCAGCGTCGCCAACAAGGGGGTTTCGCAGGGGCTGATCAGCGCACCGTTCAGCCCGCTGGGGGACAATACCCATATCGGTTCCGCCGATGCCACCTGCGTCGCATTGCCGACCAACCAGCCGATCAATCCGGCGCGTAACGTCGGCGACAAGATGCGCATCGACAATCAGGAGTCGCCGTTTCATCCGCTGTACCACTACGCCTACATCACCGACGCCACGGAAGGCCTGATCCTCACCAATGTCGACACGCTGGCCGACGGCGAGCCGCGCAATAATTTCCTCAGGCGCGCCGTGACCTGGAATCCGGATGGCGTACTCAATGGTGCGCGCCACCTGACCATAGGCGGCTATTACCTCTACGTGGTAACCCCGCGTGCCCTGGTCATCGTCAGCGTCGATGACCCGCTGCACCCCAGGCTCGTGGCGCAATTACCGATGGACGATCCGCGCGCCAGCGCCCTGCAATTCAGGTATCTGTTCGTCACCGACGCCAAGGGCCTGGAGGTGGTGGATGTCACCCACGCGCAGTCACCGCGGCTGGTGCCCGGCGATGCCATCCCGATCACCGATGCGCAGCGTGTCTACGTCGCACGAACCTACGCCTACGTGGCTGCCCGCAAAGAGGGCCTGGTCATCGTCAACGTCGAGCGACCCGAGGCGATGCGTGAGCTGCAGCGCTTCAATGCCGCCGGGCAATTGCTCGACAGTCGCGATGTCGTGGTCGCCTCGACCAACGCGTCATTGTTCGCCTACGTCGCGGACGGTGTCGGGGGGCTGAAGGTATTGCAGCTGATCTCGCCGGAATCGCAGCGCAAGTTCTATGGATTCAGCCCCGAGCCGCGACCGCAGCTGATCGCCAGCTATGCCACGGCCAGGGCGGCGCTGAGCCTGTCCAGGGGCCTTGATCGCGATCGAGCGGTCGATGAGACCGGCGGACAGATCGCCGTGTTTGGGCGGCGCGGCACGCGGGCGCTGAGCGTGGCCGAGCAGCAGCGACTCTATCTGGACCAGGCTGGCGAGCCCTGGTTCGTTAGCGATGACGCCGGGAAGTCGGCACACTGAATTTTGGGGAACTTTGGGGAGCAGCGATCATGCAGGTGCGGGCGGGATTGGCTGTTCTGCTGCTGTCGATGAGCACTGTCGCGGCAGCGGCGGACATGGTCCAGGGCGGCACCAGGCATCTGGGCGTTGCGAGCTGCGCCTCCAGCGTGTGTCACGGCAAGCTGAGCGCGCAGACCGGCCGCAATGTCGCGCTCAATGAATACCAGATCTGGTCACACGAGGACTTTCATTCGCGCGCCTATCGCGACCTGATCAATCCGCAGTCGCAGGCGATCGCGGCCAGGCTCGGCCTGGCGAGCGCAGCCACCGCCAGGATATGCCTGGACTGCCATGCCGACAATGTCCCGGCGGCGCTGCGCGGCCCGAAATTCCAGCTGACCGACGGCGTGCAATGCGAAGCCTGTCACGGCGGCGCCGAGAAATGGATCGAGAGCCATGCGCAGGCGTCGGTTGCCCACAGCGACAACGTGGCGCGCGGCATGTATCCGAGCGAGCAGCCGCTGCGCCGTGCGGAACTGTGCCTGTCGTGTCACATGGGAACGCGCGACAAGTTTGCGACCCAGGTGATCATGGGCGCCGGCCATCCGCGCCTGCGTTTCGAATTGCAGGTGTTCAGCTTCAACCAGCCGGCGCACGTTCAAATCGATGCCGACTACGTGCAGCGCAAGGGCCGCATCGACAACGTGAATCTGTGGGTCACCGGCCAGATTGAAAATGCGCGGCGCTACCTGGAACTGTTGCAGGCCAGATTGCCGGTTGCGGGCAGCTTTCTGCCCGAGTTCGCGCTGTATGACTGCTTCGGCTGCCATCATCCGATCGACCGGCAGCGCTGGAGCCATAGCCGTGCCGGTGCCGGTATCGAGCCCGGAACGCTGCGCCTGCAGAAGTACCATCTGATCATGCTGCAGGCCATTACCGAGGTGCTGGCGCCGGATGCGCTGGCTGATGTCGTGACCGCCACCGATGAGCTGGTGCAGGCCGGCCAGGCCTCCGTCGCATCGGTTCAGGCGGCGGCGCAAAAGCTGCATGCCTGGATCGACGCGCATGAGGGCTGGACCCGCCGCCAGTACTCGCCGGATGACATCGCCAGGCTTCGCCGGACCGTACTGCGCTACGCGGCGGAGGACAAGGCGAGCGACTTTGGCGCCGCCGAGCAGGTGGTCATGGGTGTGGACAGCCTGAGCTACGCCGCCGCCGATCATGAACGCCACAAGGCGGCGCTCGATTCGTTGTATAACGCGGTCAAGAGCGCCTCAGGATTCGATCCGACGCAATTCGCAGGCGTTGCCCGCAGCGTCCAGGGCCAGTTCTGAACCGCCAGCAGTTCTGAAGCGTCAGCAGGGGAGCTATGGCCCAGCAGCGATTCATATTAAAGAAGCTTTCCAGCGGAGCGGAGATCGCGTTCAGCGGCGATCTTGCGGTGGGGCGCAGCCCGGAAAACGGACTGCGGCTGGTCGAAGGCAGCCCGTCGCGCCGGCACGCGCTGCTGAGCATTGCAGCCGACTCGGCCTGGGTGCAGGACCTGGGCTCGACCAACGGAACTTTCGTCAACGATAAGCGTATCGATGCCAAGGTCAGGCTCAATGCCAACGACAAGCTGCGCTTTGATGTCGAGGAGTATCTGTTTCGCGTCGAATCCGATGAGCCGCAGGCCGATCAGACCGTGGCACGGCCGGCCGCGGCCGCGGCCGCGGCCGCGGCAGATGTCGTGGCGGACAGTGGTCGCGTCAAGGTGCCCACCGGTTGGGTGGATAACCCGCAGGCTGCGACCGCGCACCGAACGCTGTTCATGACCCAGGAGCAGCTGCAGCAGGAGCGCCAGCGCATCGTGGCCGGCGCTGCGGTGGACGCGGCATTCACCCCGGTGGAGGCGCCGCAGCTGCTGGTGCTCGGCGACGCTGGCGAATCGTTGCGTATTCAATTGCGCGCGCCCGATTCCGGCAAGCAGGAGTGGAGCGTGGGTGGTGAAGGCGATCGGGAGATCGTGCTGCAGCGCGTGGGCGTCTCAGCGCTGCACGCCAGGATCGTCAACGACGGCAATCGCTGGAAGGTGATCGATCAGCTGTCGGTGAACGGGACCTTCGTCAATGGCAAGCGCTGCACCATGAGTTTCCTCAATTCCGGCGACCGTATCTCCTTTGGTTCGGTCGAATGCATCTTTCAGCTGCCCGGCGGCGGCGCAGTGCCGACTTCAGGCGCTGTGGTGAATGCCGCTGCGGGGGGGTCCCGGCTGAAGACAGTGCTGTTGATTGCGGCCGCATGCTTCCTGGCCACACTCGCCGTACTATTCCTGCTGATGAAAAAGATCGGCTAGCCGCAAGCCCGGAGAGCGCAGCGATGGCCAATACGATCGTCGAGAACCTGCGTCTGGCCGAGCGCTTCCCCGAAGGCGAAGGCTGGAAGAAATGGGGTCCTTACCTGGCCGAGCGGCAGTGGGCGACGGTGCGCGAGGACTACAGCCCACATGGCAACGCCTGGGAGTACTTTCCGCACGAACATGCGCGCAGCCGTGCGTATCGCTGGGGCGAAGACGGACTCGCAGGATTCTCCGACTGCCAGCAGCGGCTGTGCCTGGGACTGGCGCTGTGGAACACGCGCGATCCGATTCTCAAGGAACGGCTGTTTGGGCTGACCAGCAGCCAGGGCAATCACGGCGAGGACGTCAAGGAGTGCTATTACTACCTGGACGCCACCCCTACGCACTCGTACCTGCGCATGCTGTACAAGTATCCGCAGGCGGCATTTCCCTATGAGGGCCTGGTAGGGGAGAACCGCAGGCGCGGCGCACGCGAACCGGAGTACGAGCTGCTCGACACCGGCCTGTTTGCCGACGATCGCTATTTCGACATATCGGTCGAATACGCACAGGCTGCGCCCGATGACATCCTGATGCGAGTCAGCGCGGTCAACCGCGCGGCGGTGGCAGCACCGCTGCACCTGCTGCCGCAGATCTGGTTTCGCAACACCTGGAGCTGGACGCCCGGGGCGGCGGTGCCGCTGCTGCGGCTGGCTCAACCAGGCGTCATCCACGCGGAGCACGCCGAACTCGGTAGCTATCGCCTGTACGCGGATGGCGAGCCGGCCAGCGCGCTGTTCTGCAATAACGCCACCAACCCGGCGCGCCTCTGGGGTGATCAATCACAACGCGGTTTCTGGAAGGACGCATTTCACGATCGGCTGGTGCATGGGCACACAGCTGCGGTCAATCCGCGCGCGCAAGGCACCAAGGCGGCCGTGTGGTACCGATTCGACGTCCCGGGACGCGGTGGCCAGCAGCTGCGGCTGCGCCTGAGCAAGACCCCGACGGCGCATGCATTCGCCGACTTTGACCAGATCTTTGCCACTCGCATTCGCGAAGCCGACCAGTTCTATGCGCAGCTGCAGCAGGGCATCGAGGACGCGGATGCGCGCCTGGTCCAGCGGCAGGCATTCGCCGGAATGATCTGGAGCAAGCAATACTATTATTTCGACGTGCAGCAGTGGTTGGCGGGCGATCCGGCCCAGCCGCGCCCACCCGCGAGCCGGCAACGCAATCGCGAGTGGGGCCACCTGGTCAACGCCGACATCATCTCGATGCCGGATAAATGGGAATATCCCTGGTATGCCGCCTGGGACCTCGCATTCCACTGCATTCCGCTGGTGCACCTGGACAGCCAGTTCGCAAAGGACCAGTTGCTGCTGCTCACGCGCGAGTGGTACATGCATCCCAACGGGCAGATCCCAGCCTATGAGTGGTCGCTGGGCGACGTCAATCCACCGGTACACGCCTGGGCGACGTGGCGCGTGTTCCAGATCGACCGCAAGCAGCGCGGCCACGGCGACTATGAATTCCTGGAGCGGGTGTTTCACAAACTGATGCTGAATTTCACCTGGTGGGTGAATCGCAAGGACGCGCAGGGACGCAATGTATTCCAGGGCGGCTTCCTCGGCCTCGACAACATCGGCGTGTTCGATCGCAGTGCGCAGCTGCCGACCGGCGGCCACATCGACCAGGCGGACGCCACCAGCTGGATGGCCATGTATTGCCTCAACCTGATGCGCATCGCGCTCGAGCTGGCGCGACGCAACCACGTCTATGAAGACATCGCGGCCAAGTTCTTCGAGCACTTCCTGCACATTGCGGCTGCCATGAGCAATATCGGCGAGCAGGGCATCGGGCTGTGGGACGAGCGCGACAGGTTCTTCTACGACGTGCTGCATCTGCCCGATGACACGTTGATTCCGCTGACGGTGCGCTCGATCGTGGGCCTGATTCCGCTGTTTGCGGTCGAGACACTGGAACCCGAGCTGCTCGAGGCCCTGCCGTGGTTCAAGCAGCGGGTCGAATACCTGCTGCAGCACCGTCCGGATCTCGCCCGGCTGGTGTCGCACTGGAACGAGGAAGGGCGCGGCCACCGGCGGCTGCTGTCGCTGCTGCGTGGACACCGCATGAAGCAACTGCTGCGCCGCATGCTGGATGAGACCGAATTTCTCTCGCCCTTCGGCATCCGCGCCCTGTCGCGCGCGCACGCCGACCAGCCCTACGTATACCGGCACGACGGCATGGAACTGGCGGTCAGCTACCAGCCGGCGGAATCCGATTCGGGACTGTTCGGTGGCAATTCCAATTGGCGCGGCCCGGTGTGGTTTCCGGTCAACTTCCTGCTGATCGAGTCGTTGGAGAAGTTCCATCACTATTACGGCGACGATTTCAGGGTCGAATGTCCGACGGGTTCCGGACAGTTCATCACCCTCGATGAGGTCGCCAATCAGCTGGCGACACGGCTGACACGCATTTTTCTCAAGGATGAGCGCGGCTGGCGTCCGCTCTATGGCCGCGACCCACGGCTGCAGCAGGATCCACACTTCCGCGACCACCTGCTGTTCTACGAATATTTCGACGGCGATAACGGCCGGGGCGTCGGGGCATCGCACCAGACCGGCTGGACCGGTCTGGTGGCCCGGCTGCTGATGCCGCGCTACGCGCGCCAGGTGCCCAAGCCGCTCGACCACCCGGACATCACTCTGATCGGCGCCGCCGTCGCGCCGCCGCGTACACCGGCAGGCAGATGAACCGCGAGGACACCACCGGCAATTTCGGTTCCGCCGCCATCGAGGGGATTTCAGGCTATCAGGTCCTGCAATTGATCGAACGCGGCGGCATGGGCGCCGTCTACCTGGCGGAGGACCAGACGCTGCAGCGCCGCGTCGCTATCAAGGTCATCCATCCGGAATTCACCGACGATCCCGACTACCAGAAGCGCTTTGCACGCGAGGCGCTCATCGTTGCCGCCTTCCAGCATTCCCATATCGTGACGGTGTATGCCAGCGGCTGGCTGCAGGGCAAGCAATACATCGTCATGGAGTACGTCGCCGGCGGCAACCTGCACCAGCGGCTGCTCTCCAGCAGGCTGACGCCGACGCAGGCGATCGGGTTGGCAGCCCAGCTGGCTGATGCGCTCGCCTACGCCCATGCGCGCGACGTCATTCACCGCGATTTCAAGCCGCGCAACGTGCTGTTGCGCGAGGACGGCACGCCGGTGCTGTCGGACTTCGGGGTGGCGAAGTCGCAGGCTACGCAATCCTCGCTGACCGCAGTGGGCCTGGTGGTCGGAAATGTGCGCTACATGGCGCCGGAGCAGGCGCTCGGCGACACCGTCACCGATCGCATCGATATCTACAGCCTGGGCCTGGTGCTGTTCGAGATGCTGACCGGCGATCTGGCGCTGACGCACCCGGTCAGGACCCGCCAGGATCAACGCGCCATCGTGCGAGTGGTGGGCAGCGAGCTCGGCGAATTCATCGCCCGCTGCCTCAATGTCCAACCCGCCAGCCGCCCTTCTGCCGCGCAATGCCGCGACTGGCTCGAAGCGCACGCGCGCCGGCCACGCCCCCAGAGCCTGGCGCGCTGGGCGTTGCCCGGCGCGCTCGCCGGCGTCGCGCTGGCGATCGTGGCGGGATCGCTCGCCTGGCGCGGCGGCCTGCTGCGAGCCGCCGGTCCGTCCGTTGCCGCGAGCGCGAACGTCGCGCTGTCCATCACGCGACTGCCGGCGGCAGCGCGGATATTCGTCGACGCCAGGCCGCTGGCCGCCGATTCGATCGATCTTGCGCCGGGCAGCCACGAGATTGTGGCCGTGGCAGCCGGCTACTACGGTGAAGTCCGGCACGTCACGCTTGCGCCCGGAAATCCCGCAGACTCACTTAGCTTTGCACTCGAGCCCACGCGGCTGCCGACGGCCGACGAACAGCAGCGATTCCTCAAGCTCGCCGATGCAAAGGAGTTGACGGAGTCCGACATATCGCAGGTTGCAGAACACACCCTGAGCACGGTGCTGCAGGCCAAGCAGCTGCATCAGGCCGGTCAGAACGCGCAGTTCGAAGCCGTCTCGAAGGACGTAGAGACGTTGCGGCGATTCGGCGATGCCCGCGCTGCTGTGACATCCCTGCTCATCGGCAGCGTACTGTCGGGGCACGTGAACCGGTCGCAGGTCACCCAATCGCTGATCGCGGCGTCGGCGGCCGGAGACGCGATGGCGAGCCTGTTCATTGCGGTGGCGTACCGCGAATCGATCAATGCCGCCGACCGGCCCGTGCTGCCCGGCGATCCGCTCTACCGCAGCTACTGTCAGCACCTGGCGCTGGCGATCAGCCAGGGCTGGGGCGACGTCGCCAGCGAGTACTGGCGCCACGATCACTGCGCGACCGACGCCGGGACCTGATCCCCGGCAAGGGCGCCGCAGCAGCGCGCCTATTTCAGCAGCACCTGCAGGCGCCGATTGGCGCGGTAGGCGTCCTCATCGTGTCCCGGATCGATCGGCTCGGACGAGCCGCGTCCAATGACATCGATGCGACCCTGAAGGGAGGGCTGCAGCAGCACCACCGCCTGGGCCATGGCCTCGGCGCGCCGCTTCGACAGTACGATGTTGTTGGGTTCGACACCACGCACGTCGGCGTGCCCGACGAACGTGAAGTGCTGCTGCGCGTAGGCCGGATCCGCCAGCGCCTCCGCCAGCACCGCGATATTGGCCCGTGTGCGATCATCGACCAGCGTCGTGCCCAGCTGGAAATTAATCGGGATGCTGACGGATGCCGCGTTGCTCGTCGGCACCGAGACCGGCGCCGACGCCGGCGCCGACTGCGCGGTCGAGTGCACCGGTTTGCTCGAGGCAACGCGCAGCGGCTTGTACATCGAATCCCACAGGCCGCGCACGATCTGCTCCTTGGTCGGATTGTTGATGCGCTGCTCGATCTTGCCCGCCAGCGCCGCGATGTCGGCATCGTTCGGATCGAGCGCCCTGGCGTCCTTGATGAGCGGATAGGCGTTTTGCGGATCGCCGTCCAGATTCAGCAGGCGCGCGTATTGGTAGAGCGTGTGGGCGCGCTCCGCATCGCTCGATGCCAGTTCGTGTGCCGACACGAATGCGTCGACCGCGCGCACGTGGTCGGCCCGGATCAACGATTGGGCGCGCGACTCCCCGAGCAGTTCATACCCGGCATAACCCGGACAGGCCTCAATCGAACTTTGCGCCAATTCCGCCGCTTCGTTGAAATCCGACGCGGCCGACTTGTCACGGGCCGCCACCAGATAACGCTCGCCGGCCTGGCAGTCCGGCTGCGCAGCGTATGACACACCGACCAACGACATCGATAACGCCAGTGCCACGTAGATCCTCATGGTTTTCCTCCCAGCCCCAGCATCCCGCTGCAGTATTATCGCCCGCTGCCGTGGATCGGATGCAATGGCGCTATGCTTCAATCTTAAAGCGTCGCGGCGAGCTGGGCGTGTATGCCGTGATCCTGCCAGCTGCCATGCTCCTGATCCACGAAGCCCGGATGTATCAATCGCGCTCCAAAAGCAAAATCCGCCTGCACGTGCGGCCACTTCAGCCGCCAGGTCA
>Ga0302324_100015032_pt1 | contig 15554 bp, 14 predicted proteins | sample Palsa_T0_1_FD_201949 | JGI IMG/M metagenome (GOLD analysis project Ga0302324, IMG submission 201949) | Peat permafrost microbial communities from Stordalen Mire near Abisko, Sweden - Palsa_T0_1 | ecosystem: Environmental > Terrestrial > Soil > Palsa > Peat permafrost | place: Sweden: Abisko...
CCGGCGACCCCCAGCTTCGCAGGCTAACATACCAGACGAGGTTTGATGCCCTGATCCGTACTAGGCTACGGGCCCCACTTCGCGCCTTCGGCCGAGGTCTATTAATCGTTGACCTAGACTCTTGGTACTGAAACGGTCTGGCGCTTCTTTGCGGCAGCCCATCCCAGAGCAAGGAGCACCAGCGCGTTGGCAGCCAGCAGCCATAGGTAACTGGAAGAGATTGCGACGGAGCTGCTTGAGCTACTGGAAGAAGTCGTGCTAGGTGCAGCGTTCAAGCTGGATGTGGTTGCGGCGCTCGACGTAGAGGCGGTCGTCGCGCTCGTCGACGGAGGAGCGGACGAGGACGAGTCTGAAATCACGGAGACTACGTTCGAAGCGGTGTCCGAGACGAACAACTCTCCCTTTGCTGAGTCATACGCGATAGCTTCCGGTTCGCCGTTGATGCCAGCGCCCACGCTAACAGTCCCGACGGTCGCATCGTTGCTGTCAGAGACGACCGTGATGTCCTGGTTGAACTCTGGGAGCACGAAGATCTCCCCCTTGGCTGAGTCATAGGCCACCGCCTGGGCTCCGTTGGGCACTGAGACGTTGGCGACTACCGCGTTCGTCGAGTCAGAGATCACAGAGAGGTTACCATCGAAATCCGCGGCTACGAAGACCTCGCCCTTGGCGGAGTCGTAGACCGCGTCGACCGGGTCCTGCGCTACCTGCACGTTCGCGACGATAGCGTTCGTGCTGTCGGAGATGATTGATACCATGCTGACGTCGGTGTCCGCGACGAAGACCTCGCCCTTGGCGGAGTCGTAGGCTAGGCCGGCAGGGTAGCTTCCTGCGGGCAAGGCCACGGTCGCAACAACGGCGTCGCTGACATCGGACACCACGGAGACCGTGTTGGTGTTGGAATTCAGGACGAAGAGCTCTCCTTTTCCAGAGTCGTACGCGATGCCTGTCGGCGACGTCCCCGCAGTCACGTTGGCGACCACGGTGTTAGTACTGTCCGAGATGACTCCCACCACTCCGGCGCTGTTTTCAACGACGAAGACCTCACCCTTGGCGGAGTCGTAGGCCAGCGCAAGAGGGTATGTCCCCACGTTTATCGTCGCGACGACGGCATTCGTCGAGTCAGAGATCACAGAGACCGTATTGGACTGCTCGTTCGCCACAAAGATCTCGCCCTTGGCGGAATCATAGGCTACGCCGTTCGGCTCGCCCCCGACGCTCACGGTCGTCACCAGCGACAGTGTGAGCGCGTGGACGAAGGGCACCGAGACCATAGCGAGAAGAAAAAGCGCGAGGAAGAGTAACGGCGTCGACTTCATAGAGATTCGATGGCTCGGTACCAACAGAGCAGTCACTACCAATCTCTCGCGCCCTCCGCATTTAAGAGATATGGTGTTTCATTGAAGAAGCGCGAGGACGGGCCGCAGGCGCATCATCGAGTGAAGGCCGCCGCGTCTCTATTCCTTGGGCTGGAAGCCGGAGACCTGGAATTCGAGGTCTTCCTTCTCCTTCCTCAGCATCCCAACCGTATCCTGGAGCTCCCGGAGCTTCTTTTGGAGGCCGAGCTCCGCTCTCTTCTCCCTGAGCGCCCTGACCTGCGGGAGCAAGGCAGCCTTTTCCGCCTCAAGCGACTCTATCCTGCTAGCGAGGTCCTGGTCTCGCTTCTGGGGAGACGCGCTGTCAGACAGCGCCTCAAGGATCCTTCTTGAGACGGAGGGAGCACCTGCGTCCATCACATACGGGCCCAGCCTGGGACCCCTGTCAGTCCCGACTAGGATGCGGTACACAGCGGTGAAGAACTTCCCCTGCTCAGCCCCGGCACGCTTTATCGCCGCGAAAGCCGCGGCCTGCACGTCCTCGGGTGTCTTGCAAGCCTCGAGTGCCTGGGCAAACTGTCTCAGAGCGTGCCCCGTCTTCTCGTCGACCTCCGGCTTCACGGAGGAGGTTCCTACCGTCCCTTCCGAGGAGTCCGTTGAGGACGCCTGCGCAGCCTTCAGCTTCAGGTCTGAAGCCCACCGCGCGGCCCACTGTATCCTGGTCCTCAGCTCCTGCGAGTCCTCCTTGACAGCCCCATTGACGATGAGCCTCTTCGCGACAAATTCCTCGAGAGCTCCAGGCGGGGCGACCGCCGTCAGCTCGGCGACCTGTTTGTACGGGACGTGGACGCCGGGCGCGTGAGGGATGACCGTCAGCACCGTGTACTCATAGAGCCCCCTCTGCTTTGCGTCCTTCATCACGTTCGGGTCTCTGCTGTTCGAGAAGTAGTATTCTTCGAGTTCGTCGAACTCATCCATGTAACTCGGAATGTCCTCTACTGAGACGCTCCTGGCTCCTACAATCCGTTTGAACATAAGCAGCCGGAGGCTCTCCGGCGACGCGTAAGTGAGCCACTCCTCGGACGTTAGGAGATTCCCCGAAGATTTGGACATCTTCTTGCCGGACTTGTCCTGAAAGAGCTCATACCTGGCGTGGTGTGGCGGAGGGTAAGCCAGGACGTTCTCGGCGACCCAGTCATTGATCTTCACCGAGTCGGTCAGCTCCTTCCCGTACGCCTCGAACCTGATGCCGAGGGCCGCCCACCTTGCGGCAAACTCGACCTTCCACATCAGTTTCCCCTCCCCTTCGATGATATTCACTTCGCCTTCGTATCCGCATCCCTCGACGTGCTTGTCCCCTACCTCGGTGCCCTCGCATTTGTATGATACGACGTCGCGTGCAGGGTCGAAGCTGAACACCCTCGTCGTGTAGATCTTTCCGCACTGCTTGCAGACGGCGGTGTATGGCAGGCGCTGCTCGTATTTCGACTGCCCCGCGAACTCTGTGATCTTCCTGCCGATGACCTCCGCGTTGAGAAGTATCTTCCTGATCTGGGGCGTGAGGAGTCCCGACTTGTAGGCCTCCGTACCGCTCTGGAAAGTGTACTTGATTCCGAGGTCGTCGAGGGATTCCCTCAGAAGCGAACCCACGTGGGCCGCGTAGGAGGAGTGACACCCGACCGGGTCGGGGATCCTCGAGACGGGGTGGGCGATGTAGTCGTTGAGCCATGCGGGAAAACCCAAGGGGACCTTCCTGAGCCCGTCGAAGTCGTCGGAGTAGGCGATGAGTTCCGACTTGTAGCCGAGCCCTTCCAGCGCAAGTTTGACTCCGTAGCTCCTTATCGCGTCACCCAAGTTCCCGATGTGGGGCAGGCCAGAGGCGCCTATTCCGCTCTCGACCCGGAGCATAGAGAGGTCTCTGCCAAGAGTCTGCTCTCTCTCGATGACCTCGCTGGCGACCCGGTCCAGCCATGTACCTCTGCCGATGATCTTGACCTGTTCCGACAAGCGATTGTGCAGGGCAGCCCTAGACGATTAAAGAGATTGCGGCCGTGCGCTCATCTGTAGTACGGCACGGCGACCTTCTCCATCGGCTTGGACTCTCTCGAGGAGCGCACCTTCTTTGCCGCTTCCTTGAAGTGGTCCATGGTGACTATCGCTTCCTTGATGTGGGCCTTTGCGTCGTCGGGCTTGGGATACTTGGCCACGTAGTCCTGGAGGACTACTGAGACCGCGGTGTTGACTAGGGCGGCGACGTCCGCACCGCTGAAGCCATCGGTCATCTCCACGAGCCTGTCGAGGACCACGTCCTTGTCCTTCTGCTTGCCTTCCAGGTTTATGGTCAGTATCTGCGCCCTTGCCTCTTTGTTGGGGAGCGGTATCATGATGGTCTTGTCGAACCTTCCTGGCCTGACGAGCGCCGGGTCGACCATGTCGATCCTGTTGGTTGCGGCCAGCACGACTACTCCGTTCAGAGACTGGATGCCATCGATCTCGGTCAGCAGCTGGCTGACCACCCTTTCGGTCACCATGCTGTCGCCCCCCATGCCCTCGTGGGCGCCAGGGCGTCGATCTCGTCGAAGAAGATCACGCAGGGAGCGGCCTGCCTTGCCCGCCTGAAGACCTCGCGCACGCCCCTCTCGGACTCGCCGACCCACTTGCTGAGCAGCTCCGGTCCGCGGATGCTGATGAAGTTGGCTTCGCTCTCCGTGGCGACGGCCTTGGCCAGCAGAGTCTTGCCGGTCCCGGACGGACCGAACAGCATCACGCCTTTTGGCATGTTGTAGCCGATGACCTTGTAGAGGTCTGGGAACTTGAGGGGCCACTCGACGGCTTCCTGCAGCTCCTTCTTGACTTCGTCTAGGCCGCCGATGTCAGCCCACTTTACGTCTGGAGTCTCCAGGTAGACCTCGCGCATTGCGGAGGGCATGACGTCCTTCAGCGCCTCCTCGAAGTCGTTCATGGTCACAATGAGCTTGTCTAGGACCTCTGGGCTGAGCCTCTCTTCTCCGAGCTTGAGAATTGGGAGCATCCTGCGGAGCGTCTTCATCGCCGCCTCTTTGCACAGGTACTCGGCGTCCGCACCGACGAAGCCGTGAGTGATCGCCGCGAGCCTCTCCAGGTCGACGTCCGCTGTCAGCGGCATGTGCCTGGTGTGTATCTGCAGTATCTCGTACCTTCCCTTCTTGTCGGGTACCTTGATCTCGATCTCTCTGTCGAACCTTCCTGGTCTCCTCAGGGCCGGGTCGATGGCGTTGGGCCTGTTGGTCGCTGCGATCACGATGACCTTGCCCCTTGCCTCGAGGCCGTCCATCAGCGAAAGGAGCTGGCTGACCACCCTTCGTTCTACCTCGCCGGTCACCTCTTCACGCTTCGGCGCGATCGAGTCGATCTCGTCTATGAATATGATCGTCGGCGCCTTCTCCTTCGCCTCCTTGAATATCTCCCTGAGCCTTGCTTCGGACTCGCCGTAGAACTTGCTCATGATCTCCGGGCCGGAGATCGGGATGAAGTGCGCGTTGCTCTCTGTCGCGACGGCCTTGGCGAGCAGGGTCTTACCCGTGCCTGGGGGACCATACAGAAGCACTCCCTTGGGGGCCTCGACGCCAAGCTTCTCGAATATCTCTGGGTGGCGCAGCGGGAGCTCTATCATCTCCCTCACCTTCTGGATCTCGCCCTTGAGGCCGCCTATGTCCTCGTAGGTAACCTGCGGGACTCCTCTGAGAGCCTCGCCCTTCTCGGATATCACGAAGACCGTCCTCTGGGTGATGAGCGCTGCCTCAGCTGCCGGGCTGAGCCCCACGACCTGGAAAGTCAGCCTGCCGCCGAAGTAGGGAATCATTACGTTGTCACCCTTGGTGACGGGGACGCTCTCAAGCGCGTCGGCGAGATATCTCTCGTCGATCGGTGGGACCGCCTCGAGGGGCGCGACTACCACCTTCTCGGCTGGAGGCGCCTTGACCTTCTTGACAATCACCATGTCGCCGATCGCGACTCCGGCGTTGTTCCTGATGAGCCCGTCTATCCTGACTATACCTCTCCCTTCGTCTGACGGGTAGAGCGGGAGGCACTTGGCCACCGTTCTCCTCTTACCCCGGATTTCTATAACGTCACCCGTAGAAGCGTCGAGCGCGTCCATGGCATCGTAGTCTATCCTAGCTACGCCACGGCCTACGTCTCTTGTGTAGGCCTCGAGTACTTTAAGCTGAACTTGTTGTTGGCTCACGCCTCTATCACCTTTTTCAGTCGACTTTGACCGGCCTGTATCCCTTATTAGTCTTGTCCCTAATTTTGAAGACCGTTTCTAGCACTCCGTTGCTGTAGGTCGCGGTGCCGGACTCCGGGTCTATCGCGTTCTGAAGAGTGAGGTCCATCTTGTACTTCCTGTCGGCCTTCGCTGCGCTGAGGGAGACGCGGTCTTCCAGCGCGGAGATCTGTACGTCTTCCTTCTCGACACCGGGCAGTTCAACGACGAGCCTGAGGGTGCCCTGTTTCGCGTCGACTATCTGTTCGTAGATGGGGGCGCGGAAACCGTCGGGACCGACGAGGTTGTCACCGAAGAACTGTATCCTAGGCTTGCCCTCCGGACCGAGGCCCATCGCCATCCCGGCGACCACTGGCTTTGAGAAGGCCTTCTGCCCCGTGTTTACACTGTCCTTGATCGTCTGTTCGATGCTGCGCTCGAAGTCCTGGAAGAAGCGGTCGAGCTCATCGAGCATATCACGCAGATTCTTTCTCTCTTCTGACACATTAACCACTGGTTAATTAGCCGATGGTTAAACGTTTATGAACCTTTCTGTTGGAGGAAGGGCAGCAATGGTCTCCATAGAAGAGATTGCTTCCTCAAGGGCCCGTCTGAAGATAGCGAACCTTCTTTCATCGAGGCCGGCCACCCTGAGCGAGCTTTCCGTCCTCGCAGATATGTCCGTGCAGGGCGTACTGAAGCACCTGAAGAAACTCTCGGAGGAAGGGATACTCGAGGAGGAGAAGATGCGGGGAGGGAAGTACCTCAAGCAGAGGAAGCTCTACTTCATCGAGAGCAGGAAGATCGCCGACTACTCCGAGGGGGAGCTGCTAGTCGCGACCATCGGGAGGTCCGCCAAAGAGCCGCCCATGAAGGTCAAGGACGCCTACGAGGAGCTCGACTGGCTTTCCCAGGACATAGTGATAATGGGGAGGAGGGCCCGGGAGCTCTCCAAGAGGATGAGGAGGGTGCTGGAGGAAATAATCGCGGACGAGGCCCGCATCGGGGCCCTCATCGACGGCCTCGCGCTGTCCCCTGAGGAGAAACAGATAGCTTACCTTATCTTCGCTGAGGACACACCGGAGCACGCGAGAGCTATCTTGAAAGAGCACTACGGATGCCGCGACCCTGAGGCAGCGATGAAGGCCGTCGCAGCCAGGGTCAGGATGGGTCAGGCTTGAAGCGCAAGAGCCGCGTCTCGGACAAGCCGCTCGTGATGGTCACCAACGACGACGGGGTCTTCAGTCCCGGGATCGTCGCGCTCTCGGAGTCCCTCGCTCCCCACGCCAACGTCGCGGTGATCGCTCCGGAGGGACAGCAGAGCGCGGCAGGGATGAGCCTGACGTTTCATCGCCCTCTTCGCGTGGAGAAGGTACTGGTCCATGGCAGGCTCTGCCACGCGGTCTCGGGGAGCCCCGCAGACTCGGTGATGGTCGGCGTCAACAAGATGCTCCCACGCCGCCCGAACATGGTAGTCTCGGGCATCAACATCGGGGAGAACCTGACGATACAGGACATACTCGCCTCGGGGACCGTGGCGGCGGCGATGGAGGCGGCGTTGCTCGGGATACCCTCCGTCGCGTTCTCGATGGAGGTGCCGTCCACCAAGCGCTTCAGCCACGGCCAGAAGGACGCGCGCTTCGACCTCCCCGCCAAGGTCGCGACCGAGATCGCGCTCGAGGTGCTGGAGAACGGGCTGCCGAAAGATGTGAACCTGCTGAACGTCAACTTCCCCTGGAACACGAAACCGGGGACAAAGGTGAAGCTCACATCGATAGAGGTAAGGAAGTACCGCGACTACGTGATAGAGAGGAAGGACCCCAGGGGCAGGCCCTACTACTGGGTCTGGGGGGCGAGGCTGCCGACCTTCGAGAAGGACTCGGACATTTACGCGGTACACAAGCTCGGGGCGATATCCATCTCTCCGCTCTCCCTGGACCTGACCCCGACCGTCGCTAAGCAGATGAAACTCCTTGGGGGCCGCCTGAAGGACAGGATAGGCGAAATGTACCAGAACCTGAGTAGTTCGCATAAATAGGGAGCTGCGGGATTACGACTAGGTAGAGAAAAGTGAGCAGGGACCGTAGCAGGCAGAGCACTCGGGCGTGGGGAGCCCAGGCTGGCCCATCCCTGCTCCCGCAAGTCCGGTTCATCACCCTCTCGAAGCTGGTTAGGCTGGCTTTCCCTCCCTTGTTCCTCTCATCTATTCCTAAGAGGGCGATTGGGTTCTCGTTCCCTAGCGGCAGGGAGGGAGGGGTGCTAGGGCTCTGCCTGATGGCAATCACGGTCTCGATCGGCTTCCTACTCTCAAGAATCATCGGCCTTCCGGGCTTCGCTCTGACCGCGTGGCTGACTGGCGGAACCGCTTGCCTGATGCTCTATAATTCGACCAGAGGCAGGATTGCGTTCCTCAAGAGCTACTGCTCTACGTGCAGGCTCCGCCCGATAATAGAGGAGCACGAGACGATGCACCTCAACGGGGAGCCGAGCGAGGAGGTCGTGTGGGGAGAGGCGAGGAAGAAGTACACCTACGAGGGGCTCTCGCTGGCGAACGACCCGAAGATCTGCAGCTTCTGCCCGATCGCCAAAAAGCTAAGAACGCACTAAAGGGGGAGTCGCTGACTTGGTTCACAGGGTCGCCGTCCTCGATGCGGATCTTTGTCACTCGGACAAGTGTGGCCTAGAGTGCATCAGGGACTGTCCGGTGAACATCAACGGCGAGGACTGCATTCACCTAGGCGAGGAGAAGCTCGCCGTGATCTCGGAATCACTTTGTATCGGATGCGGCATCTGCATCAAGGTCTGCCCGTTTGACGCCATCACTATCCTGAACCTCAGCGAGGAGCTGGTGAAGGACAAGATCCACCAGTACGGCATCAACTCCTTCAGGCTGTACAAGCTGCCCACCCCGAGGAAGGGGCAGGTGGTGGGCCTGGTGGGAAGGAACGGGGTCGGAAAGTCTACGGCGCTGCAGATCCTCGCGGGCCAGCTAGTCCCCAACCTCGGCGACTACGAGCGCGAGCCGTCGTGGGACAAGTTCCTGCAGTACCTCAGCGGGAGGGAGATGAAGGACCACTTCAGGCGCGTCTCCATGGGGGAGGTCAAGGTCTCGCTCAAACCACAGGCAGTCTACAAGCTCCCCGAGGTCTGGAAGAAGGACGTCCGCTCTCTGCTCGAGAAGGTCGATGAGACGCACAACCTGGATGAGGTCGTCTCGGAGCTGGGACTGGGGGAGGCGATGGGGAAGAACGTCCCCGACCTCAGCGGTGGAGAGTTGCAGAGGGTCGCTGTGGCGGTCGCCGCCCTCAAGGACGCCGACATCTACATGTTCGACGAGCCCTCGTCCTTCAACGACGTCTATCAGAGATTGGCCGTCTCCCGGCTCATCAGGAGGATAGCGGAGAAGGGGAAGTACGTCGTCCTCGTAGAGCACGACATCACCTTCTTGGACTATGCCAGCGACTACGTCCAGATAATCTACGGGGAGCCAGGCGTGTACGGGGTCGTATCGGCGCTCTACCCCGCCCGCACCGGGATCAACGCCCTGCTCGAGGGGATGCTGCCCCAGGAGAACGTCCGGTTCAGGGAGCGAGCGGTCACGTTCCAGACCCCGACCTCGGTCGAGAGCCAGCAGTCCACCGAAGTGGTGGCGAGCTATACCGACATCAAGAAGACTTTCCCGGGCTTCGCGCTCAGCGCCAAGGGTGGCGAGCTCACCAGGGGAATAGTGCTCGGGATAATAGGGGCCAATGCGCTCGGGAAGACGACTTTCCTTCGCATCCTCGCAGGGGAGGAGAAGCCGGACTCGGGCAGCGTGAACGTCGGCGCGAAGATAGCGTACAAGCCCCAGTACCTAAAGTCCGACTTTAACGGGACCGTGCAAGAGTTCTTCGCCGAGAGGGCCGGCAAGGGCTTCGACGACCCAAACCTCCAGGCCAACCTTGCGGCGCCACTGAGGATGGAGAAACTCCTCGCGCGCAACGTGTCGGAACTCAGCGGGGGAGAGCTCCAGAAGGTGGCGATCGTGGCGACGTTCGCACAGGAAGCGGACATCTACGCGCTCGATGAGCCGAGCGCCTTTGTCGACGTCGAGGACAGGTTCGTTATCGCCAAGGCCATCGGCAGGCTCGTGAAGGCGGTGGGGAAGAGCGCGATGGTGATCGACCACGACATCCAGCTGCTGGACCTCGTGTCGGACAGGATGCTGGTGTTCACAGGAAAACCAGGGGTCGAAGGGTTTGCTACGGCGCCCCTTGGGAAGGAGGAAGGCATGAACATCTTCCTCAAGGAGGTAGGGCTGACCTATCGCAGGGACATCAACAGCGGGAGGCCGCGCGTCAACAAGCCGGACAGCAAGGTCGACAGGGAGCAGAAGGAGAAGGGCCAGTACTACTATGTCACCAGGAACGCGCCGCTGGAGAGCAAGGACGAACAGTAACCTTACCCGACCTTCAACAATCAAGACTGCGAGGTGAGTCCGATCCCTACGGTGGAATTCGTGAACTCAGGGGCAGACGTCGCGTATGTAACCTCCGCAGTAGTCTTGTAACTTTGGTTTGCCGAGGCATCGAAGACTTCGATTGAACCAGAGGCTCGCGTCGCCCCGATTGGGGCGGGACGGTTCGCACTGACCACGGTGCCGTCATACCTCAGAAACGATTGGTTCGTGAGGCCCCCAAGAGCTGGGCTAACGAATGTTATCGAGACACCGGCGAAAGGTGCGCATCCGTTGGGATATGCAGTCATTGTGAGATTTCCTTGGTCGCTCCCGGACGGCACGGCCAAACTCGCGACTATCACCGTGTTGCCCACCCCGGAGTCTCCATTACTGGCGTCTCGCTCGCACTTTGAAAGCGGAGAATTGTAGTTCTGCAAATAGTTGCCCGCTGCGTAGGCTGCAATTGCGACGACAATTACTCCAATGGCTCCAATTGCCCAGAGCTTCCGTCTTTGCACGATTTGAAATGACAGGTCTTTTCTATTAAGTGTAGCAACCAGAACGGCCGGAACAAGATAAGTAGGAGAACGACTCGCTGCGCCTCGTGGCGAAGCTTCTCCAGAAGACGCTAGAGGGCGTACTTCCGCCGGGTCAGGCCAAGGCCCTCGAAACAGGGATAGACATCATCGGGGACATCGCCATAGTGAAGCTGGATGCGTCGGTCAAGGGACAGGGCCCAGCTGTGGGAGAGGCGATACTGGCGTCGATGAAGAACGTGAAGGCCGTCTTCGACCAGGAGGGAGGACTCGAGGGAGACTTCCGGCTGAGAAGACTCCGGCACGTAGCGGGAGAGCAAAGGACCCTCACCACGCACAAGGAGAATCAGCTGCGCTTCTTGGTAGACGTAGAGAAGTGCTACTTTTCGCCGAGGCTCTCGACAGAGAGGCTGCGCATAGCCGCACTCTCGAAGCCGGGTGAAGTGGTCCTGAACATGTTCGCGGGGGTCGGACCCTACTCGAACACCCTCTCCAAGAAGAGCGGGTCGACCGTCTACAGCAACGAGTTGAACGGTTTCGCCTTCGAGCTTCACCTGAAGAACAACAAGCTGAACAAGGTCGAGGAGGCGACGAGGATGTTCAACCAGGACGCGACGACGCTGCTTGAGACTGTCGATGTCAAGTTTGACAGGATACTTATGCCGCATCCCTCGCAGTCCGACAAGTTTCTCGTCGCGGCGGCAGCGATGGTAAAGCCGGGAGGATTCATCCACTATTACAGGCACATCTCCGGTTACGACCTGGGAGAGGCAGAGCGCGAGCTCGACCGCGAGCTCGGCCAGATACTCGGCAGGGGCGCGAAGTTCAAAGCCCGGAAGGTCAGAGAAATCGGGCCGAGATACATCGAACTGGTGGCGGACATTCAGGCTCGGGCCTGATCGCCACGCTTTGCGCGCGCAAGGAGCCTAGCGACCCTAATCGGCTCAGAGAAGGACCCCTGGAGCGTGAAGGCGTCCACGACCTGCCGCGCATCGTCCTCGCTGACAGAGGCCAGCCTCGCGAACACCTTCTGTCCCGTCTTGAGCGACAACCTGGTCCTGCCGCCCAACCTTCTGTAAAGCCCGACCTTAGTCTGCCAGTCCTCGAAGCGATCGCGGATTGCACCTTCGACCCCTGAAGACTCCCTGTACGTTATGCAAATGACGGGCACACCGGTCCTATCCGCAAGCGCCTGCACGTCGACGACGTTGTAGTAGCTTATGATCGCGCCTGACAGCAGGATTACGTTGACGTCATCGCGGTGTAGCCGCGTATGCATGCGCACGAGGGCACGGGTGGCGTCATCGCCCCCGACGGTGGCCTCCCCGAAGACGAAGCCATCGAGCACAAGGTCAGACCTCATTACGACTCCGGCAATAGTCGAGCGCCTGTCGGTCTTTCGAAAGCTCTCCGCTATCCCCATGGCCCTTATGCCACGCTTGTTGGGATGGACCCGCATCAAAGGCGGAAGGCCATCGGAGCCTTAATACCCTTCCATGGCCGCGCAGGTTTGGCGTCAATGAAGTAACAGAGTTACGGATAGATCAATATGACCGGAAGGCATTTGACTGAGACGCCACTCAAAGCACTTGGAGGCCCTCCTCGAACGGACTGACGAAATTGAGGAAGTCGCGCAGGGCGAAGATGGGGACGACAGGAACCCCCGCTACCAACCTGCTCGGGGAGTCCAGGAGGGTGAGGATCACCGGCAAGACCGGGACGCTTAGCTTCGACTTTCTCTTGTACAGAGCCGTGCGCTCTATCTGCCGGGCCGCTATCTTCTGGAGGGCTGAATAACCGAAACCGCGTTCCCAGTGCTTACAGTCCACGGAGAGAGCCAGGCTGGAAGAAACAGCGAAGATGTCTATCTGCCTCCTAGGCTTGGTGAATACGATGTTGCGCTTCACTTGGTAACCGCCCGCCTTCAGCAGGCGCGCGCAGAAGTCCTCGAACTCTTTCCAGGACATCAGCGAACTTACCGACTCCGGTGGAGCTCCAGTCCGGACCAGACCGACTGCGGCCAGGACCTTGTCGTTCGGGTCGCATTTCAGGCCCAGCCTGTTTGATACGTCCTCGATTACAGCGATGGCCTCGGCCTCCCCATGCGACCTCCGCACCAGGAGCCGAAACATGTCAGCGCTCTCGTTTAACACTGGTGGACGTCTTCGTCATCCTGACGGACTATTTCTGGGCAACGCTCGGGATGGATGAAACCCCACGTCGTTGACCATGAAATTAAAGAGGCATCGGACTGTTCCCGACCAAGCGCGCTATAGCTAGATCGTGTGGACCGAAGAGCGCGGATAGCCACGCCTGCGGCTCGAGCCCAGGGCAAGCGTACCGACCACGACGACCATTACCATTGACAGCATGGCAAGCACAGAAGGCGACAATGCAGTGCTTGAGCTAGTCGACGAACTAGTGGAAGTGTTCGTGCTCGAGGTGGTCGTAGTCGCACTCGCCGCGCTCAGCTCGACAGACTGCGTGAGTGGGTTGAAGAGGGTCGACGCGGCGCTGGCAGTGTAGAGTGAGATGATGTATGAGCCCAGTGGGAGATTAGTTGGCACAGTGAACGATGCTATCCCTTGGGAGTTGCTCAGTGTGCTCATCTGGTATGATACGGCTCCGTTGGAGATGAGCTGCATCGTGACGTTGGCTCCGGCTACAGGAGAGGACGTCTTGGAACCGTCGGGCGTCTGTAGCGCAGTGACCGAAATCTGCTGACCGGGGCTAATGATCCCTGGGATGCTCGCCGATTGGCTCAGGAGGACAGGAGAAGCCGCTGCCACCGAGGACAGCTGGTCTCCCCAGTTGAACGCCGTGTTCCTGGTAAAGGTTGCATAGGCCGGGGAGGTGGTAGGCGAGTAGGCTGAGAGAATGAACGGCCCGTCGCCTATGTCTGCGTGCCCGTAGGTGTTGATGAAAGTGACCGCTGCACTATAGCCCGCCGCTGCCGACTGCGCCGTGACGAGCGTCGTACCAGTCAGAGTCTGAAGCGACGCGAATTCCGGAGGAATGTATGAGCTGGATGCGTATGTCGTCAGAGTCGTCTTCAGGTTGGCGACATCCGTTGGGTTCACGATAGACAGCCACGGTAGGTTCTTCTCCGTTGCAGTAGAGCTGGACCAAGCATCCTTACCTGTTGCTACGAGATTAGCCATACCCGCGTACAGCTGCCAGGGGACCATCCCGTCCGCTCTTGTGGTCGGCGTGAGTGCGAATAGGGCACCGGCGGCGTTTATGCCCGAGAAGAACTGATCCGGATAGTAGAAGGTCGAGTAGACCTTGATGGAAGTAGAGTTCACAATCTGCAGACCCAGAACTGTCTCCCAGCTCGGCCCGAATACGGCTGATGAATATCCATCATACACGGGGCTGTTGGGGTTCTCGGCTGCCTCACCAGCCAGTATGTACTGGTAGATTATGTCCGCGAGAGTCAGAGGCTGTCCATCCTGCCAAGAGGTCGAGAGCATCTGAGCAAAGTTGGCGGTAACCACAGACTTTGCCATCGTGCCTGAGGCGACGTTCACGAACTGGTCCGCAGTGGCATTCAGAACGACGGCGCTAGTCGGGACAGGAACGTCTGCAGCGGGATCGTTGTTCTGCACGCTGAAGGTCCATCCTACTGGATAGAGGTATCCTGTCGACGGCTGGTAGAACACCGGCGGAACAGATACCGCCTCTCCCCAGCCGGCGGCATATGAATCGGTCGAACCGCCGACGGGGTTCAGTGAAGATTCAGCCAAATATCTAACTCCGATGTCAGCGCTGCCTGACGAGGTGCTCATCGTGAGGAACGACAGATAGTTCAGGATTGGATCGTCCACAAAGTTCGCTTGGACTCCGCTGAGTGAGCTCGATGCGACATAAGGCGCCAGCGAAGTTGCGAGCCCGATAACGACCGCGGCCTTTATTCCAGCTACTGTCAGGGCGTCCAAGTCAGCATCCCTTCCTCCGAAGCTTGTGAAGTTGGTGTTGAAGAAGTCGAGCGCATACTTGTCCGCAGTGTTGAGAAGGGCGAGTGTCGATGGTTGCTCGAACTGAGTGTCGTTGTATGTACCAAAGGCATCACCTTCGCTGCTGCTCGCAGGGATGGCACCCGCTATCGGCGCGTATAGTTCTGCGAATCCTTCATCGTAGTAACTGTAGACAGCTCCATAGCTGGCCGGATAGATGTCCCAGGTTGAGTTTGCGGGGTCAGTCCCGAACACAGTGGTAAGTGCAGTCGAAAGTGTTCCGGGGATTACGTTGACCTGGAATCCTACCTTCACCAATTGGCCCTCCAGGAATGAGTCGTAGGCGCTCCTGACTGGGTCGTCGGACCTGTCGAATATCGTTACCACTATGGGCTTGCCGTCGTAATACCACTGTGGAGTAGACGATTCCTTGAAGGTCGCGCCGTTAGCGATCAGAGCCGAGTAAATCGTACTGTTGGCTATCGAGATGGAGTCGGTAATGTTGCTGAAGGGAGCAGTCGCTGCCGAAGTCACGAGCTGGTCAGGTTCTCCTCCGAATACTGACACCGTCGGAATGCCCTCGCCACCAAGAAGGCTATCTACGAAATAGTCTCTGTCAACTAGGTAGTTGAGTGCAAACCTTACCTGTTGGAACTGGAACGGATTAAACGTGCCCGTCGTATTCGTCGGATTGATTTCCAGACCGTACCAAGCTGCAGGAGATACATATTGGTTGAATCCGGTCGTCGGCAGGGTCGACAGTTCGGTAGGAGTGGCCGCAAAGTCATAAGCCTGTATCTTTCCGCTTCCCAGGTCAGCGATTCCCGTCTGGTCGTTGCCGTTATAGCTGGTCAGCGTGAAGGAACTGAGAAGGGGCACAGAAGGAACGGTTGAGTTTGAGGCAGTGCTCTGTCCACGGACGAAAGGAATCGCCACGAGCGATGATAATGCAAGCACAGAAAGAATCATGACAGAATAGAAGACCTTCTGGTTAGGCCCTGGAATCATGCTTCGCCCTCCTTTACATTCGTTCAGATATATAATGAATCTGCCACAATTACCATG
>Ga0302324_100015038_pt1 | contig 15550 bp, 9 predicted proteins | sample Palsa_T0_1_FD_201949 | JGI IMG/M metagenome (GOLD analysis project Ga0302324, IMG submission 201949) | Peat permafrost microbial communities from Stordalen Mire near Abisko, Sweden - Palsa_T0_1 | ecosystem: Environmental > Terrestrial > Soil > Palsa > Peat permafrost | place: Sweden: Abisko...
CTCCAGCAACTCGGCTGCCTCAACACTGAGCGCTATGGCCAGATTCTTGGGGGAATGGAACTGGTCCCAGTCGCGCTCCGACGCAAATTGCCGTAACGCGCCACGCAGTTCCTCAAGGGACATCGGACGCTCACCCGAAGTGGTAATACTCATGTTCGAAACCTATATTCGTTATGCCAGCAGAGCAATTCGCGGTTAGGTTGGCTTACCATGTCGGCTGGCTGATCGCGCAATGACTGGCCGTGATGTGCATGGCACTCGCGCCCGTTTTGCCATTCCGGCCTAATCCTTGGACTCACCTCAATTCTCAGATCCTGCGTCACGGTTATATGCCGGGATCAACCAGTTTGTGCAGGTCCGGGCGCAAAAACAGGATGCGAAACACTCGCGACCCACTGGGATCCAATAAATCCAGCTTCCGACTACGTAGATCACGCGGTAATTGTTTCCTCAATCTGGGATGCCGGCGTTCGGTTAATGCTTTTCGCCCAACCTGAACAAGATCATCTTGGCGCAGGCGTGCCGAATCCTCAAATGCTCTTGGGAAACCGGTCGGTAAATTGCTTCCGAACGAATAACTACCCATGGGCAACGAGGCGCAAGCGCGCACCTACAAAATGAGAGGCTCGTGCTGCGTCGCAGCATAGAGAGCGGCCACCATTCTCATCTCAAATCAACTGTGCCAAACCAAAGGCGCGAGTGATATTTGGGGCGTCTCAGATCACGACTGTCTTTCCGGCATCCCGGATTGAGATAAACACCGCCGCGGCGGCAGTGTACTCTTTACGATGCCGCACAATCTCTTGCTGCAAAGCACACGCGTAAGCTCCCCGCAGTCCGACCGGGCGCCTTCACAAGGAAACTCACCGTGAAACGTTTAGCTGCTATCGTAATTTTATCCCTTGGCTTCGCATTCGCGGTTAATGCATACGCAAATGACCAAACACCACCAAACACAAGCACCGATGAATCTCAGCTAGTTGAACACGGTCACTACGTCAACAAAGATGGTCAGGTTGTTCACTCGCCGGCCCGCACAAAGAATGGCTCAACGCCAACTGGCGCAACTGCGCAATGCAGTGATGGCAGTTATAGTTTCAGTCAGCACCATAGCGGGACATGTTCCCATCATGGCGGTGTATCAAACTGGCTAAATTAAAACGTGGCCGCGACGGTTACGTTTGTTGCAAATCACGCAGCTAAGCTTGCTGCGCCCAAGTAACAAGCCAAGGAGTAAGGACGATGGCGAAGGTATCTCCGTATCACACAAACTCAGAGGAATACGCTGCGCATCATCGCGAGGTGTTATCGGACCGACGATAGCCGGTGCATCCGAAGGGACGTCGACCCCGACGCGAATCGTGTAATTGCGCTGGGCGTTCAGCTCGACGGTGCGATGTCACGCGCAGAAATCATCGCCTCACGCGAAGTCACGGAACACCGCTTGTTCGCTCATGAGCGGTTCTAATAATCCGCTTCAGCGTTGCGCGACCATGGCGTCTGTGCGCTGCTTTTCGAACGCCGCGTGCATTTCGGCCAATTGACTCGTGAGCTGAGCGATTTTTGCGTCTTGAGTGGCAATGTGCTCGCCCTGAGCAGTGAGCTGAACCTGCTGGGCTGCAATGCGCTCATTCTGAGCAGCATTTCTCTTCTGCATTTCGTTCAAGAGCATTGGCGCAAGTTCGTCGTAGCGCACGCCGTCGATTCGACCCTTTTCGTCCCGAATCACCAGTTCTGGGTATACCTTCGCCACCTCTTCTGCGATGAGCCCGTACTGCCGCGTAGCCGTCGCATCGCTTTTAAGCCTGAAGCTAACAGGTCGCAGCTGTTGTAGCTTCGAGGTGTCTGACCCCATGGGCTCAATGGCCGTCTTGTAGCGCTCCGACGAGACCGTGACGCCGAGCTGCCCTGTGGAGGAGACGACGACGGCGTTGCCCGTGACCGAAGTGCCGTAAATGCCAGCAATGTAGGTTGCAGTCTGAGTGGAGGTCGTACCGATGCGGATTGTGGCGCTTTCTGCTGCTACCCCCAGATTGCCGATGTCGATATTGTTGCTGCCGGTGGTCAGGTTATAGCCCGCCTTATAGCCTTCCGCAATGTTGGCGGACCCGGTCGTATTGGAGAAGAGCGCATCGGTGCCGGAGGCGGTGTTGTAGTTGCCCGTCTTGTTGCCATACAGCGCCTGCACCCCGGCGGCGCTGTTCTGTGAGCCGGTCGAATTGTTATGCAGTGCGAAGTACCCCGAGGCGTTGTTGTAATTGCCCACCGTGTTGGAATAAAGCGCCTGGTAGCCTGCGGCAGTGTTGTTGGTGCCGGTTGTGTTGGTAGTGAGCGCGTTCGCCCCAGAGGCGGTATTGAAATTGCCGGTCGTGTTGGAACCGAGCGTTCCCACCCCGGAGGCGGTGTTGCTGCTGCCCGTCGTGTTGGAAGAGAGCGCGGCGAACCCGGAGGCGCTGTTGTAGCTGCCGGCTGTGTTGAAATAGAGCGCGTTGGCCCCGGAGGCGGTGTTGGCCGCGCCGGTCGTGTTGGAATAAAGAGAATCGGCGCCGGAGGCGGTGTTTTCGCCGCCAGTTGTGTTGGAATAAAGCGCTTCGTCCCCAGAAGCGGTGTTGTCATAGCCAGTCTTGTTGGAGTAGAGCGCCCTCATGCCGATCGCGGTGTTGTCGGCCCCGGTCGAATCGTAAAAGAGCGCAAAAGCTCCGTAGGCGGTGTTGTTATCGGCTGTCGTGTTGCCCTGAAGCACAGCTGTTCCGAAAGCCGTGTTGTTATTGCCGCTGAAATTTGCAACTAGCGCGTCGGCTCCGAAAGCGGTGTTGTTGCTGCCGGTGGTGTTTGAGTAGAGCGTGAAATCCCCGGAGGCAGTGTTATAAGTGCCGCTCGTGAGGTCAGTGAGAGCGAACGATCCCATCGCGGTGTTGTAAAATCCATCGCTGGTCACCACATCAGGCGGCTGCGTACCGTAAGCCGCAGCGGCAAAGAGCGCGGTAATTAAGGTTAGAGGAGACCTATTAACAGTTTTCATGGTGTATGACCCCCATTTCCGTGGTGCTTGAGGTTGTTTACATAATTCTCGCGGCAAGTTCCCCGTCTCACCGTGGACCGATGGCCGATTCGCGCTCATTGGACCTTTTCTTGTACGCCGTTGCGAGCCCGAGTCAACTGAACGTTGCCGCCTCATCGTGAGTGCCGCGCCGCAGGATTAGGGCGCGTGGCTAACTCGCGCTCGCGCGTTTGAAGCGCGGTTCGCCTCACCGGGCCGGAAGCGTTTGATCTGTATCGCTGCGCCGTGATCAGCGCGCTAAGCGCCAAGTTCACGAATCGCGAGCGCCGTGCCCTAATCCAGGCGCCGTGCGTGTTGGCGCGGTCACTGAATCCTCTTAGCGCTAATGGCATGGACGCCCCTACTCTGCACGGCATCTGTTGTGCCAAAGTGGAAGTGTTGATCAACCACTTAAACTGAGTAGGAGCGTCCGAGATGAACATTACGACGGCGGGGTTAGATTTGGCAAAAAATGTGTTTCAGGTCCACGGTATCGATGAGCGCGGCAACGCGAAGCTGTGTAAGCAGCTCAAGCGCGCTCAGGTATTGGGTTTTTTCGCGAACCTGCCGCCGTGTCTGATCGGGATGGAAGCGTGTGCGAGCGCGCATTTCTGGGCGCGCAAGCTCAGCGCGTTCGGTCATACCGTGAAGCTTATAGCGCCGCAGTTCGTTAAGCCGTACGTGAAGTCCAACAAGCACGATGCGGCCGATGCGGAGGCGATTTGTGAGGCGGTGGCCAGGCCGAACATGCGCTTTGTACCGGTGAAGAACCCCGAGCAGCAGGCGCTTCTGGGATTGCATCGTGCGCGCCAGGGTTTTGTCGCCGCGCGCACCGCGCAAGCCAATCAGATCCGAGGCCTGCTGGCTGAGTTTGGCATCGTGTTTGCGAAAGGAATCGGTTGCGTCACGCGGAAGATGCCGGAGGTCCTGGAGGATGCCGAGAACGGTTTGCCCGGCACAAGCCGCGAGCTCTTCAGTCGATTGTTTAGTCATTTTCGTGAGCTCGATCGCCAGGTGAAAGAGCTCGAGGGCCAGATCCAGGCGTGGCACCATGAAGACACCGCCAGCCTGCGTTTACAGGCGATTCCTGGCATCGGACCGCTCACGGCGAGCGCGTTGGTGGCCAGCATCGCTGATGCGCGCATGTTCAAGAATGGCCGGCAGCTGGCGGCATGGTTGGGCTTGGTGCCGCGGCAGAGTTCCACGGGGGGAAAACTCAGTTGCTTGGCATCAGCAAACGTGGAGATAAGTACCTGCGCATGCTGTTGATCCATGGGGCGCGTTCGGCCTTGTGGCATCAGAAGTCTCAAAGCACTCCCACGCAAGGGTGGCTCAAGGGTCTGCTGACACGGCGGCATCGCAATATTGCAGCGGTCGCTTTGGCCAACAAGAACGCACGCATCGTCTGGGCACTCCTGGCCCATGGTCGCGAGTACCAATCCGGTTACATCCCGGCGCAGGCTGCGGCTTGATCGGGGCGATAACCTTAACTTAGATACAGCTAGCACAGCTCTTCCCACCACCGAATGCTCAGGCGTTTGTAAAAGTGATGGCAACACAGGTCAGACCGGGGTTGATTAAATCTACTGTCGCTCTGGGACATCAAAAGTCCGAAGCGCTGATCAGACGTCAACCAGCACATTCCATAGGGGACAGCGGTCATGCGCCGCCCCAAAAGTCCGGATGTATGGCTGCACTCTCTACCTGTCTTCCTGAACTGCAACAAATTGCTTGGCATAGGGGGGCGTCCATGTATGCGCGACCAGGACGTCTTTGCGCAGCTTTTCCAACGCCGCGTGCATCTCGGCCAGTTGGGCAGTGAGCTGACTGATTTTCGTGTCCTGTGCCGCATTCTTACGTTGCTGCTGCTGCACTTCGTTCAACAGCATCGGTGCAAGCTCGTCATAACGCACCCCGTCAATTCTGCCCGACCCGTCGCGTATTACTAACTCCGGGTAGACCTTCGCGACTTCCTCGGCAATGAGACCGTACTGCCGCGCGCCCGTAGCATCGCTCTTGAGCTTGAAGCTTACCGGCCGCAGCTGTTCGAGGTTCGCCGTGTCCGTACCCATCGGCGCAATAGCCGTTTTGAATCGCTCCGAGGACACCGTCACGCCAAGCTGCCCGGTGGAGGATACGACGACCGTGCTGCCCGTGACCGATGTGCCGTAGATGCCCGCAATGTAAGTCGCAGTCTGGGTCAACGTGGTGCCAATACGTATCGTCCCGCTCTCTGCTGCCACCCCTTGATTGCCGATGTCGATATTGTTGCTGCCCGTCGTCAGGTTGTAGCCCGCCTTATAGCCTTCGGCAATGTTGGAAGAGCCCGACGTATTGGAATACAGCGCGTCGGTGCCTGAGCCAGTATTGTAGTTGCCCGTCTTATTGCCAAACAGTGCTTGCACCCCGAAGGCGCTGTTTTGCGCGCCGCTCGTGTTGTCGTACATAGCATTGTATCCTGACGCGTCGTTGTAGTTGCCGCCCGTGTTGGAAATAAGCGCGTTGTTCCCGAAGGCGGTATTGAAATTTCCCGTCTTGTTGTAAAACAGCGACTGCATTCCGAAGGCGTTGTTTTGTGAGCCGGTCGTGTTGCTGCCCAACGCAGAGGAGCCGGTGGCGGTGTTGTTGTTGCCGCTCGTGTTGCTATAGAGCGTATAAGATCCAGAGGCCGTGTTGTATTGGCCGGTGGTGTTGGTGCTGAGCGCACTCAGCCCAGTGGCGCTGTTCTGCTCGCCGGTCGTGTTGTTACGAAGTGCGTTTTCGCCGTAGGCGCTGTTGCCCGCGCCACTTGTATTGCTATATAGCGCAAATGCCCCGGACGCGGTATTGAAATCGCCGGTCGAATTGTCATAGAGCGCTGAGTCCCCCGAGGCCGTATTGTAACGGCCATTCGTATTGCCAATGAGCGCATAGGCGCCGGATGCCGTGTTGCCATAGCCGCTCGAATTGCCATAAAGCGCCTCAAATCCGGAGGCAGTGTTCTCGTAACCGTCCTGGTTTACGAAGAGTGCATATGCCCCGGAGGCAGTGTTGTAATAACCGGTCGTGTTGTTGTTGAGGGATACGTAGCCCGAGGCGGTGTTGCCGGCGCCGGTCGTGTTGAAATAGAGCGCCTCGTACCCGATGGCCGCGCCGAAACTGCCCGTCGTGTTGCTGTACAGGGATGAGTAGCCGTAGGCGCTGTTGCCGAATCCGCTTGTGTTGGAATAGAGCGCCGCGTACCCCGATGCGGTATTTTTGGCGCCGCTCGTGAGGCTTAAAAGAGCGTCCGTTCCCATCGCCGTGTTGAAGTTACTGTCGCTGTTCACCACGTCCGGCGGTTGTTGGCCGTAAGCCGAGCCATCGACGGCTAACGCGACAATCAACATTGAACAAGACCCGGATAGAATTTTCATTGCACAAACCCTTCTGTGTTTTTCGCCTTCTCGTTAGCGATTCGGTGACATTTGGATCTATTGGTTAACCAAGGCGTGAGATTAAGGAATTCCTCAAGTTCTGCTGTCAACGTACTCAATGCCACTGCCGCTGCCGCAGCTGATTCAGCCTTAGACCGAGACGCGAGTTCGACGGCGAAGCGACTAAGTTCTCTTAGCGCTGCGCTACATGTTCATCTTTGGACCGTAGGGTCAGCAGCGCAAATACTTGTGTCAGCTGCTGCTTAAGAGCACAAATTTCCGCGTCCTGCGCGGCGTTCTTTTGCTGCTGCTTCTGGACTTCATTTAGCAGCATGGGCGCAAGTTCGTCGTAGCGCACACCGTCGATCCGGCCATTTTGATCCCGGATCACCAGCTCCGGGTACACCTTCGCCACTTCCTCGGCGATGAGCCCGTATTGTCGCGTAGCCGTCGCATCGCTCTTGAGCTTAAAGCTTACCGGCCGCAACTGTTCTAGCTTCGCCGTGTCCGAACCCATCGGCGCAATGGCGGTCTTGTAACGCTCGGAGGACACCGTCACTCCGAGCTGGCCGGTGGAAGAGACGACGACCGCGCTGCCGGTGACCGAGGTGCCGTAGATCCCGGCGATGGAGGTTTTGGTTTGCGTTGAAGTCGTGCCGATGCGGATCGTGCCGCTCTCACCCGCCACTCCGAGATTGCCGATGTCGATATTGTTGCTGCCCGTGGTGAGGTTGTAGCCAGCCTTATAGCCTTCGGCAATGTTGGTGGAGCCTGACGTATTCGAATAAAGCGCATCGGTGCCGGAGGCCGTGTTGTAATTCCCCGTCTTGTTGCCAAATAACGCTTGGACGCCCGACGCGCTATTTTGAGAGCCCGTCGTATTGTCATGTAACGCGAAGTATCCCGAGGCGCTGTTGTAATTGCCACCCGTGTTGGAATAGAGCGCCGCGTCGCCAGAGGCGGTGTTGTAGTTGCCACTCGTATTGTCATTGAGCGCGGTATATCCGATGGCGGTGTTATCCCATCCAGCGGCGTTGTAAAAGAGCGCAGCCGTTCCGGCAGCGGTGTTGGAGTAGCCCGACGTATTGCTATAGAGCGCAGCGTGGCCTAGTGCGGCGTTATTGCTTGCGGTATTGCTCCATAGCGCGAGATCACCAAAGGCAGCATTGTAATTGCCTCCCGTGTTGGTATAAAGCGCCTCGTACCCGGAGGCGGTGTTGTTGTTGCCGGTCGTGTTGTAAACGAGCGCATAGAACCCAGAGGCCGCGTTGTAACTGCCACTCGTGTTGTAATAGAGCGAATCGTACCCGGACGCGGTGTTGTCGCTGCCGGTTGTGTTGGAAAAGAGCGCTTGTGCTCCAAAGGCACTGTTGTAGCAGGCGCTGGCGTTGTCAACGAGCGCGCCTACGCCAAAGGCACTGTTCCAGCAGCCGCTGGCGTTGTGAACGAGCGCTTGTGCTCCGAAGGCACTGTTGTAGTCGCCGGTGGTGTTACTAGAGAGCGCCTCAAACCCGGAGGCGGTGTTGTTGCTGCCGCCGTTCGAGGCGGCCGGGCCCCCGAGCGCACCGGTCCCCATTCCTGTGTTGTCATTTGTGTCGCTGGTATCGTTCGAGGATGGCACTTGAGCGTAAGCCGTACCTGCAATCGCGAGCGCGCCGATCAATCCTAAGGTCGATCTATAGAGAGTGCTCATCGCGTATAACCCCTATTTCCCTGCTGATTGATGTTGTTTACATAACCACGCGGTAAGTTTCTAGGGCTCACCGCTGGCCGATAACAGCGGCGCTGCTATCGCTCGAAATTCATTCGTTCTTGTACACCGTTGCGAGCCCGAGTCAACTGGACCCCTCCCGGCTGATCTTGAGTGCCGTGCCGCAGGATCAAAGAGGGGCTGCGCCGTTGCGGCGGCGTCACTCGCCAAGGGATCACTGACCGGGCGCGAAGCGCCTAAGATTTTCAGCCGCGCCTACTGGCCAGCGGCGGCACTCGCAATGATGGCGAAGTGATATCCGCGCGGCGTTTTCGCTTATTGAGATAGTTTTCATCATCATGCGCCGCCGCAAGCGTGTTCACTATCAGCCAAAAACCATATGAAGTCCGTTTTGAGATCCATGGCGCCGTAGACTTTTCCACGATTGTCACCGGGCGGGCAGTTTTCGGGAAGCTCTATCAAGCAGAGTTTGATTACATCACTGATGGACGATTCTTCTATAGCCTCAAGTGTGTTGTACGAAACTTGGTATATATCATTTGCAAATGTGACGGCGCTGCCGCTTCCAGGAACGCCTTTTAAGGCGCGTGTCCTTCTCTGCAATTTTTGTGAGTGCGCACTCCCCCGGTTTTGAGGGGACGGATTCTACAACCCGCCATGTAGGGATCTTTTTGAATTCGCTAGGCAACTTAGGCGGCTTTACTAGGCCAAGCCATGCCACAATCTTCTTGTCGATTTCTGGATTCCACTGTTCCACTCCGACAATAATTTGTTCGCCGTTCGCTGACGGCTGCCGGTAAAAATCAAATGAGCCAGATTGTTCTTCATAACCCTTATATCCCGGTGGCGCTTTCAGGGTGAGTATGCCTCTGCAGTCAATGCGACCGTTTTCCTTGTTGTACGTTAGCGGGTTCGAGCTGCCGGACCCCCCTGGTTAGCAACCTCTATCACGGTGAAGCGCCGACCGCATAGGTACCGGATTTTGCGAGCAAAAAGCGCAAGATGCCTTCCAGGCCGGTGACGTCGCGACCTCTGACGCCTCCCAAAAACAACCTCAATTTATTGGTGCGCCCGGAGAGATTCGATTTCCCGATCCCCTGGTTTGTGACCAGGTGCTTGCCTCAGCGTCGTACGTTGGTCGGTATTCGCTCGCCGCCGCCCGTTTCCGACAAAAATTGACAGGTGGTTGTCAATTGACAGATTTATGTCAGAATGTGTCAGATGAGCGACCTAACAGATCCCTGGCACTTTCCCCGTCCCGATCTGGCGCGAGCTTATCTGCAGGGCTTCGATCTCGGGCTTACCTCAGCGCGAGGCTTGTTCGCGCGCCGTCGCATGGGCAAGAGCGAATTCTTAAAGTATGACCTGCTGCCCGCGGCGGTCGGTGCAGGTTACCTTGCCGCCTACACCAACCTCTGGGATGCCACCGACCACCCAGGGCAGGCTCTCGCGACCGCTATTCTCCTCTCAACTCAGCCCAAAGGGCTGAGTAAATTCTGGGCGGATCTCAATACGCCAATCCGCAAACTCAAAGGCGGGGGCAAGTTGCCCATAGGCATTGAAGGTTCCATCGAACTGGATCTGGCTGAAAAGGAAAAAGCCGCGGTTCCCGCAATACAGGCAACTTTTCAGGGGGCCGACAAAGCCAAGAAGCGCTTGCTACTGGTCATCGACGAGGCGCAGGTACTTGCCGCACCTGAACACAAGGCCGTAGCGCATGCGCTGCGCGCCGCATTGGACATTCGCAAAGCTGGCGTCAAAGTCCTATTCGCCGGCTCCTCGGAGGCGGCCCTAAGGGAAATGTTCTCGCGTGCCGCAGCGCCGTTCTATAACTGGGCACCACTAGAGTCTTTTCCTCTGCTGGGGCGGGATTTCGTGGTCGCCATGGTCAAGCAGTTGGCCACAGTGGCCAAACAACCTTTGAGCCTCGAAGATGGGCTGCATGCGTTTGCGACTCTGAAAGAAACCCCCGAATTCTTTCGTTGGTACATCGAGCGCTATTTGATGTACCAAAATCAAGGCGCGGCGCACGCCTTGCAATACACCCTCGAGCGGATACATGACGACACGAGCTATGCGAAAACGTGGAGCGCATTGAATCGCCCCGACCGCGCAGTTTTGTTATTAACCGCTCGTGGGGTGCAAGACCTTTACGGGGTACATGCGCTAAAGCAGCTTAAGGAGGTCCTGGCTTCTGCTCAGGTAACCGCCAGCGTACCGAGAACATCGATTCGACGCCTTACAAGTCCGAAATTGCAGCTCCTGGCCCGCATCGACCATGGGGCGTATCGCTTCGAGGATCCCGAGTTCCAAGCCTGGGTAGCCGCTCGGCGCACCGTAGACTGACGCGCGATCCATGAGGCGCGCCTCGCTCGCGAAGGCTGAAGCCGATGATTTCATCTGCATGTCGCCCGACGATCGGAGTCAGGAGACGCAGATTGGACATCTATTACTGAAATCTTGGACATGAATTGCTAAATCGACGCGATTCGCAATCCATTGTGACCGATGAGACAACGAAGTACGCTTTTGCGAACAAGCACCCAAGCGGGCGGACACAAGACTTTGCGGACATTGAGCGGCTGACGGCGCCAGCAGAGCGTGAGGGTCCGACAGTTGAAGATACTGAGTGTAAATCGCATCACCAATCGTACGACATGCGCAGCGATACTTCTCTCGGCCGTTTGATCGAATATATGTCTGCGAGGTCTCCCAGGAAGAGGACATGGACTCGGTGGATTCAAATGAGCTTAGCATCCAAGGTGATTTCTGCCTTGAGAAGCTTGGACACCGGGCAGTTTCGCTCAGCATCGCGCGCGTGTTCGGCAAACGTCGCTTCGCTAAGACCTGGCACCTTCGCTCGCAGGGTCAACGCCGAGCGGCTGATGCGAAAACCTTCACCTTCCGGTTCCAGAGTCACGGCCGCCTCCGTGGTGAGCTCAGCGGCGGTTACGCCAGCAGCCTGAAGCCCGAACGCGAGTGCCATCGTGAAGCAACCAGCATGGGCGGCGGCGATGAGTTCCTCCGGATTTGTTCCGCTCTCGTTTTCAAATCGTGTCCTGAAGGAATACGGCGTCTTTTTCAAGACGCCTGATTCGGTTGAGATGTCCCCGGTCCCCGACCGGCCGTTCCCGCGCCAAACAGCTATCGCTTTGCGAATCATGAGAATCTCCTATCGAAGTACCACTTTAACGTTTCCGCAATTCCAAGCACCGGAACATGCGGCTCCTGCTCAGAAGAGACTATCCAAACACGCCCCGGTTGTCGTCTAGCGGGGCGACGTTTGTTGGACGGCGAGACACGGGCATATAGGGTATTAAAGCGCGCAGTCATCTGGCTGCCTAGCCTATATATCTCAATGGGCATCGCGGCAGGCGATACCAGTAGAGACAGTGTTTCGATTGATTAACCATGCGTGTGCGAATCAGGACGGAGGGTGTCAAGGGAAATAATAATGTCCGTGCTCCGTGTCACCTACCAACGCCGGCAACGGTCATCGTGCACGTCAACCCAATGAGTCGATCACCGGCGGCCGGGCGAGCGGACGACCCGTCAACGCCGGGAACGTGTCTGCCTTTACAGCGCGAGCGATCGGCTGTGGAGCCGTCGGCGCATGATGGCCACGGCGATCAAGACCGCCGTCAAGGATTCCCTCTCTTTTCAACCTCCCTGCATTCTCACGCTTGAGGCGGTCGATAAACCACCGGCCCGCCGGGCCGGGAGGGCTGTCGGTCCGATACACGGCCAGCATTGTTACGACGTGGCCCTGCGGCGGAGCGCCCTCATCCACGATCTGAACGAGCGCACCGCTTGCCAGATCCGCCTCGACAATATGCAGAGGCAAGGCGCCAAACCCGAATCCTGCACGGATGAAGGCATGCTTGGCGCCGAGATCAGTAATTAGCCACGTTTTCGGCGAGAGGACGCGGTATTGAACGGCCGGCGGGCGATTCGAACTCTCGGAGTGCACGAGCTGGATATGCTCGGCGAAGACGGCAGTTGGAATCGGGCCACGGTGGGAAGCCAGCGGGTGCTGCGGTGAGACGACTAGGGGCGCACTGATCGTGAGTAGCGGCTTGTGAGTAAGCTGCGGCGGCGCGAGCGTCATGGATGTGACAACGCCGACAGCACAGCGCCCGTCGAGTACGTGCTGCGCCACCGTCCCCCATGACTCGACGTAAAGCCTTAAGGCAGTCGCCGTGAATTGCTCGTGGAAGGCGGATACGGCGCTGATGAACGGCGCGATCGGAAACATGACATCAGTGACCACGCTCAGATCTGGTTCAAGCCCACGGGAGAGAGTCTTCGCTCGGGCCTTGAAGAGATCGACGTGGCCCGCGACCGCGCGCGCATCGGCGAGCAGCGCGCGACCCTGATCGGACAGCGCCGTAAAGCGAGCGCCTCGATCAAAGAGCTTCACACCGAGCTGCCCTTCAAGGTTCGCCAAAGTCTGGCTCACCACGGACTGGGCACGGCGCAGGCGGCGGCCCGCTGCCGAGAAGCTGCCTTCATCCGCCGTCGCGATGAACGTGCGTAATTGATCCAGCGAAACACCGTCTAACATATCTGCTCCGACGATGAGTTGTGTCTAGCGCTATAGGCCGCCATGTCTTTTCACCATGCGTCAGCCCAACGCTCCATTAAGTAGTACGAGCTAAATTGACCACGCAGTCGGGCGCGGTGTGATACCAATGTTCGCGAGTCCCGAGCCGATATGTTTCGAAGACGGCATCGAAGGAACGGCTTGGCACCCAGTCCGATGTAATCCCGGGGAAGTTTCCCGGCGTTGCCATATGCTCCGTGACGAATCGCTTATCGGCGCGTTGCCATTCGAGCCTTTCTAGCATGATGCGCCGTATCGGTTCGGACTGGCGGAAGCACATCATGCGTTTGCCAGTCCACGCTCGCTCGGACTCAATTGCGCGCCAGGGGCAGGAACTTCCTACGACGAACATTATGCGCAGTCGGCCGAAGGATCGGTCTAGCGGATAGCTCGGCCCGGAAATGTCCGCGATTCGCTGCAACTCAGCGACGGTCACAGACACATCATCAGGAGGACTGCCTGGCTCTTCTTGAATAATCACGGCACCCTCCGGCTGCTAATGATAGGGGCTACTCTCCGACCGTTCAGCAATCCCAGCGATTCGCGCACCGAGGCGCCGTTGTCGACAACGAACACGATTGCTCTGGCGGGTGATATGGAGGGCCCTGATCGAGGTGAGGTGTACTCGTATAAGTTCATGTCTACCCTACCTGGGGCCTAAGGGCGCGGATCGCTGAAGCTCACTTGAACTCAATAAAGACCAAAGATCGCAGGCTCATTCATCGCTCAAAACGCGGGAGGGTCATTTGTGCGAATGGCGTAAGCCTCGGCGCTCGCATCGATCCGGCCAAGCGACGCCGTTTGCCACCCACCGCCGAGCGCTTTGACCCAATCCCTACTGGGGAGCATCTTTCTCGCGCCGGTGGCGATTGTTCGACCGCGGACCAGTGCAAGGATATTTTGGCTTTGGATTGGCAGGAAGAACTGAGTCAGATGTTCTAAGTGTCACCCGGTGGGACTTTGCCTCTCAGCTAGGATTGCGCTTTCGTCTGCCCGGCAACCGGGTGATAGGTGAGGTCACAATGCGGCACTGGTCAAACGCTGGCATCCAGCTTCCAAACCACGGTCAGGTATATGACCACCATATCTGTGATCGTCGGCAGCACCCGCCAAGGCCGGTTTTCCGAAAAGCCCGCGCGATGGATCTGGCAACACTTGAAGAAACGCGATGGCGTCGACGCTCGGCTACTTGATCTACGCGACTATCCGATGCCGTTCTTCGATCAACCCTTAACGCCGGCCATGCCGGGTCGCCCAGCGTTCCAGCACGAGGTCGTTCAGAAATGGACCGCCGCGATCGCGCGGTCCGACGGCTTCGTCTTCGTCACCCCCGAATACAACTATGGCACCTCCGCGGTGCTCAAGAACGCGATCGACTGGGTTTATTCCGAGTGGAATCGGAAGGCGGTCGGCTTCGTGAGCTATGGCTCCGCAATGGGTGCACGGGCCGTCCAGCAGCTGCGCGAAACCGCGATCGAGCTGCAGCTCGCCCCGATTCGCTCCTCGGTCCACATCCCGGTCGCCACTTTGTGGGCGCATTACCAGGGTGGCGATGTCGAGGCCGGGCTGGCGGAGCTCGAGGCGCCTGCAAAGACTCTGATGGACGATCTGTTGTGGTGGACCGCAGCTTTGAAGCGGGCGCGCAGTCACGCGACTTGACCGGCGAGTGCGCGAGCCCTGATCCGCGAACTATTTAAGGAGGCTCCTGTGGCTGCAAATCCAGCCAGATCAACTTTGCCGCGTTTGAGACGCGCGATCGCGCGGCGAACACGCGGCCAAACGCACGGCCCCATCACGCGGCTGATGAGCCCACCCGACTTCGGCGAGATCTTGAAGCCATTCGTGTTTCTCGACCTCTTCGACCATGAGGGGCCGCCGTTCAACGGGCCCCTTCATCCCCATTCGGGCATCGCCACCCTGACCTACGTCGCTGAAGGCACGGTCAGCTATATCGATCCGGACAATGTGAGGGGTACGCTACCGGCCGGCGGCGTCGAATGGATGCAGGCGGGGCGCGGCATGTGGCACGGCGGCGGCCTCGACAAAGCAGGTCGGACGCGCGGCTTCCAGCTTTGGATCGCCTTGCCGCCGAAACTCGAATTAGGTCCGACCATCAGCATCTATCAGGCTCCTGACGATGTGCCGGAAGATGGCCCGGCGCGCGTCCTACTTGGCAGCTACGGGTCCGCATCGAGCGCCATCGCGTCCCCCTCGCCCATCAACTATCTCGTGGTACGCCTGAAGGCCGGCGAGCGTTGGCGTTATGGGCCCCCGCCGGGCCACACCGTCCTCTGGGTGGCTCTCGCGTCGGGTGTCTTGTTGGCGCCTGACGAACTGCGGCACGGGGAGCTTGCGGCTTTCGAGCCGTCGAACGAGGCGGTCGAATTCGAAGCGCTAGCCGATACCGAGTTCGTCCTCGGCTCGGCCGCTCCGCACGCGCACTCTCTCGTCCTCGGCTACTACTCGGTTCACACGTCGCCGGACGCGCTTCGCAATGGAGAAGCGCACATATTGTCGATCAAGGGGGCGCCTAACTCGAGAAGGCGGTCTGGATTGAATCAGCCGAAATTGATCTGCGAAGGCTCTCCACGCGAACGCCATGGAAGTAACCGCGCCGATGAATATGGACGACTCTAGCGCGTCAGCAAAATTGGGGCGTGTGTTGTCACCGCCTTCGTGTTGCCGGATGGGAACACCCTGTCGGTCCAGGCAGTTATCGGCTGCGACCCGAACATATTAGCCCCGAGCCTGAAAACTGCGCGAGCCCTCGGCTGGGATGCCGAAAGTCTGTTTCGAGTCCC
>Ga0302324_100015039_pt1 | contig 15549 bp, 24 predicted proteins | sample Palsa_T0_1_FD_201949 | JGI IMG/M metagenome (GOLD analysis project Ga0302324, IMG submission 201949) | Peat permafrost microbial communities from Stordalen Mire near Abisko, Sweden - Palsa_T0_1 | ecosystem: Environmental > Terrestrial > Soil > Palsa > Peat permafrost | place: Sweden: Abisko...
GCCGCATCTGATCTTGTTCGCTGGCATCCAGGTTGGCCAGCATGTCTTGCTCGACGCGGCGGACCGCGGCGCTGGCCATCGTGAGCTGGCGGCGCCCGCGGGCGGTCAGCTCGGTCGGCAGGGCCCTGCCGATGGGTGCCTGTGCCGGGCGGATGACGAGTCCCTGGCGTTCGAGGGCCTGCAGGAGCACGTTCATCGACTGCCGGGTGACGAAGGCGCCGCGGGCAAGCTCGGAGTTGGACAGGCCCGGTCGCTGGGCGAGCAGTTCCAGGCAGGCGTAGTGGGTGATCGTCATGCCCAGCGGCCTCAGCACGGCCTCCAGGGCGGAGTGCAGGGTGCTCGCGGCCGCCTTCAGCAGGTACCCCAGCGATGTGTCCAGCTCGATTCCGGGCTCGCCTTGACTCATGTCAGTAGTCTGACATACATTGTGGTGTGTCAGAAGGCTGACATCAAATGAGGAGGCAAGGATCGTGGCCGTCACCGGACCCGACTTCATTTCACTGCAGGTGCGCGACCTGGAGCGTTCCGCCGCTTTCTACCAGCAGTACCTGGGGCTGAAGCGCTCCGGCGCGGGACCGCCGCACGCCGTCGTGTTCGGCACCAAGCCGATCGCGTTCGCCGTCCGCGACGTCGTCGCGGGCGCCGGCCTGGACGCGATCGCGCAGCCGGGCCAGGGAATGGCGCTGTGGCTGCACGCCCCCGACGCGCAGGACATCCACGACGCCCTCGCCGCCGCCGGCACGACGATCATCTCAGCGCCCGCCGACGGGCCGTTCGGCCGCACTTTCACGTTCGCGGACCCCGACGGCTACCAGGTGACCCTCCACGACCGCGGCTGAGCCGGGCCCTGGTCTTCGGCGCGGCAGCGCCCTGAGCGGGCTTCTCACAGCGGCACCCCGGCCGCCCGGGTGCGGCCGGGGCCGCCTCCCGGGCAGCCGCACAGTTGCGTGTTTTTCATCTGACGCGCAGCCGGGCAAGGCTGAGAAAACGAGCGGGAGGGCCCGTCAGTCGTCGTGACCGCCTCGGCGACCCGCCGGGCGTGCGCCCGGCCGAGTGAGCTGGTGACCACGGCGGACAGGTCAACGGGGCGGCCCGCGGCGAATGAGGCGGCGATCGTCAGGAACGACGGGAACGACGCCGTCGCGCACGCGGCCGGCGGCAAGCCGTTCACGCTGACCGTGATTCGCCCCTCCTGACCTGCTTTAGCTTGTTATTTAACCTGCTGGCCGTTCAGCCTGGACGCCGAGACATCACAGACCCAGTCGATCCCGGCCATCGACCAACTGGCCGACAGTTTCCGCCCGTGTGTGAACAACCCGGTTTGCAATGACGTGAGTGTGCGTCTACAAGTCCTGCTAGTGCGAATTTTCCGGGGAGTTCCTGAAGTTCGCCCATACCTGCCACCGTGCGATCGCTCGGGTGTGACAGCGGTCCCTGATGGAGGCGCGCACGTAGCCGTCGATCGGATCGGCCGGGAACCCGTCGCCAGCGGTGTTCTGCGTGGGCGTTCGGGAGTGACCCATCGCTACCTCCGGCTATTACCCAGGCTCAAGACGCCATGTCAATCGAAAGCCAGGCGCCCCGCTCGCCCCTTATAGACCGAGCGTTGTCCGTGGGTCGCGTCCCATGAAGGCAGCGAGGCGTTCCCAGTCGTCAGCACCGGGAGCTGGGTAGACCTCCGCCCCGAAAGGGGCTCCAGGCTCGACCATGTTGCGGTACTGAGGTTTGATCATGGCCCGTGCCCCCTCGAGTGCCGGCAAGGCGAGGGAAGTCCAACTTGTCGATCTGTCCGGTGGCCCTGGCCAAGTCCCAGGCGTGTGCGGCCAGCTCTGCCAGGTACATGTCTACCAGGGCGGCTCCCGTGTACTCCTCGCCCCACGGCATTGTGTACCTCAACGACAAGCTGGAATTGTCGCCCCATGCTTGTGCCGCCTCCTCCGCAGCGCTACGTAGCTGACCGGGCGCGTCGGACAGCTTCACGTGAGGGGACCCGTCTCCGGGCGGGGGTGCCTGCCCGCGGCCGAGAGCGGCCGCCCGGTGGCCCGCTTCGACGAGGTGGTCGATCAGTCCGGCCACGTCGTACTTGGGGCACGGTGTCGGGTGGCCGAGCTCGTCGGCAACTATTCCTGACACGATCACCGCAGCGTTCTCGTAAGAGTCCAACAACGTGCTTCGGCGGTCAGAATCGGCCATGCGGTTCCTCCTCGGTGTGACAGGCTAGCTACGCCGGTCGCCGGTTCGCGAGCGCACCGAAGGACGACTATCTCACTACCCGCACGGACGCACGAATCGGCAGGCGGGAATCACCTCTCGCGGGTAAGGCTGTCCCTGCCACGCTGGGTTACTCGAAGATTGATCACAGCATGCGAAGTTGCAGTACCTGGATGCCTGGGACCTGGTCCGCCAGGTAAGTCAGGGGCTCCTGCGGAACCCACAGAAATCCCACAGTCGGCGACACGGCGACTGATCCCCACAGAAATCCCACGGACGAAACGGCACACTCCGGTACACTTGTTATGCGTGTTAAGGTACGGAGAATAGCCGGTGGCCAGCGTGGATGCGCGTGAGCTAGGCTTTTGGAGCTTTTCCAGGTAAGTGCTTTCAGGGTGATAGAACCCCTGAAAAGCGGAAGGTCGAAGTTTCGGTTCTGCCCCTGACCACCAGCCATTGGTACGACTGACAGGCCGCGGTCACCGAATCTTCGTCAGTTACAGCGACCTCTTTTCGAGGGCGTCTTCAATCAGTAAATGCCTGCGCGGGACCGGGCCAGCTCGGGCCGAGATCCATTCTCATCTGCCGGGCCAGGGCTTTCATGTCGCCACGTTCCTGATCGGTGGCGGCGATCTTGTCGTAGACAAGCACGGCGGCTAGGTCCTCCAGCGCCAGGCCGTATTCTCCGACATCGATTACGTGGTGTAGCCATTGAGCCTGATCGGCGGGCAGCCGGTCAGAGAAGGCGATCACCAGGCCGTATAGTCGTCCGGCGAGGTCTTCGTAATACGCGGAGTCATTTACAGGGTCCATATGATGCCTGCCAGTGTAGATCCAGGCTCTTGCCATGGCCGCGAGGGCAGTAACCATAGCGGCCCTCCCGGGCGGTGCTGCGGAAGGCGTCCCACGCGATGGCCAGCGCATCGGCCACGTCCGTGGTCACGACGGTGACCGCGACGCTCACCCGGACATAGTCGATACCCCGGCGGAGCTCGGACGCGATCTCCGCCGAGGCGATCGCCGGATCGACGGCACCGGCCAGGGCGCGCTCGAAGTCCGCACGGACCGCTCCTCCGGCACGCCACCCGCCGCGGCGCGGCACGGTCAGCCGCACCGCGTAGCGCGTCTTGGACCTGCTGGCCATCCCCCTCGGCACACTTTCATGATCACATAACGCCTCTGGCCTGCGAGATCCCGGGAATAGCACCTTCCATCGATCGCCGCAACCAGGTCACCACGGTCATCTCCTTGAGATCTCGGTGGTGCCGCCGGAACCCCGCAGAATCCCTGATGGCGCCAAGCCCGCCGGGCTGAGGCCAGTGCCACTGCCGGATGACGGGACGCGACGCTGAACAAGACGTCTTCAGACGGCTGGCCACGTCCGTGAGCGTCCCGCCGTCACGCCCGACGGTCGTCAGCCAGATCGTCAGCTCGCCGGTGAGCCGCCGGTGAGCCGCCGGCGGACGCGCCCGCCGTACAGGCCCGGCACGTGAGATCCGTCCGCGAATCTGTCAGTCTGGGACGCATGTCATCCGTCCCCGGACCGCCCCCTCGGCCGGCCGCCGCGACACCGGCCTCTGCCCGCCGTCCTGGGCAGGACGCGGCCCGGGCCCTGCACCCCCGCGAGGATGCAGGGCGTGGGCGACGCTGACGTGCGGTTCGCGGCCGGGGTTCCCAACGTGGGCCCGTTCGGCGATCCGCTGCTGCTGACGGACCTGGCGGTCGCGGCCGAGGACAGCGGCTGGGATGCCTTCTTCATCTGGGATCACCTGCTGTACCGGGACCAGCGCTGGCCGGTCGCCGACCCGACGGTAGTCATCGCGGCGGTGGCGGCCCGCACCAGCCGGATCCGGTTCGGCGTCCTGATGAACCAGCTGGCCCGCCGCCGGGTAGGCAAGGTGGCGCGGGAATCGGCCACTTTGGACCGGCTATCCGGTGGCCGGCTGATCCTCGGCGCCGGTCTCGGGTCAGTGCCCGAGGAGTTCACCGCGTTCGGGGAACCGGGTGATCTGCGTGAACGCGCCGCCCGGCTGGACGAGTCGCTGGAGGTGCTGACGGAACTGTGGCGCGGCGAGCCGGTCACGTTCCATGGTGAGCACGTCACCGTCACCGGCGTGACCATGCTTCCATCGCCGCTCCAGCAGCCGCGCATTCCCATCTGGTGCGGTGGCCGGTGGCCGAACAAGGCGCCGTTCCGGCGGGCTGCCCGCTGGGACGGGGTGATGCCCACCCACACCGGCTATGGCCTGGGGGAGACCATGCCGCCGGCCGAACTGGCCGCCGTCATGCGCTACATCCGCGAGCACCGCGAAGACGGGGCCCCACCACTGGCTGTTGCGCTGGAAGGCCGCACTGACGGCGCGGCGGCTGACCGCGGCGGCCGGAACGTAGGCGCCTACCGCGAAGCCGGTCTTACCTGGTGGGTGGAAGCGCTGGGCTGGTGGCGCTGCGACGCGGCCGGCGCGATGGCCAGGATCCGGCAAGGCCCGCCGCTGCTGAAGTAAATTGAGCCGGGTCACGCGGTACTTCCAGGTGCCCGGCGGCGATTGCATCCCGGCTGCGGATTGGATGGTCCGGCCAGGTTCCACGCATGGCTGGCGAGCGGCCCGAACTCACGGCGGCAGGTGCGCTGCCGCCATCCGGGCAGCGGGGCGTCTTGATCGCGGCGCCGGCGGGTGCGCGGGCAGTTGTCCCGGCGGCAGTCGCGGGCGCCGATGACTCAGGTCAACGGGACCAGAGAGCTAATGACTCAGACCCACGACGCCTGACTCAGATTGGATGAGACAGGACACACACGACGATCTTGGTCGTAACCGGCAGCCCGCCGAACCGTTAGTCCCCACTAATGTCCCCACGGACCTTGCTCGTGCTGGCAAATAGGCCTCCGACCTGGCTGAGGATGCCACGCCAGCGGCCTCGGCAATGCCGGTGGTACTTGATGTCGGTGCAGGGCGCACCTTCGTGATCGAAGATGATGCTGCCCCGGCCCTAGGGACCCTTTCCCATAGTCGGGAGCATACACCGGTGGTTCCCGCTATGGTTCACGAAAATTTCCCGACCAAGATCAACATACGGTCTGACCTGGTGGGCGCAACAGGGTTCGAACCTGTGGCCCCTCGCTTGTAAGCAAGGTCTTTAGCGTGCCTGGAGGGTGCTGGGAATGACCTTACGTGGCATCTAGCTGCGATGATCGTGGCTGGTAGTGGCCTGGCGTGGCTTAGAGTCTGCGGTCGTTGGCTCTTGGTTTGGCTCTTTAGGTCTGGCGGATAGGAGCGCCACCCGGGTTGATCCGCCCAGCTGGCCGGACCTCCGCCTGGCACTGCTCAAGCATGGCACGGCCATGTACGACGGCAGGTCTTGCCCGGGAGGGCACCGCTGGACGTTGACCCCTTAGCCGGGCTCGCCGCTCGGCTGTCCTTGTTGTTTCCCGGTCAGTTCGTCGAGTCGGTCTAGCAGATCGCGCAGCTTACAGCGGGTCGTGACGGTCTCGCCGGCGGGCTCAGGAATGCGGGCCTCCCAGGTGCCGAACTCGCCGGCGCCGATGATCACATCGGGGTGGTGCTGGCGGAACCGGGCAAGCCGTAGCACCTGGCCGGGCTCTTCGCGGATGAGTCGCAGCGCAGCCAGGCTCATCCCGGCGTGACTCCCGCTCACGGCCGCGTCTCCTCGGCGGGTATGCCGGTGACCTGCCGCGCTCGGTGCCGGTCAACCGTGAATAGCACCGCACGGAGCACCACGGCGTAATCCTGGTGGAACTGGTGGCCGATCGCAGCGAGCAGCTCCTCGCAGGTACCGGCCGGGTTCCGGTCGCGCCAGTCTGCGACGGCGGCGCGGGCACGATCCAGGTCTTCAGGCCTATCTTCACGGAACCTCACGACGGCCCGTGCCTCCTTTTTGGGTGCGGCGATTCGCGGATACCCGCAGTCAATCGGGCACCGGGCGTAGCCTGAAAGTGTTGCCCTGTGGTCATTGGCAGGGCGGTCCACAGGTCCACATAGCTCGCGGGTCTATACCCGGCGCGATTGGCACACGAATGGCGGACTTCTCCGGCGAGGTACGGCGGCTGATGGCCGAGCGCGGCATGTCGCTGCGCGGGCTGGCCAAAGCGTCGAATTATGACCCGAGCTACCTGTCCAAGGTCCTCAGCGGGCATAAGCCGTCATCCCCGTACCTGGCAGCGCGCCTGGACGACGTCCTCGGCGCGGGCGGGAAGATCCGCGACGCCACACACCAGGCACTGCCGAGGCGGGCCGGGAAAATCAGGATGACGCGGAAACCATCTGGCGCGGTCGAGGCCCTTCAGATCGTGATGACTGGCGACCCGGCCGGGCCGGACATCGGCGCGGATGGCCTGGCTGAGCTGGTCCCGTACTACGCGTATGCCCTCGCGGTGGCACCCTCAGCTGGCGTGTACGGCGAGCTGCTGAGCGCCCGGTCGTTCGCCGGGTCGCTGCTCGGCCGCTCCGCGCCTCGCCAGCGGCCGGACCTGACGGTCACGGCCGGGTGGCTTTCGAGCCTGCTGGCGATCTCGGCAGCCGACCTCGGTGACCACGCGGCGGCGGCGGTCTGGTGCACCGACACCGAGCGGCGCGGCCGCGATGCGGCCTACCCGGAGCTGCTCGGCTGGGCGGCGCTGACCCGGTCCCTAATGGCCTGGTACCAGGGCGATCCGCTGGCCTCGGCGGCCGCCGCCGGGCGCGGGCAGGCGGACGGGCGGCCCGGGTCGGTCGCGCACGTCAAGCTCGCCGCTCAGGAGATGCGCTGCCGGGCGATGCTCGGCGATGCCGCCGGGATGGCCGAGGCCAGGCGCCGGGCCGCTGCGGCCATGGCGCAGCTCGGGCCGCCGAATCCGGCGGCCAGCGTGTACTCGGTGCCGCGAGCCGAGGACCCACCGTACACCGCGACATCGCTCCTGCTGGCGGGCAGGTACGCCGAGGCGGCGCAGATGACGCGCCGGATCATCGACACGGCCTACCACCAGCAGTCACGGGCACCCGGGGACCAGCCGACCAACTACGCCCGTACGCTGCTGATCCTCGCACTGGCCGCTGCCCGGCTTGGCGAGCTGGATGAGGCACTGGCCGCGGGGACCGCCGCCCTGGAATGCGGCCGGGTCGTGTGGCCGACGATCGTGCTGGCCGCCAAGCTCGACCAGGCGCTGGCCGGACAGTTCCCAGCAGCGGCGTACGCGGCGGACTTCCACGCCCGCTACCTCGAAGCGGGCACCACGCTCGCGCTGCCCGCCCCGCGTTCGCAGCCGGATAAGGACCGCGCGTGAGCGAGGACGAGCTGACCCCCGAGCAGGCCGCCGCGATCACGGCGACGGTGGACATCGAGGCCGGACCGCCGGACGGCGAGTCCGTGGCGCTGGTCCTGTTCGGGACGAACCAGGCCGCCCCCGCGCGGATCGCCGCCGGGCGGTACCACCGCGGCGCGGCCCGGCTGCTGATCGCAACGGGCGGCATCAACCGGCACAACGGGATCATGGAGGGCCGAGAGTTCGCCCGCCAGCTCACCGAAGCAGGCGTCCCGGCCGACGCGTTCCGCGTCGAGGACCAGTCCAAGGACACCTGGCAGAACGTCGAACTGTCACTGCCCTACCTGCGCGAGGCGCTGGCCATGGGGCTGCGGCTGGCCGTGGTGTCCAAGTGGTACCACCTGCGAGCGGTCTACTGCCTAGCCACCCTGTTGCCCGAAGCGGCCCCGTTCTACGCCATCTCGTGGGAGCCGGTATACGCAGGCACGCTGATCACAAGAGAGAGTTGGCCGAAGATCCCCGACGGCCGCCGCCGCGTAGTCCGCGAGTCCCAAGAAGTTCCCCGCCGGGTGGCTGACGGCAGCTATCGCGCGGCTAGGAAGGCCGACAATGCATGGCGGCTATCCTGATGCCGCGTGCGTAAATATGTACGATGCCATGGTGGTCATCCCTTGCCAGGGTCATTACCTCAGCGGTGCATCGCAGGCGGTTGCCATATTGCACAACATAGGTAATTGCAGACGAGCCAACGTCTAGAAGCTACTGGCGAGCGACGAACGTAGCTGGTTAGGACGAAACACCCAGGAACTGCTGGAGATGCTGCCGGGTGATGAGCCGCCGCCTGCCGATCTTCACATAGGGCAGGTTCCCACGCCGCATCTGGTCATATAACAGGTCCCGGGATAGCCCAGTCAGTTGAGCCGCCTCGTCGACCGAGTAAGCCAATCGTTCGGCCATCGGATCTGGCCCAGCACGGCTCGCTCCCATTCCGGGCGGCTCGGAATTCATAGCCATGTGGTTTATGCAAAACTCTTTGAAGAAGTAGAGGCCGATTGCGGCCCGGAACGAGAATGCGAACGTTTCGAGCGGCCTTCTGTAGTCGGTAAAGAGTCGTCGTGGCCCGGGGTGACGCCGTAACGGCGTGAAGATGGTCAAGGCTGACCCGGCGTGACAGGCGGGGGCCTGCTGCCGCGCTGATGGCAGGGCCGGTGGCTGTGATCCGGTCCGGGGACGGGTTTGCCGGTGCGGGCGAGGTGCGCTGGTGTGGCGGTGGTTGCCAGGATGGGGGTGGCCGTCCGCTGACGTCGCGAATTCTTGGCGGGTCCGACCCCGTTAAAGAGCCTGAACGCTGGGAGCCGCTTTCTCCAGGGCTGTTACATGGCGCTCCGAGCCCGCGGACCAGATTTCCGCTTGCCCGCGGCTCCCGCGGACGGCCACGACCGTTACCGCCGTTTCATCGTAGGAGGCCGTGATGCAAGACGTCGAGGATGAGCCGCTGTTCGCCGAGCGGGTCGCCGGGATCGATATCGCCAAGGCCGGGAGCGAGGTCGCCGTCCGGGTGCCCAGCGATACCACCGCCGGGCGGCGCCAGCAGGAGACCCGGTCGTTCCGGACCACCCGGAAGGAGCTGCTGGCGCTGGCGGACTGGCTGCGGTCCTGGGGCGTGACCAAGGTGGGGATGGAACCGCCCAGGACGTCATCGCCGAGATCGGCGCCGGTATGACCGTCTTCCCCACCGCCGCCCACCTGGTCTCCTGGGCCAAATGGTGTCCCCAGGTCGCCCGGTCCGGCGGCAAGCGCAAGGGCAGCAACGCCACCGGCCGCGGCAACCGCCACCTGTCCGCGGCCCTCGGCGAAGCCAGCATGGGCGCCGGCCGCACCGGTTCGTTCCCCGGCGCGAGATACCGGCGGCTGAACAAGCGCATGCCCAAACGCAAAGCCCTCGTCGCGACCGGCAACTCCATCCTGACCATCTACCACGCCCTGCTATCCGACCCCGCCGCCAGCTACTGCGACCTCGGCCCCGGCTACTACGACCAGCGCGCCGGCGTCCGCCGCCAGGCCCGCAACCATCTCAAGAACCTGGAACGCCTCGGCTGCAAAGTCACCATCGAACCCCTTACCCCCGGCACAGCCCGGCCCTGCCCGCTACCAGCTAACAAGCACCACCCAGATAACCGACGCCGCTCCGCGCCGCCGACCGCTGCCGCCTGCCCACCAAAGGCTATATTTTCGGACCAGAATGCGACCGGCCAGCCCGAAAGGGCCGCCGGTCAAGCTGGCCGGGTGCTCGTCGATCCCGGGCCGCTCACTGGTCGCCGAGGACGTCGTCCACCGGCTTGCGGACGAACTTGTGGAGCGGGCAGTCCTTGTGGATCACGACGATTACCTCGTCTTCGCACCCGCGTTCCGCCGTCAGGCATCCCGCCTGCATATTGCTCTCGAAGCGGCACAGGCACCTCCGGCCGCGGGTCTCCGGAGTGCCCGGTCGCACGACCGGCTTCCGGTACACGACGGTTACCTGCTGCGGCTTATCTGCCGCGCTCATCTCGTCATCCAAGACCGGCTTGCTCCTCGCCCGGCCCGCCCGACCCCGCGCGGCCGCCGCACCACTGCCCAGGGTGACGGCCCAGAAACCGCTGGCCTTGCCGACTACGTGAACCTGTGGGCCGGGCAGGCCTACCCACTGACGTCCACGGCTCCCGCCGCGGACCTCGTCCGTGACCTCTGGGAGCAGGCCCGCGAAGCCCTCCGCCGGACCGCCAGCCACGTCCCCTGGCCGTAGCCCGGTGATCTGTGACGCGCAGGACCTACTGGTGGCCGACGCCCGGATCTGCCGATGAGAGTGAGCCGCTAGTCTGATAGGCGGATTATGCCTGCGGAAGTGGTTTCATCAAGGGTTGACCTATGGGTCCAAAGACGCTCAAATTCCCGGGAAAACCAGGTGGCCAGCACAGCACCATCTGACTCAGGGTAGCGTCCCATGACTATCGCATTATCATGTCCCCATACTTCGACGCTAGCAGGATCGAACGAATCGAGGCGTTTATTATCTCTATGCGTATACCAGCCCAACATGACCAATTCTCCGATGCGGCGCCCGCGCAATGCAGCTGGCACGCCATAGAGTCGCACTCTCAGTTTGTCGTATGCGTTAAGGTCGATGTTCAAGAGGTCGTTAAGCGCGCGCCTCATCCTAGATTGATGCCAGCCTGATACTCTTTCAGGGTTGGCGGCAAGCAGGTATATACTAGCGTCAACATCACGCAGAGCACGCAAGATCGACCCGGTTGTGGCGGTACTGAACTCCAGCATTGTCGCTCTTCGCGGCCGCTCCGTGCGGATATATTCAATCGTCTGCTGTTCAACATCATTTTGAGTAGCAAATGCCCAGATGCCGGGGCTCCGGTCAAATATTGAAGGCCGGTGATTTAGCTGCGTTGAACTCAAGATCTGTTCGGCAACGCTGTGGAGCAACCTTTCCTGGATGTCGTGGCGAAAGTAGTCCCAGCTTACGCTCAGTGCCGCGGCGGCCTCTTCTTGGCGCACCCGCCATGTCCTCCAGCGAGTCTGATTGGTGAGGCCAAACAACACCCGCAGTGCCTGCGCTTCGCGGACGCTCTCGGAAGGCATCGGCAGCGGCGGAATCAGCGTCACTGTGGAAGCAGCTTGCCCGATGTTGTCCACAGCGTCGATGACCGCCTGGATCAGGTATTCATATTGCGCCTTCGAGTCACCGCCGGCTAGCCGAACCGGAGCTAGGCCACGGAGGATGGGAGCGCGCTCAAGCAGTCGCAGTCTCTGCCGTGCACCGCTGTCGCGTAGACCTGCCTTGGCGAACTCCCGCAGTTCGCGCGCCACATCACTGGTCACCGGCGTGTTCATACCGTCCTCCTGCCCCTTGGTGTCACAATATGCAGCCGTGCCGAATTGATCAAGGTAGCTTTACCTCCAATCCACCGCCAACCCGGCGCCAAGATACTGCCAGATCTAGGCCAGACGCCGTCCTCTGAAGTTCCAGCACAAGGGGAATACTATCTAATAGAACCTCAGAAGGGGCGAGAGAAATGCATGCTGACATGATTCTTATATTTATCTTGGCCATTATCCTGGTCTGCTTCTGGCGGGCGGCTCTAGCTCTTCTCTTGTGCGCCACGGTTGGCCTCATCTTGCTGGGCCTAGTCACCGCTATCGGATATCACATTCACTAATTTAAACCCGATATCAGGACGGATTCTATGACCTCAGTAACGCGCCCCGCGATGAGGTATTTATCGGTGCGCTGGGGTTGCCGCCGGTAGCGAGGGCACGGGCATCATGGCTGGCCGGAGTCTGGGTTCGCCGGCACGGAACGGCGATGACGTCGGCGGCCTTCGCGCATATGAAGCTTTTGTGCGTTTAGGCTGATCACGTATCTTGTGCCAAGATGGCGTCAGCCAGCAGGCGGCTCATGCGCTCAACTGCCTGCTCACGCCGTTTCTTGTGCTTGGCATGATTGCGCCGGGCGCGTGCCTCGCGGTCGCCGCCACTCGATGGTCGGCATGGATTCCCCTGATTAGCGCCGCAGGCGGGGCAGGACACCACCCGCTCTGCCAGCCGGTACAGCGCTGGGTGCGCGTATCCGCTAGATCTGTCCGACAGAAGCAGATCCTTTATGGCAGTCTGCGGATGGTCGTCGTCATACCTGTATCTGCCAGCCGGCATAATGAGGCTCTGTTCGCTTGGTGTAGTCACTACGACACAACGTGCCGATACCATCATTACCAAGATGAGGCTGAGTAACCGCAGGCTGCGCCGGGTACTGCATGTGCCGTGCCATTCTGACGCGCCCGAGAACATGCTCATTTGCCGCGGACAGCGCCGAGGGCCGGCGTTCGGCGCGAGGCCTCCCGTGCGGTCGAGGAAGGCGAGACCTAGACAGCGACTGACTGTGAACCCGCAGTTGCTGGTTGTCGCCGTAGTCGCTCGCGGCAGAGCCACGGCCGTTCCAAGATCATTTGTGTCGCCGCCAGTGTGACGGCTGCCCTGGCTGGCCGGTCATCTGACTCGCGGGTCATCCCATCGGTCTATAGGGACGGGCTGCCGCCCGCGCAACGAAAAGACGCCGTCATCTTCACCGGCAACTACGGCGAGGCCGGCGCACTGAACGAGCTCGGTCACGGCCTGCCCGAAGCGGTCAGCGGCCAGAACACCGTCTGGTGGTGGGGCCCGGGCAACCCGCACGCAACCACCGTGGTCGCCGTCATCCAGGCCGGCTACCCGAAGGCGTACACCATGCTCAGAAACGACTTTGCCAGCGTCAGGGCGGTCGCTACGATCAGTAATCCAGAGCACGTCAATAACCAGGAATACGGCGCCGTTGTCTACTTGTGCACCGGCCCGGTAAGGCCCTGGGGCACGATCTGGCCGTCCCTCCGCCATTACAGCTGAGGGATCCGGCTACGGGACTGATTAGCAGCGGAACGAAAAATCACGGCAGAGGCCCGGCCGAAGGCGGACTTACCGTGACCGGCGGGCCAGGCGTATCTTTCGGGACATGCCGGCGGAGTTGCCTGCGCCAGTCGTGGCCGACGCCCTCGGCTACCACCCGGTCACCACCGCCAGACTGGCCGCCCAGGCGGCCGGCACCTTCAGCCGCTACGCCCTGGCGAACGCCCTCAGCCACGAGCCTGCCTAGCCAGGTCATCAACTGACAAGCCAGCGTCAACGACCGGACGGCGAATACGCGACAGTCGAATACGCGACGTTGCCAGCAGATGTGAGTCCGAGGATGGTGAATGGACGGTTCATGGAGCGTCCGGCCCATCGGGTGGCTTCGGTGATGTCGGTGCGTCCGGCCATTCGGAGTGCCCCGATTGCGAGGTTGCGGAGAGCAGCCATGACCCTGGGGCCATTTCGGGTTCTGACCTTGGATTTGTCCTTTTGGTACAGGGTGTCGCGCAGCCAGTGAAGAGACTCTGTCGACCACTGCTCCCGGACGTAGCCGGCCAGGTCCGCAGGGCCCGCATGATCGGGTGCCGGGCTGGCGACGCCGAGCGCGGCGACGGCCGAGACCGGCTGGCCGCGCAGGTCAGTGACGTGCCGCTCGATGAGGACACCTGGCTGACGTGCGGGAACCGCAGATCCTCAGGCGCGGGCAGCACCTGGATAGTGCGGGTGGTGATCCGGCCGTGGCCCTTATCGGTGGCACTAGGGGCGATCGGCACCTGGCCCCAGGGCAGCCCGTCGAGGGCATCGAACAGGGCCCGCCGGTTCTCCTGCACTGGGAGCACGAACTCGCCGCCATGCTCATGGATGTGGCGCGCGGTGGCCTTCACCGTGTGCAGCGCGTCCGCAGTCACGATCTTGTCATTCAGGTCGATCTGGCCGAGGACCACCGTGGCCATCGCCACCTCGTTCGTCTTCTTGCCGACCTCGGCCTGCGCCGCGACCACCGAGGAGGCGGCGTCCGGGCCGGCCAGCGCCGCGAGCAGCCGGACCTGGTTCCCGTCAGCATCCCTGGCGCCCCGGATCGCCTTGCCGTCCAGCCTCACCTGCATCAACGCCGCCGGGCAGTCCTCCTCGCCGGTATCACGGCCGGCCGCCGCCGGGGCGGTGAACCCGGCCAGGCTCATCAGCCACGTACCGACCGCCACCTCGAACGCCCCGGCGTCGGCATCGGTCAGTACCCGCCAGATCGTGGTCTTCGACGGCGGCGGCGCGGCTGCGGCACCGCCGCGCAGGTACACACCGGCCAGGATCGCCGGCGGCACGTCAGCGACCCAGCCAGTGATCGCGGTATAGCCCCTCATCCCGGCCACGACCGCCGCCGCAGCCAGCGCCAGCACGGCCGCAACCGGATGATCCCTGCCCGTGCCCACCCTGCCATCCGATACCCCGGCGAAAAGTCCCAGCAGGTCACAGCACGCATCCGCTACCGGGACAGACACCATCGGCTCTGCCGGTGCGGACACGGCAGCATCAATGACAGACTGACTCACGACGAAGCTCCGGTGACTGGGATCTGTGAGAGGACCCCTGTTCCTACCGGAGCTTCGTTACCTTCTCCCGCCCGCCACGCCGCTCATCATCACATCGCAACACCCGCCACGAATCGTGATTCAAACCCCCAAAACGATCTTGGAACGGCCGTGGCGGCAGAGCTGAAGCGATCGCCGGCGCCCCTCGGGGCTGGTAGCGTCGCGACGTGCCGACATCTGCACTAGGAACGCGCCTTGGCTAAGATTCACGTGCTTCAGGTGGACCGCAACCCTGAGAACATCGCCGAACTGGAAAACGGGATCGCTGCGAGTCGCACCGTAGACGACTGGCAGATGCCCAAGGGCGCCAAGCCGGGTGACCTCGTGATCTGGTATGCCGCTGGCCGTCAGAAATACATAGCCTTGGGATGGGTGGATGCCATCCCGACGGAGGTCAAGGAAGGTCCCGGACCCTATCGCGGCCCGGTTGCCGGCATGGAACCGATCGAGCCGTGGGTGGACCGCAAGAAGGTGATCGCAGAGTGCGGGATCAACGGTGGTGTCGAGTCCTACCAGACGGTGGACGACGAATTCGCGGCGGACTTCCTGAAGTCGCTCGGCCTGTCGCACCTCATCCCGCGCTTGAGACTGGCGAAACTGTGCCCGGCTTGTCACCAGGTCATGCCGCTGACTGGCATCTGCGACAACTGCGGTTAAGCGAATCATTCAGACCGGTCGCACGGGTTCAGGCAAACACGAGGCATCCGTGACGCGACGAGAAAGGCATCCGGCCCTGAAGTAGGCTTCCGAAGGAACTTACTCTTCTGCCGCAGACAGGGTCGAGCGCCACGGTCATGGAGCAAGACCCTGGCCATGCCGACGTAGTCAGTCCGCAGTCGTGAACTCTGCTGGTCGAGGCCGGAGACTGACGGGACCTGTCACGGAGAGTAACCAGAATCTTCGCGCGCCTGCGCAAAGAGCCGCCGATATGCGTTGCGGTCGGAGGTGGCATTGGATGGAAATGTCCGTACCCGAATGGTGATTATGTGTGCGAGTGCGGTCAGCTCCGAGAGGGAATGGTGAAGGTGCCGCCGGTTTGCGATCAGCAGATGGGCACCCTCG
>Ga0302324_100015040_pt1 | contig 15549 bp, 13 predicted proteins | sample Palsa_T0_1_FD_201949 | JGI IMG/M metagenome (GOLD analysis project Ga0302324, IMG submission 201949) | Peat permafrost microbial communities from Stordalen Mire near Abisko, Sweden - Palsa_T0_1 | ecosystem: Environmental > Terrestrial > Soil > Palsa > Peat permafrost | place: Sweden: Abisko...
GATCAGTGCCCCCGTAGGCAGACCTATCCAGCGCTTGATCTTGTGAAACTGGAGATACTGCATCCAGTCAGGCAGGGAAATTTTGTGCCATGCAGCCGCTACCAAACCTGGCCACGACCGCAGCCACACAATGCTCTGCGGCCACAGGCCAGCCACAATCGCGGCCTCCAAGCTGGCTGGAGCAACGGCGGGACGTCGCAGACCGCAGGTATGGCAAAATCGGCCCCCAATCATGAACTCGGTGCCACAATTGGCACAGGCCTCGGCAAACAAAGTAGTCGCAGCGAGAACTGGTGCCTCCACGACCGGTTCGAGCACGGTCGGAGACCGCCAAAACTCCTGTGGAGCATCGGGAACTACTTCAGCCATAAAATGAAGATAAGAACGCTTGCTCCCTGCATGGCAAGCCGACAACCAAACTACATCGGCGACTAAGGTGTTTTCAAGTCAAATACTTGCAACTTTTCCTGCATCGCGCCCGAAGTGATTCCCGCGCAATTATTACTCGCAAGCCCGTAAAGATGCCCCTATTACCTTGGTTTGAGAAGGAGGCTTTCGCTCTCTAACCTCGCAGATTATAGGACTCAACCGCTTTATGCCTCACGAAATTGTTGGCCGTTGTCCGATGACGCCTTTGGTTCATCCCGTGCACGGGCAAATTTCAGTTAGACTAAAACTCAAAGGCTAACGGTCGGGATGCGCTCGGGTCTGACATTGGTGAAACGGTTCGTCCTAAGCGGTTCGTTGTCCTGCGTTCTGTTCTTGTTGTGGCCGCCTGAGGGCACAACCCAAACCGGTCCTCGAGCCGGCGACTCTGCCCCGTCGGCCGCCACAGCTTCTCACGAGCACGATCCACTGCTCGATGCCGCCTCCGAGCATTTCTACAACATGGATTACGAGCGCGCGATCCAGGATTTTGAAAAGCTGTTGGATCGGCAGTCGAACGATCCCTCCGCAGTAAACCACCTTCTTTCGGCCACCCTGATGCGCGAACTCTATCGCATGGGCGCGATGAACAGCGGCGAATACGCCAATGATAGCTTTATCGGCAACGCTCATCGTATCGCCGATCCCAAGGTGAAGGAGCGGATCAAACGACTAGTGGACCGCGCCGAGAGCCTGGAAGAACAGGAACTCAAATCAAATCCCAACAACGTGGACGCGCTCTACGCCCGTGGTGTTACCCGGGCGCAATTCGCCTTGTATACCGCGCTGGTCGAGCGGGCCTGGATTTCCGCCTTGCGCAACGCCGTGGGCGCGCGCCACGACCACGAACGCGTTCTGGAACTCGATCCCAGCTACGTGGATGCGAAGCTGGTGGTGGGCGCGCACAACTACGTGATGGGCAGCCTGCCCTGGAGCGCGAAGGTTGCCGGGGCTTTGGTGGGGCTGAGCGGAACCAAGGAGAAAGGCCTCGAATACCTGCACGAGGTGGCCGAGAGCAACGGAGAGAACAGCGTAGACGGCAAAGTCGTGCTGAGTTTGTTCCTGCGCCGTGAGCACCGCTACGACGAGGCACGCGTCCTCATGCACGATCTAGCGGCGTCTTATCCCAGGAATTATCTTTTCCCGTTGGAAGAAGCCAATCTGCTGCGCGCCAGCGGCCACGCGCCGGAGGCCGAGGCGGGCTATCGCAAAGTGTGGCAAAACGGCCGGGAAGGGAAGTACCCGAACCTGCATTATGAGCTGGCAGGGTGGGGCCTGGGCGAGCTGCTGCGCAGCCAGAAAGATTACGTCGGAGCCGCAGACGCGTATGAGCTGGTCAGTGAAGCTCCGGATCCTGATCCGGAGACGCTGCAGAAGGCCAACCTCGCTGCCGGCGAAATGTACGACCTGCTGCAGAAGCGCGATTTGGCGATGAAGAAATATGAGACCGTTCTGGCCGAAAACGGCAGCACTCCTCTCGCCGAAAAAGCCCGCGAGCACATCAGGGAAGCCTATCGGGAGTGAAACACACTGAGCTAGTTTCCTCCCAGTTTTTCGAAGAACAGGCAGATGGTTTCGATGCCATGGTGGAAGTTGGGAATGTGGAATTTTTCGTTGGGGGCGTGGAGGTTGTCGTCGGGGAGACCGAAGCCCATCATTACGCTGGGAATCTTTAGGCCGTCCTGGAAGTCCGTGACAATGGGGATTGATCCGCCGCTGCGGATGAAGACGGTTTCTTTCTTGAACGTATCGTGTAACGCTTCGGTCGCGGCCTGAATGTAGTGATTGTCAGTGCCGACCACACACGCCGGGCCTTTGCTCCATACTTTGATCTTGGTCTCGATGCCCTTGGGCGTCTGCTTTTTCACGAAGTTCGTAAATCTCTTCAGAATGTCGTCAGGGTCCTGGTTGGGCACCAGGCGCATGGAAACCTTAGCCGCGGCTTTGGCTGGGATGACGGTCTTGGCTCCGGCGGCGATGAATCCGCCGGGCATGCCGTGGACTTCGAGGGTGGGGCGCGCCCAAGTGCGATACAGAACCGAGTAGCCGGGCTCACCGGTGAGGACCTTCGAGCCGACTTCGGTCTTGCGGTAGTGCTCCTCGTTGAAGGGTAGGCGCTTCCAGGCCTTGAGTTCGTCCTTGCTGGGCGCTTTCACGTCCTTGTAGAAGCCGGGGATCAACACGTGGCCTTTCGCGTCCTTCAGCTTGCTGATGATCTCGATGAGCGCGAAGAAGGGATTCGGAGCCGCGCCGCCGTATACACCCGAGTGCAGATCGACCATGGCGCCCTGGGCTTCGATTTCGGTATAGACCAGACCGCGCAAGCCTACGCACAACGTGGGAAGATTGGGAGCGAAGAGTTCCGTGTCGCAGACAAGGGCGAAATCGGCCTTCAACTTGGCTTTCTGCTTGTGGACATACTCGGAGATGGATTCGCCGCCAACTTCTTCTTCGCCTTCAAAAATTACTTTGACATTGATGGGCAGTTTTCCGTTGCCAGACGTCATCAGCGATTCGAGGGCCTTTACTTCCATCCAGAGCTGGCCTTTGTCGTCGACCGCACCACGGGCATAGATGTTGTTGTTGCGTTCCGTGGGTTCGAAGGGCGGAGTTTTCCACTCATCGAGAGGGTCGGGCGGCTGCACGTCGTAGTGTGCATAGCAGAGTACGGTGGGCTTGCCGGGCGCATGCAGCCAGTCGGCATAGAGGAGAGGATGACCCTTGGTGGGGATGACGTCGACGTTTTCCATGCCGATGCGGCGCAAGTCGTCGGCGACGAAGTGGGCGGCTTTTTGAACGTCTGGTTTGTGCTCGTCGAGCGTGCTGACGCTGGGGATGCGAAGAAAATCTTTGAGCTCATTGAGGAAACGCTGCTGATGATTGCGGGCAAAATCGACTGCCGGAGAAGCCATGGGTACACCCTTTCTGGTACCAGCCGAATAGCGTGGACGGATGCGGTTGCGGAAACGCTCCAGTATACCCGAAGGAATCGGAGACGGGCAGACACGGTTCGCCTCGCTCGACTGGACAACCGAGAGCCTGCCTTGAGCGAAGTCGAAGGGGGATCCCCACACAACCCCTCATGCGCAGCTTGCACTAATTTGAAAATCTTGCAGGGGAGAACGGGGCGAGATCGTGACCGGGATTTCTTCCTTCGATGACGGCCGCCATGGCCTGCGCCGTGATGGGGGCGAGGAGAATGCCATCGCGAAAATGGCCGGTGGCAACGTAATAGCCGGGGGTAGGGGTTGATCCGAGAATCGGCAGCGCGTCAGAAGTTCCGGGACGCAGGCCGGCCCAGTCCTCGAGGATCTTCGCGTTGCTGAGCTCTGGAAGGATGACGACCGCAGCACGGTACAGACGTTGAATCGTAGCGACGTCAGTACGCTTGTCGAATCCCGCCTCTTCTACAGTGCTTCCGACCAGGATTCTTCCATCGCTGCGCGGAATCAGGTACACCTCCGGCGAACGGATCACATACTTGAGCAGGCTGGGAGAGGGCGAAGCCAGGCATAGCATTTGTCCTTTCACCGGTCGGGTGGGAAAGGCGTGGGGTGGGATCCGGCCCGACCACGCGCCGGCGCAATTGACGACTTTCGCCGCAAGGAATGACGTCTTCTCGGTGGCAACTCCGCTGACGTGGCCCTGGGCGAGATTCACTGCCGTCACCGCGTCAGCCGAAGAAACGTCCACACCGCGATGCTTTGCCGCTTGGAGCGCGGCAGCGGCAAGGGCGCGCGGGTCGACGCTGCGTTCTTTCAAGAAAAAAGCGGGCCGATTGAAATCAGCAAGCGCGGGCTCGAGCTCGGAGAGCGGCGCTGGAACTAAGCTCGCCAAGTCTGCCGCAGTAAATCCCGGCCGCTGGTGCACGTGTTCGGGCGCAGGGAACACGATCGCTCCTTGATCACGCAGGTCGACGTGAAGTCCCGACTCAACCTGCAGTTCATGCACGAACTCGGGGTACATGCGTGCGCTGGCGATAGCCAGCGGTTGTAAGGCGGGAGGCGTTTCGAGGGCCGAATCGACCAACATGCCGCCTGCGGCATAGGAAGCTTCCCGGCCGGGCTTACCCCGCTCGACGACCAGAACGGTTGCTCCATTTTTGCGGAGTTCAATCGAGAGCGAGAGTCCAATGATCCCCCCACCGATGACGATCACGTCCCAACTCTTCATTGCGGCATTGTAAAGGAGAGATCGAGCCCAGCAGATGGCTTCGCGGATGGACTCGCAAACGAAACCCAGGACCAGATCTGGCGCTGTCGGATTACTTTCGTAACCCGTCCCGCATATCTCTCGTTATACGATCTGCGCCTTCCGCCACCTATAATCCGGTCAAACACAACGAAACCCAGGGGCGTGCGAGGCAGCAGGCTTTTTCGTCGAACGGCGGTTGAGAGGAGATCCAGGCGAAGGGTATGTCGAGGTTGCGCAGCAAACAAGGTGACAGTTCCGCGGCACGATCGGTCTGGCTCTATGGCCCAGGGCTTGATCTCATCGTAGGTTGCGGCGCATGGTCGGCCCCGTTTTTGCTGCTTTCGTATTTCTCCATGGCCTCCAGCATACGCGCCTGGTCGGTTGCTTTTTATGCCTTGGCGCTCTTCGTCAACTATCCGCACTACATGGCTACGATTTACCGGGCCTATCATCGCGCCGAAGACATCCAGAAATATCGAATCTTCACCGTATACACAACCGGATTGATTCTGCTGACCGTGTTAATTTCGCACTTCTGGCTGGGCATTCTTCCGTGGATATTCACTCTCTACCTGACCTGGAGTCCGTGGCATTACAGCGGACAGAATTACGGCCTGTTCATGATGTTCGCCCGTCGTGCAGGAGCGAACCCCGGCAGGACAGAACGCTGGGCTCTCTACGGTGCCTTTATAACGTCCTATTTAGTTCTTTTTCTGGGGTTTCACACTGGAGCTTCATCGGACCCTTTATTTATTTCGCTGGCGATTCCTGTTGTGGCCGGCCATTGGGGGCAGATCGGACTGGGAGTAATTTTCTTCGCGCTCTCGGCTTACGGCATGTCCGGGCTGGTCCGAGCCCTGGGATGGCGAAAACTGCTGCCCTGCCTGACTCTGTTCTCATCGCAGTTTCTCTGGTTCGTGCTGCCGGTGGCAATGGCGTTGATCAAAGGGATGGAGATCCCCCAGAGCCGTTATAGTTCCGGCGTGCTGGCCATCATGCACTCGGCGCAGTACCTCTGGATTACGAGTTACTATGCCCGGCGTGAGGCGTCGGAAGCTCCGGGTCGAAGCTGGCATCCTTGGGCTTATTTCGGGGTGCTGATCGCGGGGGGAATCGCTTTGTTCGTCCCGGGACCCTGGCTGGCCAGTCGCGTTTTCCATCATGATTTCACCGCCAGCTTCCTGATTTTCACCGCGCTGGTGAACCTCCACCACTTCATTCTCGATGGCGCCATCTGGAAGCTGCGCGATGGCCGCATCGCATCCCTGCTGCTCAATTCTCGAGACCGCCTCGCGAACGCCGCTGCGGGGGCAGGAGGCGGGTTGTCGGCGGCATATAAGTGGTTTTCGGGGAGTGCCGTAGGTGCGCGCTCATTACGGGTTAGCGCTGCGCTCCTGCTTCTTGCCTGGGGGACGGTGGACCAGGTCCGTCACTACCTCGCGCTCCGCTCCGATGATGCGCATGATTTGCAGCGAGCCGCATCGCTCGACGCGTTCGATAGCCTGTTGCAGATGCGTCTCGCGCATCGGGAATTGGAGGATGGCCATCCCCAACAAGCCGAGACCGCCTGGAGAAAGGCCATACAATCGAACCCCGCCGATCCGGCGCCGCGGCAGGCTCTGCTCCAGTTCTTAGTCCAACAAAACCGCTTTGATGAAGCTCTCGGCTTGACGGATGCGTCCCTCAACTACACCCCTAAAGATACCAATCTGTTGGTGGACCGCGGCCTCCTGGCTCTGCGCCTCGGTCATGGCGATCAGGCAGTGAACAGCTGGAGCAAAGCCATTGCCATCGATCCCGGCCAAATGCTCGCACAGCTTTATCTGGGAAACCAACTTGATCACGAAGGCAAGGCGCGGGCTGCGGCAGAGCATTACAAAGCGTTTCTCGGCGCAATTGCCCGGCAGCCGGCAGCAAAACGTCCGGAGCCGGAGAAGGTCATTGCGATTGCTCTTCGCATGGCGGATTGCCAGGCGCGCGCGTCCGAGAAGGCTCAGGCGATTCAGTCTTACCAGTTGGCCGCAAAAATTGCAGCGCAGACCAAACAAATCAAACTAGAGAGCATCGCAAACGTAAATGAGGCGGCGCTCCAAGAAGAATCCGGCAACTGGGGCCAGGCGCTGCCGCTATATCAGCATGCTCTCGAGTTGGATGACTCGATTGCCGATCGGACCTCGAGCGCGCAAGATTGGCTCGCCTATGGCCGTTTTCTCGATACGGCGGGGTTTCCTGCGCGGCTGGCATACGCGTGCTTCGTGAAATCTGCGAGGCTGGAGGACTCTCTTGCTGAGGGATCCGAGCGAAAAGTCCTGGCCGATGCCAGCACTAGAGCCGAAAAGCGCGCTGGGGCAGAAGCAAGCGCCATCCGTCGCGATCCAGAACCTCTTCTGCGGCAAGCCTTGGCGCTGCGCCGTTAGTGGAGCTCGCAAGCTGCGTTTCTTCCTTTGTCATTGGTCAAACGCATTACTGGAGCTAATTTGACACTACAGCCCTTGTGCTAAACAATTGGAGAGAGCCACAGCCAAAGGTGGCCCATCTCGGGAGGAAGCATGCCGGAAGAAGGCGAACAGATACAGGTTGAACAGCAGTCGAGCGCAGGGAAGTGGATTTTGGTTGTTCTCGCCATCGTTTTTGTCGCGGCGTCGGTATACGGGTATGTGACCACGCAGCAGCACGTGGAGAAACTGAATAAGGACTTGGGCGAGAGTGAGACGCAAGTCGCGGAACTGCAAAAGCGCATGCGATCGGCGGAAGCTGAGGAAGAGACGTTGGGCCAAAAGCTGGGGATGACCAAGAAAGAACTGTCGCAGCGCGCTGCCGAACTGCAGGCGCAACAGAAGGCTGCCGAATCCCGCCTGGAGGATGAAGCAACAAAAGCAAAAGAGCAGATTGGACAGGTGAGTGGCGAAGTTGCGGGAGTCAAAACCGATGTGGGTGGAGTCAAGACCGACGTGGCTTCGACCAAGGCCGATCTGGAGACTACGAAGGCGAACCTGCAGACCGCGATCGGGGATCTGGGCAAGCAGAGCGGCTTGATCGCCAACACCCGCGGTGATCTGGAAGTGCTCAAGCACAAAGGCGACCGGAATTATTACGAATTTACTTTGCTCAGGGGGGCTAAGCCACAGCCTATAGCGACGGTGAGCCTCCAGCTTAGGAAGACCGATCCCAAACGCGGCAAGTACACGCTGAGTGTGACCTCCGACGACAAGACCATTGAGAAACAGGATCGCAACATCGCCGAGCCGATCCAGTTCTATTCAGGACGCGATCACTTGCTGTTTGAGCTGGTGGTTTGGACGGTGGACAAGAAGAAAGCGACAGGATATTTGAGCACGCCGAAAAATGCGCCCACCCCGGTGACAGCCAATTGAAGAGAGTGCGGCGGCCCTGTCGCGCTGCAGATTGGACTGCGCACGGGCGTGATTTGTCCGCGTCGTGCGAGAAGTGATCAAACCTGACGCCAATACTTGTGCGGCCAAGAGCGCGCAGGGGTTCTTACCTGCTCAGGACAATCGGCACGGGCTGGTCGTAGGGCTGGATGACCACGCTCACGGAGCGGCGCTCCTTGAAATCAATCAAGGCCACCGGGAAACTGACAATCACGGTTCGCTTCACGGCCTGGCCTGGTTGCAGCTTGTCTTCGGGGGCGAGAGCGGGCTGAGCATTCTCCTTCAGCGTGGGAAAAGCCTGATAGTAGCGATCGAAGTCGACGGCGGAGACGGCGTCGCTCGTGAGTTCCCCAGTCGATGTCAGAACCTTGCCTTGAACGCCGTGTACCCAGAGTGATTTCTCACCCGAGTTGCGCAGGGTGAAGGTGAGAGCCACCAAAGCGGCATTTTGGCCGGGGATCGCTACTGCGGTTACCTCGTCGAGCGATCCGGCGCCTTGCGGCTTGGCCCGCTGGAAAAAGGCTGCAATGCCCACGAGGATGAGCACACCGGCCGTCGCCATCAGCAAGACCTTCACTGGGGGCAGGTTGCGCTTGGCGGTGCCGAATTCGTCGGCAATGTGGATGGTGGGTCCGCGTTGCGTGCGGGGCGTGGCGTCTGGCGCTGCGCTAGGAGTCGCGGAAGGAACGGGAGCGGGATCGGGGATCGGATCGGGCATGGTTATTCTCTATTCAGCTTCCTTTTGTGCAGACGAGACACACTCACGGGCCAGCAGCAAGAAACTACTCTCTCAACCGGCCGCCGCGGGCGGGCTCGGGCTGCCGGTGTCGAATGGCCCATGCAGAAAACAACGGCCGGCTGTCAGCCCGGGTCACCCCAGGATTTTACCAAGCAGTGTAGCCGGCAGTGCTGGTTTTTCATGCGCCTGCTCGCCTTCGTTCATGTCCGCTGCTTTTCCTCGATCGCTCCGCGGATTTGGTTCAGCCCGTCGCCGATTTCGACTCTCGCGCGCTTCACAGTTAAACGGTTGTAAAATCCGATGTCTACTTTGCGGCCTCAACGTGCGATCAAAACTAGCCTAGCGAGTTTTGAGTATCACAAAATTAGGAATGTAATCCGAATCGTCGGCGGGGAATTTATGGAATGAGCTGATGCCCGATTGGTTTAGAACGTGACCTGGTTCATCCAACAAGTTGAAGAGGCCATTGCTTGAAGAAGACAGCGCTGAATGTCGCTGGCGATGGTTCTCGGGAAAAGATTCTTGCCAGTGCCGAGCGGTTGTTTGCCCAACGCGGATTCAATGGCGTTTCCGTGAGGGACATTGCCAACGACGCCGGAGTGAACTCGGCGCTGGTCGGTTACTATTTTGGCGGCAAACAGGGACTCTTGTCAGAGGTGTATACACGGCATTGCATCCTCCTGAATCAGGAGCGCATGCGTCTCCTCAAGGAGTTCAGCCAGGCAAAGAACGGTCCCACGCTCGAACACATTCTGAAGGCTTTCATCCGTCCCTCACTGGAGGTCACGGTCGATCATCACGGCCGATCGAATTTTACCCGGCTGCGCGCGATTCTCTCGGGCGAGAACTCGGCCCTGCTGGAAAAGCTAATTGCGGACAACTTTGACCAGTCGAGCCGGACTTTTGTGCATGCGTTGCGAAAATGCCTGCCGCACCTCAAGACCGAAGACGTTTTGTGGAGATTTCATTTTCGGCGCCGGGCCCCACCGAATCCGCGAGCTTTCAAATGGACGATGCGATCCATTCGACCCGATCGCCTCTGCTGAGGAAATGATCCCATTCCTAGCGGCCGGGTTCCGCGCGCCGGGGGCGGTGCGCAGCCGGGCCCGAACTTCCCCAGAAAACGCCAAAAACGGATATGGGAGCCGCACACTTGCGGGGCTCTGCATTTGGCTCTTGACAGCTGTATCGCTTGTGCAACACGAGTGGTGTAATCTGCGTCCCAGGACAGGGCGTGAACCCTGTTGGGGGCTCCATGGCGAGCGGAATCCGATGCATGCTAATCGCAGTCTTCACATCCTTGTGTCCCAAGGTTCTCATGACAGCAGCCAGGTTTCCGGTTCTCTTCAGAATCCGGGTGCAGTAATCAGATCGCCCACAATACGGGACAGGATCTTCGGGAAGCCCAGCCTTGACTCTGGAGTCGCCCTCGATTCACCAGCCAACTCACAACAACGGCGATAGTCTCACAATGTTTCCCGTCACCTCGATCCGGCGTGGTTCAGACGAGTCTTGGTTTTCTGCTCCGCCCGCACTGGGAAGGGAAAACAGCTCAAGAATAATAATAATGATGATGACGACGGAAAAAGGGTTGAGCCCAAGTGGGCAGGAAACCGTGCAACGTGTACGAATCGTAGAGAACACTGGACGGATTGGTTTGGTCGCCGCGTCCCCTCTGCTCGGCTTCGCTCAGACTTTTCAGCCGCGTGTGTTTCGGCTTTCGACGGCTAGTCTTCGGCGAACGTCCATCTCGACGGACAACCTTGACCACAGGGGTGTCGCACTCGTTGAAGAAGCTGACGAGTTTTGGCCCTCCGCGGTAGGGCGATATCCCCTTGTCTGCCGTGATGATTTCTCCGAGCCGCTTGACAGTTCTTTCCAGGATTTTCGTCGTACTCCGCGTTCTAGTTACCGCGCTGCCAGAGCCGCTTTCAGATCATCATGGTCAAATGCCGACGCCATTCGGTCGATTTCGCCTTTCCCGAGACGATGTTGTGCAGCTTCATTGCGCCACTTAGAGACGGCCTTACCAACCTGTGCGGCTATTTCGCGGGCCTTGCCAGCGTCCAGTTCAAAATATCCCGCCACCTCCATCGCCAGTGCGAGTGAAGCCGTGTTGTCGTCTTCGGTGATCGCGGTGCTGAGAATGCGCGGCTTCATGTCGGTCGGCACCGGATTGAGGTCGTAAGCGGGCGAGAGTCGCCAGCCCGCCTGGCCTTCGTACAGAAAGCCGTGATTCCGCAGGTGGTCGTCGGTGTTGGAGATCAGTATGTTGAAAACCAGCCGCCGCCACAGCGCTTCCATGTCGGCTTTCGGTGCGGCGCCGTGCTGGCGCAGCGCGTCAACAATTTCCAGATAGCTTCGCGTTTCTCTGTCTTTCGATCCGAGCATGCTCATCGCGGAGAGGAACGGGATACGCCGTTTACGGTCGCGGTCGAAGCGTCGCAGAAGGAGCACAGGCTTGCCGGAGATGTTTTCGACACGGGATTGGGGAACGGAGATGCCAGATTTCTGCGCGAGGGATAGTGCGACCGCCTCCCAGATTACCGTGTTGATTTCATCATCCTTGCGTGGGAATTTCGCAATGGCGAGATGGCCGTCCTTTTCCCTGACGGAGGCCTTAGGCCTCGCGCCGCCAAGGGAGGAGCCGGGCGCAAACAGCATGCGCAGTTCCTCCTCCGTGTCTTTCTCTTCCATTACATGTTCGGCCGCGGAGAGCAGTTTCGGGAGTTCGATCAACGGGGGGATGCGGTTGACGCCCGACTCCCGCAGGAAGGGTCCGCTTTCTTTTTCGGCGAAGCGCAGAGCCCCTTGACGCGCCTCGTCGTCCACAAGCAGCAGAAAGTCGATTTCCTGGAGCGTGCGCGGCGCCACTGCCTCGCGGTCGGCGCGCCTACGTTCCACGCGCCGCATGAGCGCCCGCCCCCAACGGTCGGGCGCAGAGTCGCCGATGGCGCCGAACATAGGCGTGTCTGCCGGCGTGTGAAACGGGCCGGGCCCAACCTGCAGGGCTGGCTCCAAGGAGAATCGCGCTGGATTTTCCAGATATGTCTTGTCGTATTCGAAGGTGGCGCTTTCCTTGTTCTTGCGCGTACGGGCCCGCAGTCGCCCCATCAGGTGCGGGACACCGTCGAGATCCACGTATACGAAAGCCTCTCTGTCCATTAGTTGTCCTTCGTGCGCTTCGGTGTGCGCGGGACGCGAATGCGTTGCGGCAGGTTTTCTTCCTCGAGCTGTAGCCCCACGGGATCGTTCTTCGGTGCGGCGAGATCGCCCAGCCGGTCCGCCATGCCCAGCACAAAAAGGACCGTGGCGTATATCCCGATCGCGACGCCGGGATCGCCCTTTTCAATCTTGACGAGGGTCGTGCGGCTGATCGAGGCGCGCTGCGCCGCGATAGCCGCCGGGATGCGCCGCCGCCGACGGGCGTCACGGATGTCGCGGCCGAGCTTGCGCAGGGCATGCCTTACCGGGAGTGGCATCACGACGGAGGATCGGCTGGTTCTCATATCTAATGTACAGGATAATGGTCGTTAATAGATTTAATGTACATTATTATGAACGTTATGTAAATCTCTTCTACTGAAAAAAGCTCGAACTCGCCGGCGTGACAGATTTTGAAGGCCATCGCTGCTACTGGCTGCATGGCACCACGAACTGGGGCAAGGACAACATCCAGTTTTACGACGCTACAACCGGATTACTGGTCGGCTACCGCTTCGAAGATGACGCCTCGAAGGCGACTTGGATCGTCCTGTTTGAGAACTACAAGAACTTCGGCGGCCCTTTGATCGCGACAAGAAACACAAACCGTAGCGGCGATCAGAGCCAGACCTTGACTTACGAATCTGTGAGCTATGAACCGATCGACGATTCGTTGGTCGAATTGCCACCGGCCATCAAAGCCCTGCTCAAATAGCCGTGTTGATCCTCACCTGGTCTCTGATTGCGCAAAGCGCATCTCGTCTGTACTGCTTAAGCGGACGAGAATGAAGGCGCAGAAGCGTAATGGGAAATAAGAACCAGCCTCCCAAAATGCAGATCCAGGGAAATAGATAGCCTCCACGTACTAAATCGTAAGGACTTCCTTCATGGCAGTTGAGGAGCCAACACGCGGTTCATTGCCTGATAGTGGTCCTTCAAGCCATCGACTCGTCCCTGATAATCGCGTGCCAGTGAGAGGCTGTTGGCGTGCAATCACAGATTGAAACCGTTTTCCACCGCGAGATAAAGCGCCATGCGCGAGTGAATAGGATCAATGGCCGGGTTTTCGTACTCGGGCACAACCATCCAATCTGCACGCTGGCACGGAGTTCAACTCCACCCATGCTTCATCGCCTTGGCGAACTTTTCTGCAGGCAGAGTATTCAGGACGTTATCTTTAGTTAGCCAGGCGCGGCGCGCCTGCAGAATGCCGTAGCGGATTTTGTCCAGGTGCGAAGTGTGGTGGGAATCGGTGTTGATTACGATCTTCACGCCTCTCTGCTTGGCTTGGCGCAGGTGTACGTCGTTGAGATCGAGCCGATCGGGGTAGGAGTTCAACTCCATTGCGACTTTGTGTTTTGCCGCTGCGGTGAGGACTGCGTCCATGTCGAAGTGGTAGGCGTCACGGCGGAGCTGCAGGCGGCCCGTAGGATGGCCGATGATGGAAGTATTCGGATTCTCAATCGCTTTAAGCAGGCGGTCGGTCATCTTCGCCGGCTCCTGATTGAAAACGGAATGCACGCTGGCAATGACCACATCCATTTGAGCGAGAACCTCGTCGGAAAGATCGAGGTCGCCATCGGGGAGGATATCCACTTCGATTCCGGCAAAGATGGTGAAGCTGTCGATTTTCTCGTTGGCGTTGCGAATGCGCTGAATGTGTGCCACCGCACGCTCGTCGTCGAGGCCGTTCGCGAAGGCCAGATTCTTGGAGTGGTCGGTGATGGCCATGTATTTGTAGTCGCGCGCCTTCGCAGCTTCAGCCATTTCCTCGATGGTGTTCTTGCCATCGGTTTCGACGGTATGCATGTGCACATCGCCTTGTAGGTCGTTCAAAGTGATCAGAGCGGGCAAGGCGTGCTTGTCCGCAGCATCGATCTCGCCCAGATTCTCGCGCAGCTCGGGAGGGATGTAGTCGAGCTTGAGCTTGGCGTAGATCTCTTCTTCTGTCTTGCCGGCGACCGGCTTCTCGGTCTTGACGTCGGCGAGGCTGTACTCGTTGAGGGTGTAACCCATCTTGAGGGCGCGCTGGCGCAGGGCAACGTTATGAGCCTTCGATCCGGTGAAATACTGCATGGCCGCGCCGAACGACTCCGGGGGAAGCAGGCGAACGTCCACCTGCATGCCGCTGCGCAGCAGGAAGCTGATTTTGTTATCACCCCGCGCGATCACATCCATCAGCGGAGGATATTTCGCAACGTATTGCACCGCATTTGCGCGTTCGGTTTCGCTGCAGCAGGCTGTGCCGGTCACCAGAATGTCGAGATCGCCCACGGTCTCGCGCCCGCGGCGCAAGGAGCCTGCGGGGGTAATACGGTCGATGCCGGGAAACTTCGCCAGATACTCTGTGAGCTTGTTGGCCTCGGCCTCGGCGGCGTCGATGAGGAATCGTCCTGAGATTCGCCGGTAGTCTTCGATCGCCTTCAGCAGCTTTTGTTCGTGCTTCTCGCCCATGCGCGGAAGGGTGCGGATCTTGCCTTCGCGGGCCAGCTTTTCCACGCCATCGACGTCCGAGACCTGATAGGCGCTCCAGATCAAGGCAATTGTCTTCGGCCCCAACCCCTGGATCTTCAGCAACTGGAGCATCGATGGGTGATATTTCTTGAGCAGTTCGGCTTGTACGCTGAGGCTGCCGTCTTGGAACAGCTCTTGTAGGTTGACCAGCATTCCTTTGCCGATACCGGAGATGGCCAGCACTTTCTTAGGTTCGCTGATAATGTCTTTGATCTGTTCGGTTAGGTTTTCGATGGCTTGGGCTGCGTTGCGGTAGGAGCGGATGCGGAAGGAATCCTGCGCATCGATTTCGAGCAGGTCCGCGGTTTCGTAGAGAATGTTGGCGATCGCCTTGTTGTCCACGGAATAAAGATTAAACAAGATCGGGTTGCGGGGCCAGTGGAGAGAGGGAGAAGTGACTTATCGGGAAAGCAAATTTGCGGATCCCGCCCCACAGTCTTCCGGACCGACCTGCGGCCTTGAAGAGTCTCAATGAAACTGCCACTTCAGGCGCTCTTCGTAACGTTTGCTGCCTGTGGTCCCTTTTGCCCGTCGGTGATTTCGAACTCCACCGTATCGCCTTCCTGCAGGCTTTTGTAGCCCTCGGAAGTGATCGCGCTGTAATGTACAAAAACGTCGGGACCATCCGCGCGCCCGATGAACCCGTAACCCTTTGCGTTATTGAACCACTTTACGGTGCCTTTCAGACGTTCCACGTGAACCCCCACTTTCCGCACGTCTTTCAACAGGGGGGCCCAAAAGACGTGCCCGCATAGGATGCATTTTGGAGCGATTAGGATGGGAGTGTCAAGGCGAAACGTTCGCCGGCCAGCGATTCCGTAAAGCGCCATCTGCCTATCGAGTTCGCGGCTGATTTGACTCCGGTTGTGGCGGACAAGGAAGCTGGAGCGAGTTGTAATGCTCGCGGGATGGAGAATGCGCTTGATTTTTAGAGTCGGAAGGAATACGGCGTCAGGGCGTCAGGGCGACACCCGGAGAGATTGCCGGACACGACGAAGGCCAGGCGCGGCGGCTGGATCAACTCGTATTGGGTGAAACGGCGAGGAACCAGTAGGCTAAACGCTTGGCCAGCTCATGAAA
>Ga0302324_100015041_pt1 | contig 15549 bp, 11 predicted proteins | sample Palsa_T0_1_FD_201949 | JGI IMG/M metagenome (GOLD analysis project Ga0302324, IMG submission 201949) | Peat permafrost microbial communities from Stordalen Mire near Abisko, Sweden - Palsa_T0_1 | ecosystem: Environmental > Terrestrial > Soil > Palsa > Peat permafrost | place: Sweden: Abisko...
ATCTTAGGCAGGCGCTGACGAAATAGCCGTAACGACGCGATCCCTTGCGAGTCAGGTTCGACCCTGGGCCGGGCAAGGCGCGCTCCGTCTCCGCAATCTGTTCCCCCGAAAGCCCCATCTCCACCCGTCCAAAGTTTGCCCGATCCGGATATCCCGGATGCGCCCCCACCGCGACACCATGCCGCCGCGCCAGATCGACCGTGCACCGCATCGTCTCCGCATCCCCCGCATGCCCGCCGCAAGCCACGTTGGCCGACGTGATGTGCGCCATCAAAGCCTCCTCCAGCGCACTATCCGCCAACTCCCCCATATCGCAATTCAAGTCGATGGTCATGCTTAAGACGCTGCTAAACAAAACCGAATATGGCCGCCGATAAACGCCGATGAACGCAGATAAGAAACGGCCGAATGCCGCACCGAGTGTTTTCTGTTTTATCCGCGTTCATCTGCGTTCATCTGCGGCCAAATTCCGTCACCAAGCGTCGCGATTCACCACCCGCACGCGATACAAAGGCTTATCCCGCTCCGCCGCGTCCATTTCATAAACCTGTTCCGTCTTCCCCGCATCGTAATCCCGCCACAGCCACGCCAGCGACTCCGGCAGATCGAGCGCCGCCTGCGCCCCATCGTGCGCCGCTTCGCCAAACCGAAAATGAAAATCGTAGCCCTTCATCTTCAGCGAATTCGCAAGCTGCACCGCCTGCAACGGCCAGCTCCCAAACTGATTCTCGATGTCGTCCGCGCCGTCGCTCTGCCAAATTCTTATATTCTTCCGCGCCTCCTTGCGAATCAGGAACGGATACACGTTCGCGCCATCCAGATGCTCTTCCGGATGCCATTGCAGCGCCGTGTAGCTGCCGATGGTCGAGTGTACCCGGCTGAACTTTTCCGGGAACTGCCACGCCACATTCAAAGCGCAAATCGCCCCGGAAGACTCGCCCGCGATGCCGCGCGAATACCCGTCGGCGCGCAGTTTGTAGGTCTTCTCGACTTCCGGCAGTACCTCTTCCAGCAGATACCGCCCGAACCGGTCCGACACCGTATCGTATTGAATGCTGCGCATGCGCGGCCCCGTACCCGGCGAGATCATCACGTGGATCATGGGCGGAATCAGCTTCTGCGCCACCAGGTTCTCCGTGACGGTGAACAGGTGCAAGCCCGATAGATCCCCGCGAACCAACCCCTGCCCGTCCTGCCAAACCATCAGCGGCGCAGGCCGCGCCGGGTCAACGCCGGGTGAAACGTAAACCCAATAATCGGCCGTCGAGCCGTCGTAGATCTTACTCGCGACTGTGTGCTTCTCGGAAAGCACGCCCTTCGGCACGCGCGGCTTCGGATAGGAATCGGGATTGTATCCGGCCACGTCCCGCCTCGGGAACAGCGTCTTGCCATCGGCGAAATATTCGTACGAATGCGTCACGCCCGTGCGCATCTTCACCAGCCGAAACCAGAATCCAGAGTCGGGCACGCGCGTCATCGACGCTTGCGGCTGCCCGTCGATCGATACGGCCGGCTCTCTCGCGGTCTCCGCGGCGAACAGAAAATCCTGCCCCCACACCAAAGCCGTCCCCTGGTTTTTCAGATTGGGAAAATTGACCGCGAGCAGATCCTTCAGCGCCGGCGGATTCGCCCGCGCCGCTTCCACAATCTCCTGCAGCGGATGCGTTTGCGCGCACAACCCGGCGGCCGTGAGCGGCGCCAAGAGCCATAATCCTCTCATTGCATCTCTCTAACGATCTCCGCAGCCGCGCCCTCGGGACCATAACACATCGCTTTATCCGGCCCGGTAAGTTCCAAACGAAAACTTACGGGCGGATCGTTCAGGGTTCGCGGCGGATGCGCGTGCCGATGGCTTATTTTGAACGTGAGAGTCTTGCCGTCGAAGCTCGGGGAAATCATCGGCGTGGGAAAGCCGGGTGATGCGGTTGGGGCCGCGCCTGGATCGCGGCGCATCAAATAAAAAAGCGCTGCGCCCGCTAACTTCCCGTCGTCCTCTTCTATCGTCATGCGGATGGACGTCAAACCCTCCAGCTTGCCGCTCCACAGCCCCACGATCGCCGAATTGTCTGCCGGGGCCGTCGTCCTCACTATCCGGAACCCCACATTATGCAACCGGCTCACCGGAAACTCGAAATTCCGCGCCGTAACTCTGCAATACTTGCCCGGATCCAACCAACTCCCCCCGCGAAACACGCGATACGACCCCGTACCCGGCCCTTGCGGATCCGCCGCCAGACTTTCCCCGTAATAGTCGTGGCCGTACCAATCCTGTACCCACTCGGCAACGTTCCCCAGAGTGTCGAACAGCCCGCGCGCGTTCGGCTGCTTGCCGCCGACGGGCTGCGTCTGATCCCCGGCGTTGTCTTTAAACCATGCCCGAGCCCCAAGCTCCGCCGCATCGTCCTTGCAGGCGTACTCCCACTCCGCCTCCGTCGGCAGCCGATAAGTATGTTCTCGGTCGCGCGCGCCAAGCCGCGCCAGAAACACCTGGATATCGTCCCACGACACGCTCTCCACCGGCAGCGAAGCGCCCTTGAAGTGGCTGGGATTCGCGCCCACCGTCACGCCCTCCGGCGTGGTCCGCACCGCGCCGGCTTTGGCATGCGGGTCCAGCATCACCGTTTCCCATTGCGCCTGCGACACCTCGAATTTGCCGATCTCGAAATCGTGGCTGATGCGCACCCGATGCACCGGCGCTTCGTCGGCCTCGCCGCCCGCCGATCCCATCTGAAACTCGCCCGCCGGTATGCGCACCATCCCGCTTCCATCCAGCAGTGCCGTCACGCCGTATGCAGCCGGCTCCTGCTGCGCACCCAGCCGCCGCAACGCCAGCGCCCCGGCCGCGACCGCCAGAAAACGCCGGCGAGGTAACCGAAACTCGAATGCGAACGCCATTTCAGAGGTATTATAAAACAATAAGCCATTCGAAGCCGGAGGGTGTGTAACTGGGACTACGGACGATCGCGACTGCTCTATTGATAGCCCGCTATCTGTGCGCCGCCGACGCCTCGCCCGCGGATTTCAACTCGGCCGTGAAGCCGGTGCTCTCCAACACTTGCGCCCTCTGCCATAACGACAAGCTCTCCTCCGGCGGCCTGAACGTGCAGTTGCTCCTCGGCCCCGATTCCATCGCCAACTATCGCGACGGCTGGGAAACCATCCTCGAAAAGCTGCGCGCCGGCGAGATGCCCCCCAAAGGCATTCCCCGTCCGCCCGAGCCGCAGATGCAAGCCCTCATTCACTACGTGGAAGGTGAATTCGAAAAGGCCGACCGCAACATTAAGCCCGATCCCGGACACGTCACCGCCCGCCGCCTCAACCGCGCCGAATACTCAAATACCATCCGCGATCTGCTGGCGGTCGATTTCCGCGCCGAAAAAGATTTCCCCACCGACGATTCGGGCTACGGCTTCGACAACATCGCCGACGTCCTCACTATCTCTCCCGTGCTGATGGAAAACTACATGGATGCCGCGGAGTTGATCGCCTCGCGCGCCATGGGCGCCGATCCGTTGCCCAAGAAACCGCTCCTGGCCCAATATCACACGAAAGACAAAACCATCCGCCGCCTGGATATGAGCACCATCGAAGCTTCCCACCGCGTCGAATGGGATGGCGATTACATCATTCGCTTCGGCATGCCCGGCGAGCGCACCGCGGACGCCAAGCCGGTAACACTCGGCTTCTGGATCGACGGCACGTTGGCGAAAACGCTGCCGGTCGAAACCAAGCCCTCCAAGCTGGTCTACTTCGAGCCCTACTCAGAAGCCGAAGTGCGCATGTACCTGCCTTCCGGAGATCACGTCTTTCGCGTGGGCTTCATCGACGACGATTTCGTCAAGACCCTGTCCGAGAAAGACGCGTACAACAACAAGAAGAACAAGTATCTGAATTCGATCGTCTTCGAAGGGCCGTTCCCGAGCGACGTCGAACGCGCCAGCCGCAAGAAGATCCTGATCTGCGATCCCAGGTCCGGCCAGGCGTGCGTGGAGAAAATCGTCGCCGCACTGGCGCATCGCGCCTACCGCCGGCCCGTGACACACGCCGAAGTGGCGTCGCTGGTAAAGTTCGTAGCCCTGGCCCGCTCCCGCGGCGAATCCACCGAGCAAGGCATCCAACTGGCCATCGAAGCCATGCTGGTCACGCCGCAGTTCCTCTTCCGCGTCGCGCACGATCCCAACCCCACCGACGCGCAAGACGTACACCGGATCTCGGACATCGAACTGGCCTCGCGGCTCAGCTATTTCCTGTGGAGTTCCATGCCCGACGACGAACTGTTGAGCTTGGCCGAAGCGGGCAAGTTGGACGATCCGGCCGTACTCGATGCGCAGGTCAAGCGACTGCTGGCCGACCGGCGCGCGTCCGCGTTCGCCGCCAACTTCGCCGGACAGTGGCTCGAAATCCGTAATCTCGACGTCGTGAAGCCCGACCCCGACAAGTTCCCCGAATGGGGCCCCGAATTGCGCGACGCCATGAAAACCGAAACGCGCATGTTCTTCGAATACGTACTGCGCGAAGATCGCCCCCTTTCCGATTTCATCGACGCCAAGTATACGTTCCTGAATGCGCGCCTCGCGAAATTCTATGGCATCCCAGACGTTAAGGGGGCGGACTTCCGCCGCGTCGATCTGACCACCGGCCAGCGCGGCGGCTTGCTCAGCCAGGCCAGCGTGCTCACGGTTTCCAGCTATCCCACGCGCACTTCCGTGGTGCTGCGCGGCAAGTATGTGCTGAACAATATACTGGGTTCCGAGATTCCGCCTCCGCCGCCCGACGTGCCCGCGCTCGATGAAAGCGCCGTGGGCACACTGATGTCGCTGCGCCAGCAGATGGAGAAGCATCGCGCCGACCCCATGTGCTCCACTTGCCACAACAAAATGGACCCGCTCGGTTTCGGCCTGGAGAATTACAACGCCATCGGCAAGTGGCGCACCGAAGACGGCAAGTTCCCCGTGGATTCGAGCGGCACCCTCCCCAACGGCAAATCGTTTAAGACGCCGGACGAAATGCGCGCCCTGCTGATGGCGGGCCTGCCGCAATTCTCGCGTTGCCTGACGGAGAAGATGCTGACCTACGCGCTGGGCCGCGGGCTGCACCCCGCCGACCGCCAGACGGTGAACGGCATCAATCGCGATATGGCCGCCTCCGGCTACCATTTTCAATCCCTGATTTTCGAAATCGTGCACAGCGTTCCGTTCCAAATGGGCCGCGCCGACGCCCCGACTAAAACACTGCCCAAAGAGGTAGCTCAAAGATGATCACCAAGAAATCTCTCCCCCGCCGCACCTTCCTGCGCGGCATGGGCACCGCCGTCGCGCTCCCCTTCCTGGACGCCATGGTCCCCGCCCTCTCCGCCGCCACGCGCTCCAAACCGCCCGTGCGCATGGCCTTCGTCTACGTGCCCAACGGCATCATCATGGACGGCTGGAATCCGGATTACGAAGGTCCGCTGGGCGAATTGCCCCGCATCCTGAAGCCGCTCGAGCCGTACCGCCAGGACATCACGCTTTTCGGAAATCTCACCCACAACACCGGCCGCGCCCTGCTCGATGGCGCGGGCGACCACGGCCGCTGCTGCGCCTCCTACCTCACCGGCGTGCAGCCGCGCAAGACCGTAATCGATATCAAGGCCGGCGTTTCATTCGATCAAATCGTCGCCAACCAGGTGGGCAAGCAGACCCGCTTCCCTTCGCTCGAACTCGGCATGGAAGATGCTCGCCAGGCAGGCGATTGCGACTCCGGTTATTCCTGCGCCTACACCAACAATCTGGCATGGCGCAGCGAGACCCAGCCGCTGCCGCCCGTACTCGACCCGCGCGCCCTTTTCGAACGCCTCTTCGGCAACGGCATTGCGCTCACGCCCGCCGCTCGCGCCCGCGAAAATCTCTATCGCCGCAGCATTCTCGATTTCGTCAGCGACGATACACGCAAATTGGAAACCGATCTCGGCCCCACCGACCGGCGCAAGCTCGACGAGTATCTTTCCTCCATCCGCGAGATCGAGCGCCAGATCGAAAAGGCCGAAAAGGACAACGCCCAAATCGATCCGCACATGGAGAAGCCCTACGGCGTCCCCGCCGATTTCGCCGAGCACTTCAAGCTCATGGCCGACATGATGACCGTGGCCTTCCAGTCGGACCTTACCCGGGTCATCACCTTCCTGGTTACGCACGAAGGCACGTCGCGCCCCTACCGCGAGATCGACATCCCCGATGGCCATCATCCGCTGACGCATCACCGCAACCAGCCGGACTTGATCGAGAAGGTCGCCCAGATCAACTGCTATCACGTTCGCCAGTTCGCCGCCTGGATCGCCAAGATGCGGACCATCCGCGAAGGCGATGGTTCGCTGCTAGATAATTGCATGATCGTCTACGGCGCCGGCCTGTCGGATGGCAACCGCCACCTGCACGAAGACCTGCCCACCCTGATCGCCGGGCGCGGCGGCAGCCACTTCAAATCCGGGCGCCGCATCGTTTACCGGAAGGAAACCCCCATGTGCAATCTCTATCTGGCCATGATGGACCGCATGGGCGTGCACGTCGAGCACTTCGGCGATTCCACCGGCCGCCTCGACACGCTGGATCTTACGTGACATGCAGTTTCCGGCGTCTGCCAAACCTCCCGTAGGCATCGGCTTCGATTCCGCGATGGATTCGATCGGCGACGTGCTGGCCTTGGCCATGCTGCACGGTTTCGATGGCAAGGATCAGGCGCGTATCGCGGCCATCTCGGTCAGCAGCGGCGATCTGCGCGCCGCCCAGTTCTGCGATGCCGTAAGCCACTTCTATGCCAGCGCCACCACCGGCCCCGCGGCCATGTTCATGCGCTTCACGCCCATCGGACTGGCTGACGGCAAGCCCGCCGCCGAATCTCCCATCTTCGCCAAACCGGCCGGCACGACGACTATCAAGAGCGTCATCGACACCGCCGATCCCGCCACGCTGATCCGCAACGAGTTGATGGCCCAGTACGATCAAAATGCGGCGGTAGTGCTCGGCGGACCGGCCACCGATCTCGCAAACTTGCTGAATCTGTACGGCGTCAAGGACTGGATCGCCCGCAAAGTTAGGTTGCTATGCATTGCCGAAGACGGGCTTCAGACGGACGCCGCCGCGGCGCGCAAACTGTTCACCGAGTGGCCCACTCCGATCGTCACCGTGGGGCGCGAAATCGGCGACACTCTGCCATTCCCCGGCGAGAGCATCGACAAGGATTTTGCCTATTCCACCGCCCATCCCATAGCCGACGCGTACCGCGCCTTCAAGCCGATGCCGTATGACGCCCCATCTTCGGCCATGGCAGCTATGCTCTACGCCGTACATCCCAACGACGGCTACTTCAAGCTCTCAGGCACTGGCAACCCGCGCGCTCTGGTGCTCGACCCGGACCAGAAGGAGCGCATCATCCGCACCTACATCGAGATGGCCAGCGCCAAGCCCGTCGCGCGCAAGCCGCGGCGTCCGCCCGACGATAAAGATAAAGACAAGGACAAAAACAAAGAAGAAAAGAAATGATCTCGTGGGGGCGGCCAATCTGGCTGCTCCGCCTTCTGAGGAACTCCCCCGGAAGTTATTGATAACAATCGATTCCGGAATCTACATGGTCGCCGCCGTCCGGGCACTACAGCCTGCACTGCCGGCAGCAAGCATGGGAGTTCCTGCACCAGGCAGATGGCACCTGGGAACGATGCGTTCCCGATGTCGCAGACGCGTCACGGTCGCCGGACCCATCCACAGTGAGGCGGTGGGCTGGAGGCTTGCTGCACCTGGGAACGCTGCTGGCGATCCAGCTCTGGCGGGCCGCTGGCTGGAGCGTCTTGATGGCACCTACCATCCTTGCCTGGGACTGGACCGCGATTCGCCGTATTCTGCAGTTGGAGCCCGGACAAGACCAGCTCATCCAGAGAGAACTGGCTACGCCGCAACGATCTCTCCAGCACTGCCCTGCTGCTGCAACGCCACACCGGAATGCGCATCGCCGAATGTGCCGATTTGTCCCTCGATGGCCTGCGCCCACTCGGCCCGGACCAGTGGGCCATCCTCGTGCCACTCGGCAAGCTCAAGACCGAGCGTTTGATCCCTGTGGATTCCTTCGTCTGCCAACTTGTCGCCCGTTTGCGCGCGCTGCGCGCTCAGGATGCGCCACCTAAGATCAAAGGCTTCTTGGTATCTCCCGCCCTTAGCCGCCAGACCCTCATTCGCGATCTCCGCGCTACGTTACACCAGGTAGCCGCCGCCGTCGGAATCACCACCCGCATTGTCCCGCATCAACTCCGCTACATACGCCACCGAAATGCTCCGTGCCGGCGTCAGCTTCCCCGCCGTCATGAAATTGCTTGGACATACCACCCCACGAATGGCTATGCTCTACGTGGAAATCACCCAGGTGGATCTACAACGCGAGTTTCAGTTGGCACGCTCTCATCCTCTAGCAGCCCGTGGTAGTAGTCAGTCGCGGCTGAAAACGAGTTCTCAGCCGAGATTCCAGGAGTACCCGAACCTTCAACCCCGCTCCGGCAACGCGTTGTAGCGCCTCTGAGCACGCGCTCCTCTGGCCGCGTCCAGCCGCTCCGAAAATAGTGACTACTACCACGGGCTGCTAGGCTTCTGACGCCGCCACCTCACGTGCCGGTCCCCGCTACAGCACCCCACGCCAACCTGGACAGCCTTCTCGATTTCTTGCGCGCCTCTCAACACGTGCTGGAGATGTGCCGCGGCAGTGCGCCCGACGAAGCCACACGGTGCCTCTTTACCCGTCTTGAAAACCGGCTCATGAAGATGATCGCCGAAATTCGCCGCCGCAAGCCGACGACAGAATAGGCAGCGATTGGCCAGTTAAGAACCATTATCGACCAGACAAACTGTCCCAATTGCGCCACAGGCGGCCCAATTCACCGTCGCGCAGCTTGCGCCGGGCGTTAATTAACTTCCGAGTAGCCGACGATACGTCCGGACCCAAAAGACCGACCCTTCCATAGCCTCGTTTGAAGGCCAACTTACACGCCCGACGATCCGCCCCGGAACTCTAATCCGACGCTTCCCAAGAGCCGTTATCGGCCCAGAGCGATGGTATCTCCCCGGCTCAATGGGGCTCATCAGCCACACCGAGGAACCGCCCTCCCAGCGCGAAAAAACCAGCCCCGGACCGCGCACCGTCCAATCGTCGTCGGGCTTAAGCGTCACCGCGGAGCCCGGCACGAACTTGACCTCGTAAGGCTCGCTAAAGCCGCCCGTCTTCGGATCGAAGCGGACCGCCATGAGTTTCGATCCCTCGAAAAGGTAAAAGACGTTCCCCGTGGTGGAAATGCGCCGAGGCGGGACCCACCCGGTTCCGTCGGGCAGCGGGATTCTTATCCACGCCGGCTGCGGCGCCGCTTCTTCCCTCCAGGGGACCAAATACCTCTGCCTCGACCATGGCGATCCCGGCGGAGATTGCACGAGCCACAGCCATCCGGAATCCCGGCCAAATGTCTTACCTACGAAAACAGAAGCAGTCGGGTGTTCCAGCCAGGGTCTGTCTTTGCCGGAGGCCACCTCCAGAAGACGAACGGTTAACTTTCTCTTGGGGTCGGCCTTGACCTTGGCTCCCCGCGAGCGCGCGCTCGCGGCCTCATTGAAGCCGGCACAATCGGCTATCTGACGGACGGGACTGATTATCCGACGAGTCTACCAAAGCAGACAGGTCTTCGGATGTTCCGCCATAAACGCCAACTGATTTTGCTCGTCCGTTCGTAAGGCCAAGGCGCCTGCCGGTCGCTCTGACCAGACAGCAGCAGGCCCGCCCAGACCCTCGCGGGCCCAGCCTAACGGGCTGATTGCTGGGCCCGTCCGGAGGCCGGCGATTCATCCCTACCTCGACGCTTGGCCTGTGGGGCGCGCCCGTTGGCACCGACGCGGCGCGGGCCGTCGCCGCGACGTGGGCAAACCTGGCGCGGCGGGTTGGGGCTTCGTTCCGTTCCGCCATTCACGTCCGACGGATTGGCGGCATCGCTCCCGTCGGGAACCAGCGAGTCCACGCCTCGTTGTCCGCCATTATCGACGTCTATTCGGTGGGCGCGAAATACTTGAGCATCGGACCGAAGCTGGCCGCAAACCGGTCTCTACATGAGCTGGAAGAACGCCAGCACATCGCCATCCTAGGGTGCGTAATGCGTGAAGACGAGGTCGCTAGCCTTGGCCTGATTGTGGCAGGGGAAGCAGCTTTTCATTGACGCCGCGGCGGCGGGTTTGCCGTCTATGAAGGTAGCGAACCCCCAGCCGCCCGTCGCGGCGTACTTCGTGGAGTCCTTGACCATAAACTGAATGTTCGTGGGGGGGCCAGGGACGAAAGATTGGGCTTGGCCAAAGACCTTGTTGTTTTCCGCCGACGGGACGTGACCGTAGTGCAAAGCGGCAATGATCGTGCCGTCCGGGAATGGGAGCTTCCCCTCGCGGTAGGCCTTGATCGCCACATCGTTGCCCAAAACGGCGCCAATACTGTTCAGGTTGCCTGCTTCGTGGGAGACGGAGATCAACCTCCAGTCGCGGTATCCGGGGGGGATTTCTGTTACGAAGATCGGGCCGGCCGAGTCGGCGGCGCGTACAGGCGCGGGCGCCGTAAACGCGACAATCCCTGCCGGTATGATAACGGCAACCAGCAGTAAAGGGATACCTTTCACAGTGGCTCCTCCTTCAAGGAAGCAAGAGATCTTACCACAAAACGGCAAGCAATTGTTAGCGCCGGTTTAAAAGAGCATGATGAAACCCTACGACACATCGATTCACGCAGGCGCAATTCGCGGAACAGCAAACGCACGCCGGTGATCCTGACGCCGGCCGCCGTGGGCCGGGCGCCGACCGGTCTGGCGTCCACTGAAGACCCGAGAATGAACGCACCGTGGGCCGCTCTAGCCTAGGCGCCGGCGCGACGACCGGCACAGTCCAGGTGGTCACACCCAACGGCACGCTTGGCGAGCCACGTGCCCTTCCGCGTGCGGCCATAGAGGCCGCGCAATCTCCCCCTGAGAACCTGCGGTTGTTTTCATCTTTTCCCTTCAGCCTGGCGCGTGCGTATCACCAGAGAACAAAGGGACGATGCAAAGCTTCCAGCTATGGCTTTATTCAGGATTCGACCGGTGGAATCCGGATTAGCCTGGCGCCGGGACAGGATCTTCCGGCCAACGGCTGGCGCGTGGAGATTACCGGCGTGGCATCTTCGGCAGGCGCCGCCCCGGCGGTCGTGGAGGCGCGCGTATCGGCGCTCGGGGCGGATACGCTGCCGCCGGCGGTCCCGGTCTCGATGGCGGGCCTGGAGAACCCGGAAAATGAGTACAAGCGGGTGGTTATTTCCGGAGTCGTGCAATCGGTGAGTTCGAAGCGGCCGGGCCTTATGACGCTTGAGATCCGCGCCGGAAGCTCACTGGCGAACCGTCATCCGCCGGTCCAGATGATCGAGCACCTTCGGCCATGCCTCCTCGTGCCGCGCCTTGGACTCCTCGTTCGGGAAACCGTCGTGCACCAGCCGCAGGTGCGTCCCCTTCGCGTGACGCGCCAACTCTACCGTCACCACCGTTTCGGCCCCCTTGGTCGCCGCAGTCACCCAAGTCAACTCCACCAGCCGATCTTGTTCCAGCCTCAGGAACCGGCCATAATGCGGATGGCGCGCGCCCTCGTAACGCGTTTCGAAATAAAAGGCCGCATTCACTTCCGCCCGCATCAAAACCGACCCCGGCGCCGCAAACCAGCGGTCCCATTCCTCCGTCCAAGCGCGAAACAGTACGCCAGGCGAAGCCGTCATATCGCGCTCAACGCACAACTGAAACGGCCGCGCTGAAAGATCCGGTGCCGCAGTAGGCATTCTGTCTTCTGTCTCCTGACTTCTTCTTACTGGCGCCTTATGACGTCCGTACCTAGGTAGGGCCGCAACGCCTCCGGCACCACCACGCTCCCGTCTTTCTGCTGATAGTTCTCCACGATCGCCACCCAGGTGCGCCCCGCCGCCAACCCGCTGCCGTTCAACGTGTGTACGAACTCGCTCTTCCCCTTGGCATTCTTGAACCGGATGGACGCCCGCCGCGCCTGAAATGCCTCAAAATTCGAACAGGACGAAATCTCCTTGTAAGCGTTCTGCCCCGGTAGCCACACCTCGATATCGTAAGTCTTGGCCGCCGAGAAGCCCGTATCGCCCGTGCATAACACCACCGTCCGGAAGGGCAACCCCAGCCGCCGCAGGATGTCTTCGGCGTCCGCCGTCAGTTTCTCCAACTCATCATAGCTGCTTTCTGGGTGTGTGAACTTGACCATCTCCACTTTCTGGAACTGGTGCTGCCGGATGATACCGCGCACGTCCCGCCCGTACGATCCGGCTTCGCTACGGAAACACGGCGTATACGCGCACAGCTTCACCGGCAGCCGCTCGCCCTCCAGCGTTTCGCCTCGATACAAATTGGTTACGGGCACCTCCGCCGTCGGAATCAGCCAGTAGTCCGAGTTTTCGAGCTTGAACGAGTCCTGCGCGAATTTGGGCAACTGGCCCGTGCCGAACATGCTCGCTGAATTCACCATGAACGGCGGCAGAACTTCGGTATAGCCATGTTCGCGCGTGTGTACGTCCAGCATGAAATTGATCAGCGCGCGCTCCAGCCGGGCGCCCAGGCCCCAGTACACCGCGAACCGCGCGCCGGTCACTTTCGCCGCGCGCTCCAGGTCCAGGATGCCCAGTTCCGGTCCCAGGTCCCAGTGCGCTTTGGGCTCGAAATCGAACTCGCGCGGCTCGCCTACCCGCCGGATTTCGACGTTGTCCGCCTCGCTCGATCCCACCGGCACGGATTCGTGCGGTACATTCGGAATCCCTTCCAGCATCTGGCGAAACGATTCCTCAGCCGCCTTCTCTTCCGCCTCCAGCACCGCGATGCGTTCGGCCATGGCCCGCACCTGCTGTTGTCTCTCCGCGGTATCCGCGCCTTCCCGGCGCAGCTTGCCGATCTCGACGGTTTCCGCATTGCGCCGCGCTTTCAATTGCTCCGATTCGGCGATGGCGGCGCGCCGCCGCTTGTCCAATTCCCGGTAACCATCCAAATTAGGCGGATTGCTGCGCGTCTGCAGCCGCTCCGCAATGCGGTCGAAATTCGCTCTAAACCACGCCAGATCGTACATTTATCCATGCTACCAAGCGTTCGATCTAGGTTTCTTTCGGCTGCGTTCCTAAACGGTGCTACAATGTCCCGCCTTTCTTGCCCACCTAGAACCCGACGGTAGGTCCCAACTGCTTCGGGACCATCTGTTTTCGGTGTCGCGGGCGGCGCGGCAGACGTCGAAAAAGATCGGGTTCGGGGCGGCTGGGCCATGATCGGGCTGCTTCACGACCTTGGCAAATATTCTCGTGACTTTCAGCGATACCTGCGCCAGATTTCGCCCGATCAAGATACGGAGCAACAAGAGCTAAAGCGCGGAGAGGTCGACCAGTCGCCGCCTGCGCAGGCGGCGTGGATTGAAACTCTTGCTACACTGGAGAAAACGCCATGACGGACGACGAACTCAGACAGCAATTCCGCGAGCTCTCCACGCTGATGGACCACGTCAAGGAATCCCTGGAGCGCGAGATCCAGGGCGTCGGCGACCGCGTGGACCGCATGAGCGCGCGGCTCGACAAAATAGCCGCCGGATCGCACTACGTCAGCCGCCTCGTGGAGTGGTCCGAGAAACAGGACCGGTTCCAGGAAGACATCCTCCGGCGCGTGGCCGCCCTGGAAGCACGCATGGAGGAACGCCCATGATCGACCCCGCGGAACTCGCCATCTGCAGGCGGCGTGGATTGAAACGCAGCCGGCTATCGCGAGCAGGCCTGCCTGTTCGTCTGGTCTCCGATCACTCGATTTTCAGCTTGGGGAGCCGTGGACGATGCGGAGTATATCCACCCCGTCTTCCAGCGGCCGGTAGAGAATGGCATCCTTTCAAACCCTGCGACACGGAACATCCGTAACGTGCCGAGCGCCGGGGTTCTGAGCCGCACATGCCAGCCTATGTTGGGCTGGGTAGCGAGGAGGGAAACGCTTCGTCCGCGGCAGCCAGGAAGCGTAGCGCCGCATCGAGGCTCGCATTGCGTGCGAGATAGCCGGCATAATCCTCGATGTCACAGTCCGCTCGGGGCTTTATCGTGTAGTGGCTTCTCACCGAGGGCCGGTGTTCCGGTAGCGATCGACGATTAGGCGAAGCTTCTCATCACAATAGCTCTCAGACCCTTTGATCGACTGGGCGGAATTGAAACCTTCCAGCGCCAAGGCATCAAGCTCCTCCCCCGCGGCTTCGTCGTCCCGGGCGAGCCGCTCGACGTAGGCCTGGATCGTGACTCCTTCCGCTTCGGCCCTTGCGCGAAGCCTGGACTCCATGTCGGGTTCGATCAATATGCTCATCCGTGCTCCGGTCCCACGATAGCATGGACGCCCGCGCAAGCTGCGGGACCTTCGAGCAGGGTCAGCTTGGGCAGGCCAGCCTCGACGGGTGCACGCGGGGAGCAAAGATCACGGGACGGCCGGAAGTGGGGCCCAGCGCCCATGCGGAAGCAGCTCCAGATGGCCGACAATTCCCTCGGGATCATGACTTGCCCTATCCCGGCGATTGCCGATTGACCAACCGCGCAGTTTGCGGGCGTCGCCCGGTATAATATATCGGCAGGAGGGGATATGGCTGTATCGCTCGAGTCTAGGCCGGTCGAGACGTCGCGGGACATTACGCAACTGTTGATCGCCTGGGGCGGTGGCGACCTAAGGGCCATGGAACGACTGGTGCCCGTGCTCCAACAAGACCTGCATCGGGTGGCCTCCGCACATTTGGCGGCCGAGCGGCGTGGGCATATTCTGCAAACCACCGCCCTGGTGAACGAGACTTACCTCCGGCTGATCGACTGGAAGGACATGCGCTGGCAGAACCGCGCCCAATTCTTCGCCATGGCCTCGCAGGTAATGCGCCACATCTTGGTGGACTATGCCCGCGCGCAACAGCGCGAAAAGCGGGGCGGCGGTGCGGTGCACGTATCCTTGTCCCAGGCGGAAGGCGTTCCGCTCGCAACCTCGGCCGATCTGGTGGCGCTCGACGAAGCCTTGCGCACACTGGAATCGTTCGCGCCGCGTCAGGGCCGCATCGTGGAATTGCGTTTTTTTGGCGGCTTGAGCCTGGAAGAAACGGCGGTGGCACTCGAAGTGTCGGTGGGAACCGTGAGGCGGGACTGGAGCTTGGCGCGAGCGTGGCTGTATCGCGAGCTCAACCGCAAGACACCATGACTGCGCAGCGATTCGAGCGCGTGCGCGAGATTTATCACGCGGCCCTGGACCGGCCGTCCGATCGGCGCGCTGTCTTTTTGGAACAAGTCTGTGCAGACGATGCGGGGTTGCGGCAGGAAGTCCAGTCCCTGCTGGCGGCCGAGGCGCAGGCCGGAACATTCATGGCGACCGGTGCCGGAGCCGCCTTGGATACCCAGCCGGCCGGGCCTGCTGGGGCGCCGCTTACGGGCCGCGTTCTCGGTTCCTACGAAATTCTGTCCCCGCTGGGGGCCGGGGGTATGGGTGAAGTT
>Ga0302324_100015043_pt1 | contig 15548 bp, 25 predicted proteins | sample Palsa_T0_1_FD_201949 | JGI IMG/M metagenome (GOLD analysis project Ga0302324, IMG submission 201949) | Peat permafrost microbial communities from Stordalen Mire near Abisko, Sweden - Palsa_T0_1 | ecosystem: Environmental > Terrestrial > Soil > Palsa > Peat permafrost | place: Sweden: Abisko...
CTACGGCGACGGTGTTGGGCCTGTTTGAACAATGGCAATGTTCGACCAACGAAGTGCAATTTCAGCCAGGAGATCTACTGGTCCTGTACAGTGACGGTGTAACGGAAGCCTACAACGATCGCGAAGAAGAATTTGGGGAGGCGCGGCTCATACAAGTGCTGGAAGCAGGCAGAAATCTGGAGATTTCAGGTTTGCTGACAAAATTGCTGGAAGAGGTAAATCAGTTCAGTGCTGGAAAGCAGTCCGATGACGTGACCGCAATAGTTGCTCGGATCCGCTGAAGATGTATTTTGATGACTTTCATCTGCCCACGACTATTGTTTCCCGTTGGAATTTGCGAGTTCGCGCAAGATCGGGCCACCACGCCGTGTGTCAAAGCAATTCTTTCAAGTGCTAAACCGGGCTTGTCACGGATTCCGGGCGAGTGACGGGCAAACAGGAGCTTATCCCTGGCGGCGTCTAGAGTTTTCCGCCGTTCCACAGCTATCTCCGCCAAATAAGGCCAGGCGAGCGTGGTGAACCCAAGCGAAAATCGGCTCTTAGGCCCGGTGGTCAAAAAGGGTGTTTCCGCAGCGGCCACAAGTGGATGATTCGATTGATCGAGGAATTTCAGTTCGGGGTGGTCACACGGGTATAGGTTTTGAAACGCCTCAACACCCGAGAATGTATTTTTCGTCCTGTGTGAAATTCGTACCCCGTTTCTCGCTAAAGAATCCTTTGAGCACAAGCAGTATGCAGGCAAGGCGAAAGCAACTGGAAGAGGAATTCAATCAGGCCAAACAGGTTGGCAACGCGAGTGGTCTCAGACGCATGTGCAGCGGGCATCCGGAAGGAACGATGGACTGTGCGAGTTTTCTCCATGTTCGTAACATGGGCGGTCTTCTTAATTGATTTGGCATCATATTGCACTCAGGGCCAGATTACCCGCGTCGGTCACGGCGCCGCATCGGACAATCCCTTTATGGCCGGTGCTCCAGGAGAAGACGATCGATGCAGCCAACCGCCCTTGTTCAGCAAAATGTTTCAATGCACCCCGCATAGTTCCAACCTGTTGCACGCGCCCCTGATCATTGATAGGACAGGATTCGTCGGAATTACTGAACCCCCATTCCGTAAGCCAACAAGGCTTCGCGGAAGTGCACACAGCAAAAGCATCCTTGTTGAGATAGTCGACCAGCGCCAAGACGCCCCCGCGAGCTTCGCTAGTCGGATACACATGCACGCCGTAACCGTCCACCAGATTGTCCATGCCGTGTTGACGCAGAAACTCAAGAGTGGCCGGAACGCTCACCCCATCCAGTCTCTGGCCCGGCTTCTTGCCAGGAAGTCCGCCATCGGCCAGCCCGGCTGAAATGATGGGTGTCGCCTGATTCAATTTCGAATGGTCGCGCAACTCCTTGAGCGCGGCGACAACCTTCAGATAGCCCAGGTAACTGGCCGTGATGGCGCGCCCTTCCGGATCATGGGGATTATTGAGGTCTTCTATTCCAAGCACGCGTCCTGAGGCTTGGGCAGGAAGAAAGTCGCCGTTGAAAAAAGGTCCGTTGATTTCGTTCCCAAGTTCAAGCGCCGTAAGGTGGACCCCTGCCGCCTCCAATGGAGCAAGCTGGGTAGCGAACAGAGTCTTAAACTTCGCCGGATCGGCATCTGTCAAGCCCGACTGAGCGTAGTTCAGTCCTACCGATGGGTCAGCCGGACGCTTGCGTGCGTCAGGGTTCCCTTCACCCGGATAGACAATCACGACGGCACCAATGCCGCGTTCATACGCACGAATAATGAAGCGATTGAACTTTTCGCCGATGCCCGTGCGGACAGTCTTCACGTGGTTCTGCACAAGCTGCTCAATCAAAGCATCCTGCTGCGATTCGTTCATCTGCTGAACGCCTACAACATTTACGCCGACGACCACGCTTCGTGCTTGATCCGCACCAGCGGTAAGAGGGATGAACAAGAGGTAAGCCAACAAAGAATAGACGAAGGGTTTCGTTGACATTGTTGATCCTCCCTGGGACCTCGTAGTATCAAACACGGTTTCCTCGTTTTCGTTGCGTTTGTTTAACTCCGTCGCAGACACTTCATCCCAGCTTTGTCCCTGATTATCAACAGCACCTGCCCTAGGAGGAGGGGGATATTGCCTTCGTTTTTCTGCGAATGATGCAGACGGGCAAGGAACCCGTCAAGGTTTCCCTTCGGCTCGCTTTGCTCGACCTATGACTGAACCGTCCGCGTCACTGGTCCCAGTAGCACTAAATAGAGTCACTTAGTTAGCCCGCAGTCACGCTAAAACCGCCGATCCTGAATCTTGGCGAGTTCCGCGGGCGAGGAGCATTCTGGATCGTCGTTCGCCACGCCGTTGATCCGGGCGCTCACGGGATAGCCCCGCAGGGTTTCAACAGTTCGGACTACGGTTCTTTGTAAATCACGGCATGGGAATGCCTCTTGGCAATCTCGGCGTCTTCGGCTTCCGACAGCGGCACGTTTTTCTCTCCCTCGCGAACGGATACGTCTCGCATGTAGTCCTCGAATCCTGGTGAGGAAAAAACCGCCACTCCCTTTATGTGTTCTTTCCCAATGTTGGAAACAGAAATCCATGTTCCCGAAGGGATGAACACGGTGGAACCCGCGTGGACTACCCGGACTGAATCTCCCAAACGCACCTTCGCAGTTCCAGTCTGGAAAAAGAGGATTTCGTCGGCAGACGGGTGTCGATGAGTCGGGATCTCTCCTCCCTGACCAAGATCGACTGTCACGAAAACCAGATGCGAAGAACCGCCATTCTTCGCGTCAACTTTCAGGATGAACGTTTCTCCCGGCTCTGGGTGACCGGGCCAGCCCCTTATAACCCGCCGCTCGCCTTCGTTTTCTTCGAGGATGAGGGGAGTTGTCTTAGACGATGTGCCCGATTGTGGAGCTAGAGCCAACGGCGTTCCGGCACCGACGCAAGCTAAGAGTACGCAAGCGCCTCTCATGAAATCCACCAACTGCATAACGACCTCCTCACCCGAAGAACAAGCTGGAGTCGAATAGATATGCACGCTACCCTAACACGATTCGTTCTTTTCACCGTTTCTCGGGATGCTCACTGAATTCTGTCTTCTTCGCCAAGGGTGCTTCGGTTCTTCCCGATTACGCGCACTTCTTTCCCTCGGAGACCTGCGTATTTGATCGCCATGCCGAGGAGCGTGTATTCGTCCTCTTGATAGTCGGCGCCAAAGGCGTCTTGATGGAGCAACACCAGTTCCGTGTCATCCGCACACATTTTCGCGAAGTCGGGAAGGTTCTTTCTAATCGTGGCGATCAGGCTGGACTCTCGCTGCATCCGTTCGTCATTGGTCATCGTGCTATGAGAATAGCTGATTCTGAGCGGGCATAGATTCCACAGGTTGCGAGCATTCTTCGTCGTCGTTGGCCACGTGATTGATCCGAGCGATCACTTGATCTTCTTGACGTGGTAATCCTGTCCGTCCTCCCTATGGTAGGTGTAGCCAGTTACATGGCCCTGAGGGTCACGGGAAAACGTGATGCTCGCGATATCGTTCTTGATGAAGAACGTTTCAGGACCCAAGGGTAGATACTCATTCTCATCGTTACCGGACTGTGACCATAGCTTCCCGTCCTTCAGAGAGATGGTCTCGACGTCGTCGAGGGGACGCGACTGATATTGGCCAACATAATCTTTGTAAACGCTGGTGTCGACGGCAACGGGCTTGCGGAAATTTATGGGTAAGGGCGCCCATTGCCTCGCCACCAGAAGCCAAGTGCCGTTTTGCTTGGCATAGGCCTCTGTTGCACGCATTTCAGTGATGAGGTCGGTATCCGTGATTTGCTCGTGCACGGTGAATCGGAAGTTCATCACCGCCGTATCGCCGTACACGTGGACGACGTACTCACGGAAATTAACCGAGTGATCGTACTCGGGGGGCCAGTTCCTCTTCTCGTGCTCTAATTGCTGGGCCTTCGTGACAAGGTTGCCATCATCGTCGCTGTATATGCAATCATCCGCGACGTAGCGAGACCATGAACCATCCCGCTTTTTTCCAGCCTCCACCCGTGCTTTGCGGGCATCGAGCACTTCCTGTTGGGCGGGTGAGAACTTCGGCTCCGGGAGGAGGACTTTCGCTTGCGCAGCTCGAATCTGCGGCATCAGAATATCGCGAACGTAGTGCCAGTAAGGGACGATCTTGAGGGCAGCTTGTGCGTCCTGCTCGGCGGCGTTCAAATCGGGCGTGGTTCGGTTCAGATTCGACCACGCGAGACTCATCAGCAACTCGGGTTCTCCCCATGAGGGCTCCAGCGGATCACTCGCGTCGCCCTTCTGGTTGCGGACGGCTTCCAAACCTCTGTTGTAACTTTCAAACGCCTTGTCCTGACCCCCTCCTCGATCTGGAGGCGACGACCAACGAATGGGGCCGAGCACCCAGAGCAGCCGGGGATTGTTTGGAGCCGCCGCCGTGGCTTCTTTCAAGAGCGGACTCAACTGTTGGAGCAGTTCCTGAACACGGGTTGGGTCTTTCTTGTTCAAGTACATCAGGTAGCCCAGACTAGAGACTGCTCCAATCTTAAATTCCACGAACGCAGGGTTTCGGGCAATGGCATCCTTGAAATCGGTGACCGCCTGCGTGAGGTCTTCGTCCAGATCAGTTGGAGCTCGGGATTCGTTGAAGCCGTTAATCGCTCTGCGCCATAACGCAAATCCGCGCCAGTAGAGCACCTGCGACGCCAGCTTGTTGTCTTCAGGAATGGGGGTCAGCTCGTCGTTGAGGCGCTTCAGAGCGGGGCGGTCGCCTTCGTAATCCGCCCGCTGAATTTGGGTGACGATACGGATGATGGAATCGCGTGAAGGCTCAAGGCTGTTCTTACCGGCGGCGTAAAGCTCAGGCGCAGCGACGGACAAGACGAATATGGTCAACACGAACAAAAAGGCTCTGCCCTTTCGAGCCGGTATCGGAGTGACGCTCATGGGAACCCTCCTTCAGCTAGTGCGATTGTAGTCGCAGGCATTGCTCAGGGGACACTCGGCGCAGCGCGGGTTCGAGCGCTTGCAGAGTTCCTGACCATGTTGTCGTAGCAACTGGTGTGCCCGGATCAGCGAATCGTAGTCCTTGGGCAGTTGCCGACGTATGGCATCCTGAATCGACCGATACGTCGCAGAATAATCCTTCTGCTCATCACCGAAACCCACTCGACATAACACCCGCAACCCATTCGATTCGAGTGCCATCAGTGGGTAAGAGCGAGTGAACAGGAGTATTTTCTCTGCGCCCGGATCTCCGATGCTGGGGAATCTCTTCAAAGCCTTCTTTGCTTGCGGAAGCGGTCTATTGAGAGTCGAACGCAGGTCGCTGTCGAACTCTTCATACGCGATCTTGGCAATGGTGAGAAGTTTTTCCGCGCTGACGTCCGGGAGTATGCCAGCCTTGCCGATTGCTGCCAAAGCGCAGTGTTGAGCAGCAAGAATCTGGTCAGGGCGTGTACCGATGGTTCGTTTGAGAATGGCGAACGCTTCGGCTCGACGCTTGTCATTCGCGAGATACGCGATGTTCTCCCAAATGACTAGCTCCAGTGGGTCAGTCGAGGGGGGCGGCGCAGGAGCACCATAGTGCCGCTGGAGTTTATCGACCACCTTAGGAAATGTAATGGTCGGCTTGCCGTGCTCACTCCGAGTAGCCGTCGTCGGCGTCGTCATCGTCATCTTCTTTTTCTTTGTGGTCGTTCTCGTCTTCCTCTTCGTCCTCGTCTGGCGCTTCTCGAACGCGGACCTCGGCGGCTACCGAATAACCAGAAGGGTCAGAGTCGGGGCATTCTGGATGTATTCTGCTCATGCGCAATGGTACGCCTCCATCCCGTGTGCAAACGCAGCGACAATAGCCCGGCGACTGATCGGCGGCTCTTCACTGCGTGCGGGGCGCTCTCGCAGACGAGTTGATACCGTCCCGTTTGACCGTTGCAGTGCTTATGTTGGATATTGAGACGGAATGGACGTTGAACGCATTATTGACGACATTGAGCAGCTACAGGAAATGTTCGAAGCGCCGGACATTAGACCACTCAGCGTGAGCGACATCTCGGCTGCCAATCGCAGGCACGATGAAATGCTCGCACATAGCCCGTGGTTTCAGCTTTGGCAACGGTATGGGGTCTGCTGCCGAACCGAGCCCCCGGTACTTCGACTAGGGGAATCGGACAGCTAACCTCATTGCGAATAGACATGAACAAAGTGAAGAAGAAAACTGCCAATCTCCCTCCAAAACTCACTGAGGTCGAACAAGACCTGCTGTCGCACATCCAAGACGGATACCAGCTTGAAACTGATTCGCTCGGCGGCAACCCAGTTCTGCGGCGGTTGAAAAATAATGAAGAAATACGCCCTCTGTCCGCCAATCGCAATACCATCAAAGCGATGGAACGGCGTGGACTCATCGGCCCCGGCAAAGGTCGAGACCCGCTCACTATCGTTTGGCGTCTGAAAAAGAAATAGAGTAGGACCTCTGCTATTCCGCTATTCGATTGGCCGATTCGCTCGAAACAGCTAAGTTAGGATAGGTCACAAGGGCTGGAGGCCACCATGTCGCCGCGTACACTTTTTCTCAGCAGGTTGATCGGGCTGTACTGCATTCTCGTCGGGCTATCCATGATGACTCACAGCCAAGCGACTGTGGAGACGGTGACCGCCCTTCTTCAGAACCCATCGATGACGTTGATCCTCGGCGTAATCACGCTGGCGGCTGGGCTGGCAATGGTTCTTGCTCACAATATCTGGGCGGGAGGTACGCTCGTCGTCGTGGTCACTCTTGTCGGCTGGATGGCGCTCGTGAAGAGCCTATTCTTCTTGTTCCTGCCCCCTGAGACGGAAACAAGACTCTTTCTTCAGCAGCTTCACTACCAGCAATTGTTTTACTTGTACGGAGCTATTTCGCTCGCCCTCGGCGTCTACCTGACCTATGGAGGATTCAAGTCAAGATCACATTAGCCAGTTTCTCAGCGAGGCGGCTGATCCGGGCGGCCACGGGATAGAAGGGGCTAAGAATGTCCGCCTGTCGCAGGGTATTTCTCTTCAACGTAATCCTCAACCGCATCAAGCAGCATTTTGAATTGCTGTAGGCGGAACTCAAGATAACGTTTGATGGCTTCAGGTTTGCGGTTCTGCATATTAGGCAGGTCCAGCTTCGCGGTCTCAGTATCGAAGTCCGCAAATGCACTATCCAAGGAGTCAAGCACCCTTGTGAGATAATGCTTGCCCTCGGGTATGGCTGCAATCTGTCTTTCAGCTTCCTTCGTGCTCATTCCTGAACAAACAGCGGCGAAGTATTCCAGATACGAGGCGTCCAGAGAGGCGGTGAACGCTTCCGCCAGTCCGGGTGTCAATTCGACATCTTTAACATCCTTCACGCGCACGCTCGCAACTTCGAGTTGCGGCGTTCCACAACAGTGTTTGTACTTCTTCCCCGAGCCACACCCGCACGGATCATTACGTTCTGTATTGCTGCTCATTCTTCCCTCCGGCTAGGAATTGTATCCCTCTCACAACGCTAAAAGAACAATCTCCGCGAAAGTCGGAGCGTCCGCGCATAGAGTCTCTCTGGTTTCGGCCACTCCTTCTTCAGTTCGAGAAGGACAGGTCGCAGCAGGTTGTAATTCTTCAGGTCGGCCATGAACGACGCTTCCAATATCGTCCGAAGAAAACTGGGGCCGTCTCCCGCAGCCCAGCGAAGCCAATCGAGCAATTCCACGTCGTCGTAGACGGAACACATAGCCTTACTTACCCCCGCTGCAAAATTCGTTGATCAGCTTGCGGAGGATGGCGATGGCTTCATCCAAAGCACCTTCTTCTTGTATACGTGCCCGTTCTGGATCCGTAAGGGAGGGTTGCAACGCTGAGTGGATGGGAACAAAGCGTGGGCCTGGAGGCCGCGAAATGACGATTTCTCGACCGGCTGCGCCGGTCTGGGAACCGTTGTGTCAGTGTACTAGCTCACCCGGCCACCTAATTCCAGATCGCTAATTAGTTGCATCGATTTTCCGAAGAATATTAGCAAAATTCGTACGCTGCGCCGCGCGTTCCAACTACGGAACCCTTGATACAGACGGACATTCTAGAAACAGAATGGCCAGGGCAAAGTCCTCAAGGTAAAGCGGAAGACTGGGTGTTAAGTAAAACCCGAACATTCTGGCGGCGGCGAGGTAGAAACGAAACAGGCGGTCAAGACGCCAGCCGTGATGTGTTAGACGGCGAGACAGCGGAAACATTTGCAGAGCGTAACTTTAAGGATGCAGACACACTGGCAGAGAGCGAGAGAAATTTACTCCTTCCCAGGAAGCCTTCATCCCCTGCGAGTGCGGATTCTGGTTAGAGACGAAGAGTAGGGCGGGAAGAGAAACAGGGCGAGACCTAATTCCCCCAAGATGCGGTCGTAGGTGTTGTAAGTAGGATAGCCTGCCAGCCGCACTGCCTAGAGTAATACGGACACTTTCTTCGAGTATGACCACTGTCTAGACCAAGAGCACCCTGGCAATATCGCCAGGACTCTCAACAATCTCAAGTGAAGCGCAGCAACTAATCGCTGTGCAGCGCAGCATGACCACCTGCGTCATAGATCAGGTCAGGAGAACACAGTGAACAACAAACAGCGGCAAGGAGTAAGGGACTCGATTGACGCCATCGTCAAAAAGTCCGGAATTGATTTTGTCCAGAACTACGTCGCTTGGCTCATTGCCATGCGGCGTCTAAAACGTAAGTACGGCCAAGGAGAACAACAGTGAACTACGGATACGACAGCACCACACCTCTTTGGAAAGAGGAACGCAAACAACAACTGGTTGAGCGGTTGGTCGCGCTCATCCATCTCAACGATGACGAAGCAACCCGGCGTCCCTATGTCACCGAACCCTACGTAGAGACGGACGGCCTTTACACTGGCGTCCGCATCCGGCAGATAACCAATTGTCCCGCTGACTACCAGCGTTGGTTGACGCGCAGCGCGGACGACATTTACCAAGAGGTGATGCAGTAAGCAGATGGCAGCCGGACTCACCGGCTGTAATGCACGAGGCCGGTCCAAAGTCCGGCCAGGATGTATTCGCTTTATCCCCGTCAAGGATCGGAGAAACACAGTGAGCACACAAACAGTAAGTCCCCGGCTCGCCAGGCAAACCCGTGAGCAGCTTCGAGAACTCGAAGCCAATCTCAGGGAGCAACACGAAGACGCCTTCAACGCTATGAAACCGGAAGATTGCGAAGCAATGTGCAACGCACTCGACGAAATCATCAGAACCTTCGAGGCCAACGTCGAGAACGCAATCGGAGAGGCCGAACATGAAGCGGCCACGGAACTCGAAAGCATCGTCGAGGCATATGGCTACGATTGCGTTAAATCCTACACCGAGGACCCGAGTGTTGGCAGCACGGCGGATGTAGACGCCACTCTCGACCTCGACACCCAAATCGAGTTGCTGTAATGCCAGCCACTCGAACAAGGAAAGGCCGGTCGGTAGCAATACCGACCGACCCTGGCGCTAGAGACCGGAAGCTCGTTGAACAAGTAGTAAGCGAGCGCGCAGAACAGAACCTCAACCATTGGTATGCATTCGTATTGCGATACCAACGCCTAAGCCCCGAGCACCGGCTTGAACTAGCTATACAAATCCAAAGAGGAGAACAACGGTGAGAGAAACATTAGCGCCAAACGAACCCATACCCAGCGGCGATGACTGCTGGACTGAAGAGAAGGTCTTCGCCCTGGAAGAGCGAATCCGATTGATGGATGAGGCCCGTAGCCCAAAGGGGAAGACTTGCCAATTCCCGTGTAGTTGTTGGAACCCCAACGACTGCTCTCATGATGACGACTGTAACGGCTGCGACCAGCCCGCCGTCATTCGCTTCGATAAGATGTTCATGTGCCAGAAACACCATGATTACCACCATGCGTGTTTGTACCGATGACCACCACCGTCAAGCGAATCGTCGCGCCAATGCCCGACCACTCCATGTGGGTTCGTAGTAGGAATGCGATCACCTGTCAGGCCGAATCCTTCGGCGGAACTGTAACGATAGACGAGGGACCACAGATCGTGATTGCGGTCGAGTTTCAAGACCCCATCAAGGCTGGTGAGTTTGCAAGCTGGTGGGGAGATTTAGTAGGCGTGACAAATTGAAAAAGCAGATGGCACCGCGCTCGCGGTGTAATGCGGAGGTTCTGGTCCAAATCCCCAGGACAGCATTGAATGAAGGAGAACAACAGTGAGCGACATACGAACAGGTAAGACAGAGAAATGCCCCGGCTGCGGGGTGACGCTATATGAGACCCAGGACGAGCACACCACATCTCTGTTGGATGCCGAAGGCCGGTATCACCATGGCCCCGGAGGTTGCGCCAACACAAAAATGTACTGTGACTGCGAAGTCTGCGACAACATGACCGGGGTTGGGTGTCCGAATCCGGCCACGATTCGGGCCATGGGCAACGACTATTGCCAGTGGTGTGTACCGGCCCCCGATGGGCCGGAAGTCGCGGAGAACCGGCATGTTGATCATACCCAGGGTCCTGGGTTCGAAACCGACCAACTTGATCCGGATGACGTAGGTGACGCCAACATCCTCCGCGTCAACCATATTTTGGTCGATGACGGATGCCGGTGCTTTTGGAACCCCAACACCGGCGAAGAATACTACTGCCATTACTGCCATGACTGCTTTGACGAATGGTACACGGAAGCTGATCGCCGCCAGTCTGAGCGGGACAAGCAAGAGGCCAACGAAAATGCCCCATACTAACAAATGCATTTGCCTGTTTTGCAACCCCCAATTTTTGGAGCCCGATGAAATCTACGATCTCAACGCGCCGGAAGAAGACTGGGAGTTCACAGATTGGGACATCCTTTGGCTCAAAATCCAGGGAATCACTTTAGGAGTCAAATGACAACAACCGACACACATCGCATCAGCGCCATTCAAACGGAACTAGCCATTCTCAAGGCACGGCTGGCCCGCTTGGTCGCAACCTACGTCGCGCAGAATCCCCAGGAAAGTTACCGGCAGATTATGGCGCGGTTCCACCTCAACGCAGAATACCTGTGCGCGGTCACCAAGAAATATGGGACTGCGCGTGGGGCCAACAAACAGACTACCTAAACGGCAGGTATCGGGGTCTTCGCGAGAAGATTCAAAGCGGGGATGGGTTAGCGTCATACCTCAGCTGTCCCCATAACGCTTTCCGACGCCGCTCCCGACAAGTGGCAAAACAGAGATAGTATGACGACCTTCAATTCAAAGCAGGTATGACATGAGTAACGAACCAATAAATAAGTCTGCTCACTCTGATGAGAATCAAATCCGGCCAGGTGTATGACATCCGGCTTCTGTTTTCTGACCAGCGCTTGGAGGTCTTCGAGAGTAGGGTTTTTCGGACAAACGATCCTATCCAGTTTGAGATTCGACTGTACTAGACGCCGCTCCGAACTGAAGGAATAGGCTTCTCCAAATTCTCCCGGGGCGCTCTCCACCACCATCAGTTTCTTAGGGCTGCGGACTGGAATGTTGCCTTCGTTCTGGCAACATACGTGTCTGATCACAATCAGCGGGCCAGTGCGTTGGCTCTCCGTGGCCGTGAAGAGCAGGAACTCCCAGGGAAAGACCCGTAGCCCCCAGCCGACAGTCTCGGTTGCGAAAGGGATATCAATTTCCAGGATCCCCGCCTTGGCGATCTCGCTCAATTTCGCCGGCGTAAGGCCAAGGGTTTCCAGCGCTCGGATCGCGCGATTTGCTATAGATTTTGATGCGTTTTCGTTTTGTGCCCAACGGATGCGATTGCGAAGAACGTATTCCCAGTACATTGCCATGGCCGGCAATTTGCTCGGAGGTGTAACGGCGTACGTGGTCCCATTCAGAAGGCGAAACGTTACTGATCCGGGAGAACTCGTTGGGACAGGAGTCGGCTTGGAGCGGCCAGCATTTTTCTTGAACGGAAGAGCTCTTTTTTTTACCTTTATCTTTGGACTCATAATGTCGGCTCGTCGTTGGAGGAAAACTCTCGCGAATCGAAATGATCAGGTGCGACGCATCGATCAATCGCGGTTAATCTGTTTCGGGCCCAGTACAATTAAGAGACGCATCATCGATATCACCTTTGGCGAAGGCGTCAGTCTTGCGGACGATTTAGGCTCACGGGAAGGCAATATCCAGCTGAGCGACCTGACGCCAGTCAACCAGATTTGAAACAGGAGCTGCCACCGTTGCGCATCGAATTTTCAAAAGCGAGCGTCCCACAAGAAATTGATGCCCTGTGCGAATTCGACAAAATCGTGTTTGGTGCTTATTCTTCCGACCTGTTCGATAAAGAGGACTGGGCGGAGTACGACAGTTACTGGATGGCGCTGGACGGCAAGACAATTGGTTGTTCAGCGTTCGCCTATGACATTGATTTCGACGGCACCTCCAGGCCGAACTGTCTTTATATTGCGAGTACGGGAATTCTCCCCGAGTATCAAGGTCAAGGATTTGGTTCTAAACAAAAGCAGTGGCAGATCGACTTCGCCAGACATCGCCATTGCAAAACCATCGTGACCAATATGAGACAAAGCAACGTGCGTGTGATCCGATTGAACGCGAAATTTGGTTTCACCCAGCGTGAGACCTCTCCCGGTTATTACTCCGATCCTGATGAGGCCGCCCTCGTCATGGAATTGCGAATGTGACGCAGACCGCTCTGTCAATCAGATATCTGCTGCGCAGCAGGTCGCGAACAGATGTGGGGAACAACTGTTCTGTCCTGGAAGTACGCGAGGGCCAAAATTATAGTTGTCAATTGCGTCGGCGAGCATGAAAGAAGAAAAATGTTACGAAATCCGAACAAGAAGGTGTTGTGCGTTCCGAGCCGTCAGACTGATGTAACTTCTTGGTGCCGATTAGCGTCTGCTATCCAATAAAGCCGAAATGGATAACTCAGCCTCCTCTCTGCCGCGTGATACTGCGACCATAATTTTGTTTCCGGATTGCAAGTTCTATTCGTGTAAACTGCCAGCCGAGTAAGTTCCAGCATTGTTTCGGTGAGGCAAGCTATGCCGGTCCCTATCCTGTCCGATGGTGAGCTTGAGTCCCATCGCCAAACCGCCAGCCTTTACGATCTGTTTTTGAGCCTTTATAGGTCACTCGCCGAGGGCGGCATCAGCGAAATCGTGCGAAGAGTGTTTTCCCCTTGGGAGCAAGCGCGATATCCGGAATGGCGCAACTTATCGCATCCACTGTGCACCATTCTGATAAATGAGATGGGCAGCAATCCAAACCCATGGCTGGATGACTTTCCCAAGATGAGGGATCAGCTGCTGCATAGGCTTACAGCATGGGCACACGAGCCGGGGGCTCAACATGATGTGCTTGAGCAGCAAGTTGCCTGCGTGGTAACAGCTCTGCGCCAACTCGATATCATTGTCGGGCGGGCGCTTGCGTTTCCGCCGGTCGCAGCAACTTATCCCTCACCGCCACACGCGAGCGGTTACACTCTAGTCCTAAGTCCCGGGACCGGATTCCATAACCGATATCGAGTAAGGACTGGATTGGAGCCAGTTCCCCCTTTGCAACACGGCGAGTTTGTTGAATCGCTGGGCCTGGTGTGGGCCTATGTGGTTGGGCCTTTGGCCGGGGGACAGTACTTCGACTGGACCATCGAACGGGTGGAACCGTTAGTGGAGACGGTGTGGAGGCAACAGAGGGAACGCGGGGAACTCAGCTTCGCCTTGCTCTCATTCCCGCACGCCGAGTTCGAAGCCAACCTCGAGTTCAAAAGTAACTGCTTTCTGGTTAAAGATCTCGGCTCTTCCGAGCCGGAATTCGATGGCAGCGTCTTAACCCGGATGGAAGCGCTGGCGAGCCAAGGAGGAGTTGCGGTTCTGCTCTTTCCAGAACTCACAGCGAGCAGCGCTTTGGTGTCCGGCGTGAAGGCACGACTCGCAGAAAATCCGAATCGGTTTGGCCTGGTGATTCCCGGATCGCGGCACCTCGAAACATCTGGGGTATGGCGGAACACATGCATCGGCCTCGATCCCATCGGCCGGGAATCTAATGTGAGGCACGACAAGATTACGAGATATGTCCTGTCCGGGAAAAAGGCTGAGGCCTATGGAAGGGATCCGGCGGTCGAGACGATCGAGTGTATCGAGCCGAGGCGACAGATCCGGCTCTACGACAGTTTCACGCTCGGCCGATTCGCGGTATTGATCTGCCGCGACATCATAGAACCGCCGGTGCGCGAATTCCTCGGGCGCCACAGACTCGACAACATATTCGTTTTAGCGATGACACCCAATCTCGAAGACTTTCGCGAGCGCTGTTCCGATTTGGGTCGCGAACTTGATGCGGGAGTATTCGTGGTCAATACCGCTGACGCCCGACCACCACAGCCGGCGTTTATCTACGTTCCAGTTCGGGGGAAAAAAGCTTTGGAGGTCTGCCCGGCGGGATTACATGAGGAATGTCTGCATGTCACCCCAGTCTTTTGATGGTTCACTACTGACGGCCCGAACCTACGCCCGCTCCCACCAACTGCGGCTGTTGTCCGATCGCTTTTGAGCTCGCGGATTGGGGCGCCATCGTCTTAGCGACACGTCTTCCTTCTTGGGTCAAGCGATACCAAGCAGTATTGCCCGGACCGTGTTCCACCGTGACCAACCGCGCGGTTGACATCGCATGCATGAGGCGGGCGACAACAGGTTGATAGCGGATCCCTGTCTGCTTTCGCAGTTCGGCCGCTTGCAATTGGTCTTTGTCCAGAAGAGCGAACACAATCGTACGTGCAAGCTCAGAGTTTTCCAGAAGCTTTCTTGCTTCCGCTGAGGGTCCGAACGACTCATAGGCTCCGGTCGCAATCAAGCCGATGACCCAAAGCGATCGGATCCATTCCTGGGGCGACTCAGTTTGCTGCGGCACTTTGCTGAGGTAGGATTCGGTCAACCTTGTTAGCACTCCCGCGATAGATCCCAACTGGTCTGCATTTCCGGAGCCCAAGCTAAAGACGACAGATCGAGCCGCCTGCATAGCCGCATCCCGAAGTTCCGGAGCACACAGTTCGGCACCAGTTTCCATCTTGGTTTGCAGTTGATTGAGAGCCTGTGGAACGGTCATATAGCAACTCCTGTTACCATAAACAAGATAATACTATTATCATGCTCATGTCAATAGCGTCTGTGAACGAGGTTGCTGTGAATTAATAAGTGTTGCTTCATCAATGGTTTACGGCGATAAATTTTGGCTCCGCTCTCTATTCTGGGGGCCGTTGGCAGACCCCAAGAGGTTGATTTATGACGATGGATGATGCCAAAACCCTGCGAATCGATGAACAAGCGGATTTTATTGGACTTAGTTGCTCCCTTTAGGATGGCCTACCGACCTCCATTGCCACACGAACGGTTCTCCGCGACCAAACTTGGAACCGTTTTTGGAACCGTTTATCGCCGAAAGCACGCCAGGCACAACTCGGGTCAAATAAGGGTCACATTACTCGTAACCTTCCGTGTCCATGCATGCCCGTGAGTTGTCATCTGCGTCGCTAGATTCTTGA
>Ga0302324_100015044_pt1 | contig 15547 bp, 6 predicted proteins | sample Palsa_T0_1_FD_201949 | JGI IMG/M metagenome (GOLD analysis project Ga0302324, IMG submission 201949) | Peat permafrost microbial communities from Stordalen Mire near Abisko, Sweden - Palsa_T0_1 | ecosystem: Environmental > Terrestrial > Soil > Palsa > Peat permafrost | place: Sweden: Abisko...
GTCCTTCAGGTTGAGCTGGCCGGTGATCATGTTGTCCCACAGCGGGGTATTGGCGTCCTCGAAGTCGGCCAGCCACACGTTGGCGCCGGAGTTCAGCGCGTTGATCGTCATCTTCTTCTCGGTCGGTCCGGTGATCTCGACCCGGCGGTCCACCAGCCCGGGCGCAGGTGACGCGACCCGCCACGCGGGGTCCTCCCGGATATCGGCGGTCGCGGGCAGGAAATCGAGCATCTCGCCGCGGGACAGTTCGGCCTGCCGGCGGCGGCGCGCGGCCAGCGCCTCGAACCGGCGCGGGCCGAGTTCGGCGTGCAGCGCCGCGATGAGGTCGATGGCCTGCGGGGTGAGGATCTCGTCGTAGCGATCACCAGACGGCCCAGTAATCTGCACGCTTTCAGTTCCCGGCATGGTCAGGCTCCTCCCGAGTAGTGCCCCTACATCCTAGGTGGGCGTGGGGGGAGGATGGAGTGGGCGTGGGAGGAACAGAGCAGCCTCCCCGCGATGCCCGGCGGCGGCACCGCGGGCGCGCCTGGCGCACGTCACGGGTCCCCGGCCGGCTAATCGGCAAGGCCGGGTGTAGATGGTGATGCCGCTGCCGAGAATGGAAAGCAGGAAGGGCGACTTGGCGGACGATGCGCTAGCGACGTCGGCGGTGGTAGCGAAGACGACATCGATGGGCGGGAAGCAGTCGGCGGCCAACTGGCGGGCACGGCGCTGGTGGAAGGCAGGGTCGCCCCCGAGGCTGGTGATGACGAGGAGGTCGACATCACTGCGGTCGTGGACCATCCCCTTGGCGTAGGAGCCGAACAGCACGATGCGCTCGGGGGCGAAGGCGCGGATCAGGCGCTGGAGAGTGCGCTGGACGAGCGGCGGCAGGTCGGGTGACATATTAGCTGACGTCATAGCTCACCAGCAGCACGACGTCGCCGATCTCGTTCTTGGTTAGCGAGCGGAAGTCCGGCGCGCCCTGTTGCTGCAGTTCGAAGCTCCAGGTCCCCAGAGGCGTGTCGACGGGCATGGCGATCGTGGCCGCGCAAACGTTCGGTTCAGTCACTCCGGCAACTGGGGTCATCGGGACCGATGCGGTCGGTAGCGGCGCTTGTGGGGCGAGCACGAAGTCGCCAGGTGGCCAAGCGACGGCGAGCACGGCTAGGGAGGTGACCGAGATCGTCTTGCCGCGCGTCCAGGCCGGGAACTTCGACGGAGAGATGCTCAGGGTCAGCGTCTGATTGGCGGGGGCGGCCACGGTAGCGAGGAAGGCCTGCCAGGGCGTCAGCGGGTAGGGGTTGGCGGCAGTCGGCGACGGCGCCGCGAAGTCGTTTTGCGCGCTGAACACCTTGATGCCGGAGGTTGGCAGATTGGCAGCGTTGTTGGCCTGTGCGGCCTGCTGGAGGGGGGCGCCGCCGTCAAGAGCCGTGTAGTACAGGTGCAGCACGATGTCACCGACGGTCGACAGGTCGACCTCGTTGTATAGCTGCGGCATTTCGAGGTGCCAGGAACTGATGGCACCCGCGTTCTCGAAGGGTAGGTAGCGCTGGTCGGCGATGTTGCTGGCGATTGCCGTTATGAACAGGCCCGGATCGTCCTGGGCGTTGCCCATTGCGATCTTCTGCGGCACGGCAGCGTAGTTGTAAATGAAGCGGGGATCGGAGCCGACCGGGTTCTCGGCGTATCCGGAGCTGGTATCAGTGTTGATGCGGACCTGATTGGCGGCCAGGGTAAGGGTAGCCTTCACGTTGTCGAATTTCCCTGGACTGGGGTACACCAGCGTGAGGCTGACGCGGGTCAGCCGGCGGTTGTAGTGGCCGGGATAATCGTTGTCGAAGAGCGATTCGGGCAGAGTGAAGTCGCACGCGCCGGTTACGAGCAATTGCTGCAGGGCGGCGGGATTGAGCACACCGAGCGAGACATAGCGGCTGAGCTCATAGCGCCGGGCGTTCTGCTGCAGGTAAGAGGCCTGCATGCGCCGCAGGTCGTGGTTCAGGGTTTCACCGGCCAGCAGGCCCTTGTACAGGCTGTCCCAGTAGCCGAACTGGATGAACGAGCTGTCCTGGATGCCGAGCTCGAACTGATAGCAGCGCTCGACCTGCTTGCACATCTGGTAGGCCAGCTGGTAGCTCTGGAAATAGGTGGCCGAGAGCGAGCCGACCATCCAGTCGTACAGGCTATCGCTGGTGAACTTGTCGGTGAGGAAGTCGATCTGCTTCTGCAGGTTGTCGATCTGCTCCTGATGGTTGGCCTGATCGACCCCGGCGATCTGCAGCGCGAGCTCGGCGCCGGCGATCTGGGTGTTAGCCTGCTGTATTTTTAGCTCGGCCTCGGTGGCCTTCTGCTGGTTGTCCGCGTAGCGATAGTCCAGGCGCCCCTGCTCGGTCGCGAGCTTGGCGCCGTCCTCCATGAGGCTCACGATCTCGGCTACCACCTGGGATCCCTTGTCAGTTGAATGCCCCGCATTGCTGCCGCCCTCGGTTACCTGGGCTTGTGGTGTGCCGCCGGCTCCCGCGACTCCGGCACCCGCATTTGGCGCAGCGTGAAATAGAGACGCGAGTCCCTTCAGAATTGGCACCCCGTGTTTAACCAGGAAGGCGAGCTGGGAAAGACTAGCGGCTATCCCCTCGGCTTCGTTCTGGTGGGGAAGACCGGAGTAGTAGTCGTAAGTGCTCTGCAGTACCGCCAATCCCTGGTTCAGCGCGTCGATTGCATTCTGCGCCTGGTCCGCCCGTGACTGGAAGATCTGGTCCGCATCGGTGAGCAGCTGCTGTTGGGTGGAGCTCTGCAGGAGCGCGAGGGCGCCGGCATCGGCCTTCTCCAAGGCCGCTTGCAGGGAGGCTCCGTAGGCACGTACGGCGTTGACGAAATCGAGCGCCTGCGGGTAAAGGGAGGTGAAGCGGTAGTTGGGCAGCGGAGCGGCGACGTCGCTGAGCACGCTGGAGAGATCCACGCCAGCGGCCTGGGCCGCGATCAGCAGGCCGGGGTCGATCGGTGCATCGAACAGGGCCAGCTGGAGGGCCGCGCCGGCGATGTTCTGGCAATGGCGCAGCTTGTAGAGGCGGTCGGCGACGGTGGCCCAGTACCCGAGCAACTGCGCGTTGGACGGAATCTTGAAGTAGAAGGTCTGCGCGACGGGAATGCCCCCGCTGCCGCCCGCACCGCTACCGCCCGCACCGCTACCAGCGCCGCCGATCACGTTCTCGATCTCGACCATGGCGTTGGCGAAAGCGTCCAGGGAGGGCTCAAGCTGGTCAAAGGACTCGTCGGCGCTCTGCGGCGGTGTCACGGCCACCGGTTGCGGGCCGAGGATCTCCGAAGCGATGACATATAGCAGGGTCGCCTCGCTCAGCGCTTCCCGTGATTCGGTGGAGAAGAGGTTGTCGCCCCAGGCAATGAGGTTGTCCAGGTACGACATGACGGTGCTCTTCATGTAGGCGACGGGGCGCTGGTCGGCGAGCACGAACGGGTTGAATGGGTCATTGCGCCAGGTGTTGATCTCGGCGACGGCAGCGGGATTCCCCTGGTTGACGGCCTCAAGGAGGTTGTTGATCTGCTGCTGCAGTATCTTGGCGCTGGTGAGATCGTGCAGCGGCTTGGGTATCCAGAAGCGCTGCGGCGCGGGGTCGCTGCCCTGGCGGGTGGGGTTGAAAATGTACTGGAACCAGGTCTGGGCATCCTCGAACTGCTGGTTCTGGCTCAGCAGTTGCGCGATATAGAGCGGGATGTGGTAGAAGAGCTCCCAGTTGTAGACCGAGAAGGGCGCACCCGAGCTGAAGTCGAGGAACTGGCGGTCCTGGCTGGCCGCGGTGGGTGTCACCGCCGCACCGCCCGGTGCGGCGGCAGGCGACGTGCCCTGCTGGCCGCGCGTGACTGTCCACGATGTGTCATCGGTGCTGCCGACCGCGGTGACCAGGAGGATTTCCGAGCCGACGAAGACGTAGAAGGCCGGCGAGGGGACCCAGATGTTGTTCGTGACCGTGATGGTTGTCTGGGACGCCGAGATAGGCGAGGCCAGCGCCGTACTGGCGTCCGCGAGGTCCCACGTGACCCTCCAGGTCGGCTGGTATCCGATCTGGAAGCTGAAGACCTCGGAGTAGCTCGGATCGATAGTGTCCGGTACCTGCTGCAGGTCAGGATCGTAGAGCAAGTCGAAACCGCCGCCGGAGAGCTGATTCCAGAATAGCCGGGTGAACGGCTGATAGAAGGGATGGAACACGTAGCTGATCTGGTAAGGCACCGTACTCGGATCCGAGGGCACCACTGGTGACCAGAAGCTGCCCGTCCAATAGTATTTCGTGCTCTGCACCCAATAGCAGCGGCGGTTATCCTGGAAGAAGAAATAGGAAGTCGGATCGAAGTTGAGATCGGAGACGGGCCCGACGACGCGGAGCGGAACGGGAGCCGTGTTCAGTAGCGGACCCACACTCTGCTCAAGGGCGCCAGCCGAGGTGAAGTTCAGGACAAGAGTCTGGGCGGGACCTTGAGCCGGATCGGCGGGCAAGCTCGCGAGTGCGCCCGCCCTGGGGATCAATCCCGAGTCGGCGGCCAGATCCGGGTCGGCCTGGCTGTCGGGCAATGGCAGCAGTGGCTGGGCGTCAAGCCCGTAGGCGGCCTGAGCGTGGGTCAGGAGGGGAACGGCCAGCGTATAGCCTGCTGGCAGTACGCCCGTGCTTGTTTGTGCGGTGGTGGGCACCTCGAGGTTTCGTAGCTCCAGGTCACTGAAACGGCCGTCGAAAACCGCGCGTCCCAGATGAGTGGCGACGGAATCATTTTCGCTGGTGATCAGGTTAACGTTTGGATCACCTAGCCAGCCCCAGTTCCATACCTGGAAGTCTCCTTGACGGAAAACATCAAGGAACAGATTGGCGCCATAGCCCGGCGCGGGTGCAGGCGCTTGCACCTTCAGCGTGTAGAGCGCCTCAACCGCCTGAATGTCGCTTACCTTGGTCTGGTCGTAGAAGGGCTTGTCGAAGAGCTTGCCCTTCGCGGCCTGCGCCGGGGACCAGTTGCCGTTGCGGAATATGCTGAAATTGACGGCAAGCGATACATACTTGTCTACCGTCTGGCTTGGCGGCGCGGAGGATTGTTGTGCGGCAGGCAACGCCTGCTGCGGCTCGTTGGATACCTTGACCTCCAGCCAGAAGAGGCAGACACGGCCCCGGTACAGCGCTGGGACGGCTTGGTGCGCCTTAATGTTGATGGTGATCTGTGCCCAGCCCGTCCACGCGCCGTTGAGGAAGGAACGGAGGTAGAAGACGGGCGGATCGGCGAGGGTCCGCGCCACGACATAAATGGTCCCGGTGGCCGGGTCTTCACAGGTGCCGGTGACCAGGAGGTGCGCCAGCCCGTCCAGCCTGTCGATGTAGTTGAGCACCACTGTCTCGAGGTAATCGGCCGTGCTCTGGCCTTGGCGCACCTCCTGCTCGAGTTGCTGATAGATCTCGGTGCGATCCGGGCGCTGGGATTCGATCAGCCAGTTCTCGGGATAGAGGAGGACCTCCCGGTTTGCCTCCCAGACGCGGTAGCTGCTCATCCACTCCCACTGGTTCCAGGTGTCGTCCTGGGTGAGATCGACGACGACCTCCGGCGCCTCGAGATTCATCAGGCAGCGCGCGACGAAGATCTGGACGGCGATGTAGGCCTGGACGACACGCGAGGTCGCCTGGCAGGAACTCATCTGCACGTCGATGAGGAAGTAGTCGAACAGGTGGTCCGCATCCGGGTAGATGAGATCTCCGGAGCCATCTCGCTGGGCGGTGAGATAGGCCTGCAGGGCAGCGGACCGGTTCTCGCGGATGGGATTCATCAGGGTGGGAGCGAGCGCCAGCCACGCGTCATTACCGGGCTGCTGGGCCTTGACGACGCCCAGCGCGCCGGCTGCGATGCCCTCGGCTGTTGGCTCGTCGGGCGGGACAGCGCCCCAGTTCACGATCTGCGCGCCGGCGGCGCCTGCCTTGGCTGCCATGGCCTCGAGCGTGCGCAGCGCGTCATAGGCGGTCGGCTGCGTGTAGTTCGCGGGGAAGGCACAACCGAGTGCGCTCGCGAAGGCCTCGATATCTGTGAGCGGCCAGCCGGTAATGGCGGCCAGCGCGCCTTGTGCCTGGGCCCCGCTGGCCAGGGTCCCGGCCGACACGCCGCCGATCACGTCGTAGAGCGTCTGTACCGACGACGACGGCGGAGCAGCAGTCCAGAGGCGGGCCAGCTTGATCACGAGCAAAGTGGTCAGCAACGGCGGCAGGCCCGGAACGGGCTGGCCGGGCGTGACCGGGAGCTGACTGAAGTTAAGCCCGTTATATACGGCGGCGTTCGCCAGCAGCCAGCTGAGGTCGGTGGCGACAAGCCGAAGCCCGCGGACTAGGACTGCGACCTTGTCGAAGAGCTGGATGGCAAGAAACTGGCTGGGGAAGCTCGTCGGCGTGAGGGGGCTGGATGATCCAGTAAACGCGGGATCGGTAAGAACGGTCAACAAGGTCAGGCCGCTACCTGGCACCTGGAGCTGTTGCAAGATCAAGGCGCTGACGTCGTTGGCTAGCCCGGAGGCGCTGGCGGTGTGGGCGTTGGCCGCGACCGCCGCGATGACGCTGCCGTTGACGTCGCCGCCGGTCGGCGTCACCGCCGCCCCGGTCGCGGCCGGTGCCGCGGTCGTGCCCTGCTGGCCGCGCGCGACCGTCCAGGTTGTGTTGCCGGTGCCGCCGACGGCCGTCACCAGCAGGATCTCGGAGCCGATCGTGACGGAGAAGTTCGGCGCCGGGAACCCGGTGTCGCTGACGACGGTGATGGAGGTCTGGCCGGCGGTGATGCCAGATGCGAGCGTGGTGCTGGCCGCCAGGAGGCTGACGACCGCCTGCTGGACGGCACTCAGCGTGGTAGCGATGTTCGCCTGGGTCATCTGCGTGGTGGTCGCCCAGCCCCCGGTGAGGCCGACCGCCGCACCGGTCGCGGCGGGTGCCGCGGCGGTGCCCTGCTGGCCCCGCGCGACCGTCCAGATCGTGTTGTCGGCACCGCTGACCGCGGTCACCAGCAGGGTCTCGGAGCCGATGGAGATGTAGAAGTTGGGAGCGGGAAACCCGGTGTCGCTCGCCACCGTGATGGAGGTCTGCGAGATCGTGATCGGCGAGGTGAGCGTGGTGGCATCTGGCGGCGTGAGCACATAGGTGATGGCGTCGAGAGTGAGGTCCGGCTGCTGTATGGCTGCCGCCTGTGCGAGGAAGGACAGGGTGGCCGCGGGTGACGTGAGGAGCGGCGCGAGGGCCGCCGCGGGATTGGCGGCGGCGGGACTGAGGAGGTCGGCGACGAGCAGGAGGCCGGAAATTGACAACTTCGACGCCGTGGCCAGCGCGTTGACGCGGTAGATGGAGCTGAGATTGGCCAGCGTCAGCTGGTTGTCGGTGAGACCGAACAGCGTCGCGGCGTCGGCTGCGGAGATTCCGAGCGCGGCCTGGATTCCGGCCAGGTGATCACTCAAGACCGGGTCGGCGATGGTGCCGCCTGTGGGCAGCGCAGCCAGGTCCGGGTCGGGGGCCACCGAGGTCACGGCCGCGTTCAAGAAGATCTGTGCGTACAGCGAGACGGTGGTGGTGCCGTCAGGATCGCGGTGCGTGGCGGTGTCAATGTTCTGGTAGAAGGCGAGCTGCTGGTCCACGGCGAGACGGGTTGCATCCTGAAGCTGCCGGAAGGAAAGGAGGGCGGCCAGCGCGCTCTGGTCTAGCGTGCCATTGGCAACGGCCGGGGCGCCGAGCAGCAGATCGAGCTCCCACATTCTGTAGCCCGTGCAGAGCCAGACCCTGAGAAAACGATGCGCGCGATCCAGGAAGCCGAGGCCGTCCGACCCGACGAGCGGCGCGAGCGACTGGCTGCTGGTCATGCACGTGTCGTCGATCCCCTGGATCGCTACGTTCAGCGGGCCCTGTACCCAGGACACCTGGAGAAGCTCGAGAAGCGACTCATAGCTGAGGGACGCGGCCTGGAGGAAGGCGTCCACGGGAGCGACGTCGGTCAGCGGGTTGGCGGTGTTCCAGGCGACCGGGGCAGGGACAAAATTCGGGTTGGCGGCCAGGTCTTCTGCGTGCGGGGCCATGCCGAAGCGCTCGGCGGCGACTGCCGCTTGCTGGGGGACGGTCGCGCCTCCCAGGGGCAGGAGCGCCTGACGCAACTGCCACAGCGGTAGGTTCAGCTGCTGCAGATAGGTGCGCAACTCGTCCAGGCCGGCGCTGTACGGCAACGTGAAGGGATAGCTGGCGGCGAACAGCGTGACATAGGCGCCCTGGTTGAAGTATTCCGGTGCGGCGCTCAAATCCGCGGCGGTCGTGTCCGCTGACGTCTGCTTCCAGACAGGGTTCCACGTTCCCGTTATCTCGGTCCCGTTTGCCGTGGTCACCCCCGGCGCCGTTGACCAGTAGACGTTGTAACCGGTTGCTCCCGCAACGGCGTTCCAGGCGAGGGTGACCTGATTATCGCCTGGCGTGGCGGAGACGCCTGTCGGCGCTGGCGGAGCGATCGTCGGCACGATTGGCGCCGCCGAGACCTGGGATGACGGCGGGCTCTCGCCCGCGGAGTTGGCGGACGTGACGATGTAGTAGTAGGTGGTGCCGTTGACCAGCGCCGTCTGGGTATACGGATTCGCGGCGCCTGGTATCTCGGTTCCGTTTGCGGTGGTTACCCCGGGCGATGTTGACCAGTAGATGTTGTAGCTGACGGCCGCGGGGACGGCGTTCCAGGACAGGGTGACCTGGGTGTCGCCTGGGGTGGCGGAGAGGGCGCCGGGCGCGGCCGGTGCGGCGGCGGGTGCGGCTGGCGCCGCCGAGACCTGGGATGACGGGGCACCCTGGCCCACGGAGTTGACGGACGTGACGATGTAGTAGTAGGTCGTGCCGTTGACCAGCGCCTCCTGGACATACGAAGTGGAAATCGCATCAATCGGCGGGCTGATCGTGTCCGCGAGCAGTTCATTGACCAAGTCGATGTAGGGCAACTCGGTATCCGTGTTCGGGCAGTTGAGAAGCAGATGCCGGATGTCCGGCCGTCGGCTGTCCAGGACGTCGAGTGCTGTCTGCGCTCCCTCCTGATGGTTGCGAAGCCACAGGAGCAGGTCGCAGAGGTACGCGGCCGGACTCAGGATGGAGGTGCAATCGTCGGTGGCGCAATAATCCTGCGAGCCGAACAGCGTGGTCAGAGACGGGTCGAACTGAATCGCCTCCTGCATCGGCTGGTCAAGACCCGAAACCTGTCCCATCGCCTTCGGCCATATCCCGATCGAGTCCCTGTTCAATTGCGTGTAGAGCGAGACGACGTTGGCATAGCGCTGCGCGGCAGCCTGAAAGGCCTGATTGGCCTCAGGTCTGGTAAGGCCGGCCGCGGTGGCCTTGAGGAAGAACTGTTGCTGGCCGAGCGTGGCAATCTGGGTCGCTGACTTGATGCCGAGCCCGAGCAGGGTCTGGGCCACATCCGGGTCTGGCGCCACGCGAAGCACACGCTGGAAACTGCGGGCATTGGCGATCACCATGGCCTGGTCCTCGCCGCTGAGGCGGGCGAAGGCAGTGTCGCCATGGCTAGCGAGATAAGCAGGGATATTGTCCTTGATCAGTTCGAGGTCGGGGTTATTCCCGAAGAACTGGATCAGCGGTCGCTGTTGCGCCTGCGGGACGAAGGTGCCGGCTGCGATCCGGCCGGAAAGGGCGGCGGTAGGGTAGGCGCGGGTAGTGCGAGTGTAGACAACGCTGGCGAAAACCTGAGTTGGCGTTGCCGTCCCCGCGGCGTCAATGCCCGGCGGCGGGCCCGTCTGGCTGACCAGCTGAACCCAGTCCTGCAGGGTCAGCCGGGCCAGGTCGGGCAGCGTGCTGTAGGTTCCGGAGGAAAATCCCTGGAGCAGGTTCTGCACGAGCGGCACGAAGTTCTTAACGAAGGCGCCGATGGACAGCGTCCGCTCGATCCCTGAGGCCTCCGCCGCCGTGAAGCCGTGCTGGCCGTCGCCGAGGGTTCGCCAGAAGTTGCGCATCGACTGGGTATTGGTGCTCAGCGCCTGGGCGAAGGTCTGCTGCTTGTCCGGAGCGAGAGCCGCGACGTCGAGGAGCTGGGCCAGGGTCGTATTCCCGACAAGGTAAGGCTGGTTGAGGAGGTCAGTGGGTTGTAGCGCCTGCAGCTCGCTGACCAGCCGCGGAATTTGCGTCGTAAATTGGGGGCCGATGAGGTCAAGCGCAACTGCCGCCGTAAGCGTCTGCGTCTGGACTTGTGCCGTCAGGCTGAAGATCAGCGATCCGATGCGCTGCACCAGCGGGGCGATCAGGGTGAAATTCTGGCTAGCGTCGAGGAGGGGACTGGGCAGCGCCGCAGGGACCTGCTGGCAGAGGAAGGCATAAAAGGCAGGCGCGGGAATCTTGAATGCCGCCTCGAGCCGGGCCGAAACTGCGACGCGCATCACGACTTCGGTGCTCTGGCCCAGTTCACGCGCCAGGAATGAGATGTCCTGGTGCGTGCTATTCTCGATCAGTTCGCTGAGCTCCAGGCCATCGAGCAACGGCTCCATCGAGCGGACAAGCGTGGCCCACTCAGACTTATCGGGCGGTTCGAGACTCAGATCAATCTCCAGATCCGGCTGCGCCGCAGTCAAGGCCGAGAACAGCGGCGCGTCGAGGTGCTCGGAGCGCGCCTCGACGACAAGAAGGAGCGGCTCGGGCGCGTTCTCGGGAACCCTGTACCTGAGGTGATAACGCCCGTGTTCCGAAGCTGCCCCCGCCGCCAGTTCCGTGCGCTCGCGGATATGCTGCCGCCAGACAATGACACGGGCGCCACGTAGGGGATCGCCGTTGCGGCCCGCGACAGTACCGTGAATCTCATAAAAGTTCGGGTTACCGATCCGTCCGTGTTCGCTGGGACCTCCCGGATCGCCACCCATTGGTTCGGCAGCGGCACCAGCACCCGAGGTGATGGGGCTCACGTCAGGCTGGCCGGAAGCGTCCGTCTCAGCTTCCTCGCTACCCGCGTTACCTTCGTCGCCTGACGATGCCGCCGGTTCCGGGATGGGCGGCTGCCGGTTCATGACCCGAGTGTCGGCGGAGGCAGCAGCCGCGCTCCCCGACGTCGGCGGAACTTCCCCGCCAGTGTCCGCTGCCGCCAGCACCGGCATCGCCGCGGTATCCGCATCCCGCGGAGCGTCGGCCGGCTCGAAACGGGCTACCAAGTCGGCGAAACGAACCAGGTCCCCGCGCCGCAGAACACGGGATCCTCGGAGTTGCTCGTCGTTGACGAATGTTCCGCCGGTGGAATTCAGGTCACGAATCGTTACGGAACCGGTGAGAGCGACCGTTATCAGGGCGTGACGGCGGCTCACGAAATGGTCATCAAGGACAAGATCCGCGGTGTCAGAGTGGCCGATCACCATCTCCGGCAGTGACAGCGACAAGACAAGCCCCTCGTGCTCCGCCGGGTCGGTGACAACTAGCCGCGGGAAATTCGGATCAGTTGTAGTCATCGCTCTTCACGTCCATCCGCTCGCCCGGCAACTTGCCGAGATGATCCAATGCGTTACCCGGTCCGCCGCCTGCTTCATTTCCGACGGTGCCGGGCCACGGGATGCCTGGCAGACAGGCCAGTGGCCCGTCCTGCGGCGCGGTCAGCATGAGCTGGCGGGTTCTGGGGAGTCGAGCGTGATCGCGGCGACCACCCTGCGGTAGCCGAGCCCGAACCGGTCGCTCGTCTCGGTGACCAACTCGAGCGACTCTGCTTCGAACACGGTGAAGCAGGTCTCGTCCGCGGGAACGTAGATCGTCTGGATGTGGCGGATGGACATGGCGCGCGCAGCGGTGCGGTCGCGGCCGACCTGGGACGCGAGGGCTTCGCGGGTGGTGACCGCCAGGTACCGCTCGGCCAGGAATCGCCCCGCTCGGCTGGGTTGTCCTGGCGGGTCCACAGGGCAACGCTAGGCACGGACGGTGCCCGGACGAATCCGTGGAACCCCGCATGTTTTCCTGCGAATACAGGTCAGTGCGGATACAGGTCAGGGAGCGGGCGGCGTCAGCACTCGGCCCAGCTCTTTCCGGGACTGCACGCTGAGCTTGCGGTACACCCGGGACAGGTGGGCTTCGACGGTGCGCTGTCCCATGAACAGCCCGGCGGCGACCTCCGCGTTGGTGTGGCCCGCGGCGACCAGGTCGGCCACGCGCCGCTCGGCGGCGGTCAGGACCGGCCCGGGTCCGCGAGCCGTGGCGCGCGTCCCGACCCGGGCCAGCACACCGAGCACGCGGTCCCGCCAAAGGGGCGCGCCGAGCCGTTCGAAGATCGCGAGCGCGGCCCGGAGGAAATCCAGCGCCTGCTGCTTGTGCCGCGCCCGCCGGTGAACCTCCCCGGCGGCCAGGAGCGTCCGTGCTTCCTCGAACGGCATCGTCAGGCGCTGGTGCGCCTCGAGTCCCGTGTCCAGGGCGGCCCCGGCGCCGGCCAGGTCGCCGCGGGCGGCCAGCAGCAGCCCCCGGCACCGTCCAGCGGTGGCGATGCCCCATCCCCGGCCCAGCTGAACCGACCGGGCCTCGAACGGGCTGAGCAGGGCCTCCGCAGCGGCAAGCTCGCCCAGCCGGGTGAGCGCCTCAACCTCGTCGGGAACGAAACGGCACAGCGCCGGTTCGGCCACGCCGACGGCGAACACCGTCTCCGCAAGCGGGCCGAGCCGCTGATGGGCACCGCGAGCGTCACCCCCCGACAGGGCCGCGATCCCGAAGGCCTGCGCCGCCATGGCGGCGGGCAGCGGCATCCCGAGTTTCCCGGCCAGTTCTACCGCGCGCGCCGCATCGCGCAGAGCAGCGTCGATCCGGCCCCGGTACGCGTGCAGTACCCCCCGCGCCGCGGACATGACCGCGATCGCCGCCGGGCTCTCGGAATCCTCGGCCAGGCGGTAACCTTCCGCGGCCAGCTGCTCCGCCCGCGGCCAGTTTCCGGCCCAGCCCTCGTTCTCGGCCATGGCCCACAGCAGGAACGGCAGCCCGGTCCCGGCGCCGTCCTGCATCGCCCGGGCGTACTCATGTTCGTACAGGACCCGGGCGCGGTCGAGATCGCCGGTCCAGTGCATGAGGTGACCGATCGCGACGTCCGGGCGAAGGTCCATGCTCAGCCTGGGTGACTGCCGCGGGCCGCCCAGGGCGCGCTCGATCAGGTCCGGCCGCAAGCCATCACCGAACGCGAACCTCGCGACCGCCAGACCCGCGCAACACTGCGCCTCCAAGGCCTGATCTGCGACCCGGTCGGCCAGCTCCAAGATCAGCTCGGCGGTCCGGATTGCCTCCCGCAGGTCGCCCGCGAGGCTTGCGGCCACGACCTGGTCCATCATGGTGGCGGCTCGCAGGGCCGCGTCGTTCCCGGCCTCGTCCAGCGCACGTCCCAGGGCGGCGGTCCAGGCGGCCATCGGCTCACCGCGAAACGCGCGATACCGGGCCGCGCGCCGCAACAGTTCCACGCGGGCAGGCCCGGCCCGGACCGCATCGATGATGCCCTCGAGCAGGAAGCAGGCGCGGGCCGGATCGGACGCCTCGAACCGCTCCTCGGCCGCCAGCACCGTCCGGCGCCGCTGACTGTCGGCCTGGGCCAGCGGTGAGAGGGTCGCGGCGAGCTCGGCCAGGTCCGCGGCCGCGTCGCAGGCCCCGCGACGGGCGGCCATCCGGGCCGCGGCCTCCACCTCGCCCGCCACCGCCTCATCCGGGCCGGCGGCGCCCAGCGCCAGGTGCCGGGCCCGCGCCCCGGTGCCGCACACCGCTGCGGCCAGCCGGCGGTGGGCGGCGCGGCGATCGGCTGCGGGCGCCTGCTCGGCGACCGCCGAGCGCATCAGCGGATGAACGAAGGCGATGCCACTGTCGGTCATGGCCAGCAGGCCCGCCCGGATGCCTGCCTCGAGATCAGCATGCGCGGTGGCCGGATCGCGGGCGGCAGCGCAGATGACTGGCAGCGCTGGTTCCGCCGAAAGCGAGCTGACCAGGAGCACATCGCGCGGCCCGGGGGCTAGGCCGGTGATCCGCCCGAGCACCAGCTGCCGCAGCGAATCAGGCACATCGAGCGTGTCGTGCCAGGCTGGCGGGATGCCGGCCTGCGCCCTGGCGGCCAGCTCCAGCGCGAACAGCGGGTTCCCCCCCGAGGCCTCATGCAGGCGCAGCAGAAGCGACCGGCCAGGAGACAGCGTCGTCCGGGTGGCCAGCAGCTCCCGGATCGCCCCGAGGCTGAGCGGCCCCAGCCGCACGCGATCAACTCTTCCGGCCGGGAATCTATCGGCGGCCAGCGGAGGCGGGATTCCCGACCAGTCCGTCCGCACCGCCGCCAGCAGGCCCACCGGCTCAAGCCGCAGTCGGCGCAACGCGAACGACAGGGCGCGGGCGGAGGCGGTATCAAGCCACGCCAGGTCATCGACGACCACTACCACCGGGTGCGTCCCGGCTAGGCTGCGAAGCAGCGTCAGCACTGCTGTCGCCGTGGTCCGCGGATCGGCGGGCCGTTGTGCCGACTCGGTACGCAGAACCGCCTGACGGACTGCCTGGCGCTGCGGACCCGGCAGCCCGTCAACCAGGACGGCTGGGACCGTTTCCAGCAGGTCGGCCAGCCCCGCGAACTCCAGCGGCACCTCGGACTCGACCGGAAAGGCGGACAGCACCGTGATCCCGAGCTGTACCGCCGTGTCATGGCCTTCTTTCAGCAGGGTCGTCTTCCCGATCCCCGCTTCGCCCTCGATCAGCAGGACCCGCGGCCCGCGGGCAACGTCGCGAAGAAACCCGCAGATCCTGGCAGCCTCCGCATCCCGGCCAATGGGCATCGGCTCCGTACCCGCCCCTCGGTTGACATCGCTAGCGTCGGCTGAGGCCCAGGGCCTGTCAACCCTGGCTGTGACGTGGTCTCAAGCGCTGCCGGGTCTGGCGTCCGGGCGCTCATGTGTACGGAGTTACCAAAAACGTGCCTGATACAGCGACGTGGGTACCGAGGAGTGGTGCCGCGATCGTAACCGGCATCCTGGTTGGGGGTGTACGCGGGCCTGGTCCTGCTGGCCACCCAGGTGCTGTCGATCAAGTCGCCGGTAGCTGTGGCCGCCGCCACCTAGGTGGCCGCGGCCCTGTTCAACCCGGTCCGCCACCGGGTGCAGCGCATCGTCGGCCGACGGTTCAACCGCGCGCGCTACGACGCCGACCAGACCGCGTCCGCCTTCGCCGCCCGGCTGCAGGACTCCGTCGACCTGGCCGCGGTGCAGGCCGATCTGGCCAGCGTCGTGCACCGGGCCCTGGAACCCGCCCACGTCACCCTATGGACGAACGATCGCGGCTAATACACCAGCCATTACCGGGGAATAGCATGAAGCCTTTCGGCGTGATTTCCGTGTGCCATTGGCGACCTCGCACCGCAGCTCAACACTAGCGCAGATCACGAAAGCTGCTAAACTTGCTTAACCCGGCAATCGCCCTATCCCCGTCAGCACACAACCAAAGAAAGTTTATCACGAAATATGACGTCTCGCCAAGCCAATTCCGTCGCCGCGGGTCCTGCGGGTCCTTCCGATGCCGTCGGCGCCGAGCAAGCTTACGTCGATATGCTGTACCGCCTG
>Ga0302324_100015045_pt1 | contig 15547 bp, 19 predicted proteins | sample Palsa_T0_1_FD_201949 | JGI IMG/M metagenome (GOLD analysis project Ga0302324, IMG submission 201949) | Peat permafrost microbial communities from Stordalen Mire near Abisko, Sweden - Palsa_T0_1 | ecosystem: Environmental > Terrestrial > Soil > Palsa > Peat permafrost | place: Sweden: Abisko...
GAAAGAAGCGAGGAGTCTTTGACCAGCGACACGAATTGCCCGGCCAACGGCGGCAGGGACTGGCGCAGGGCTTGCGGGAACACCACGTAACGGTAGGTCTGCGCGCGCGTCAACCCGATGGCCCTGGCGGATTCCCATTGGGAACGCCCAACGCTTTCGATCCCGGCGCGAATGATTTCGGATATGTAAGCGCCGGTGAAGAAGGACAGGGTCAAGACGCCCACCAGATAACGGTTTTTCACCATGAAGGCATCGGCGACGACGTAGAAGAGGATGAGAATTTGCACCAGCAGCGGCGTGCCGCGGACCAATTCGACGTAGATCTTTCCCACATAGCGCAGGGGCAGGAAACGGCTGCCCTGCGCCAGCGCCGAGCAGAGTCCGGCCAGCGTGCTGCACGCCAAAGCAGCGGCGGAGAGAGCGATGGTCGTCAGCCAGCCTTGCAGGAAGAGTTGGCGGTAGGGATAGATGGCGTTCCAGCGCAGGTGATAGGCCAGATGTTGAAAAGAGAAACAGAAGATCAGCGAGACTGCCAGCAAGGCCAGGCCGGCGTTGGCCGCCCGCACCCACAACGGCGGCGGCGGCGATCCAAGTTCATTGGAGGCAAAGAAATAGTTTGACCAGGGCGCGCTCAAAAGTAGAAGGAATAACCCAGCTTTTTGAAAGCCTCCTTTTGCTCCGAAAGGTAGCGGTCGCCCAATTTCTCGAAACCGCCATGCGCCTTGTAATCTTGCAAGAAACCATTGACCTTGCGGCGCAGTTCCAGGTCGTCCTGGCGCAAGCCGATGGCCCACGACTCCTGCTGAAAGGGCCGCAAGAGCGGGCGCGTCGTTTCCGCGTTGTGCCGCCAATTCTCGTAAGTGGAAATCTGGTCGTAAATGAAGGCGTCCGCCTTCCCCTGCACGACTTCCAGAACGCAAGCGGCCTCGGCATCCAGCACCAGCACGCGCGCGTTGCGGACCTTGTCGGTGGCATAGACATGTCCGGTGGTGCCTTTCTTGACCACGAGCACGCGCCCCGGTTGATCGGCGTCCGCCATATTTTGGATGGGCGAAATTTTCCCCACCAACAGGCACAGCCCCGTGGTCAAATACGGTTCGGAAAAGGCAATCGTCCTGGCCCGCTCCGGCGTTTCCGTCATCGAGGAAATGATCAAATCGATTTTATGGGTCTGCAAGGAGAGGATCAAGCCGTCGAAGGGAATGTTCTGGATTTCGACCTGGCGCCCCAGGAATGTGCCCAAGTCCCGCGCCAGATCGACGCTCACGCCGGCCGGTTGTCCGCGCGGGTCGGTGGTCTCGAAGGGGGGATAAGCCAGTTCCATTCCGACGATCAATTGGGGATGCGACTTTGGGGCGCAACCCGCCAGGAGGGCCAAAATGAGGAGGACGCATCTCACAGTTTGAACTTTCAACAACTGAGCTTAGACTCCATATAGTATTAAACGTTATGCCGGTCGAATTCAAAGACTATTACAAAACGCTGGGCGTGCCGCGCACCGCCAGCCACGACGACATCCGCAAGGCCTTCCGCAAATTGGCCCGGCAATACCATCCCGATGTGGCCAAGGACAAAAAGCCGGCGGAGGAAAAGTTCAAGGAAATCAACGAAGCCTACGAAGTGCTCGGCGATGCCGAAAAGCGGGAGAAGTACGACCAACTCGGGGCCGATTGGAAAGACGGCGGCGCCCGGCGGCCCTCCGGCGCCGGCGGCGAGGCCTTCCGCACTCATTCCTGGCGCAGCGGACCGGGCGCGGAAAATTTTGAATTTGGCGGCACGGGCTTCAGCGATTTCTTCGAGCAGTTTTTCGGCGGCCGCCGCGGCGCCACGGCGCAACCGGAGACGGAGAAAGGCCAGGACGTGGAGGGCGTCATCATGGTGACGTTGGAAGAGGCCATGCGCGGGGCCATCCGCCCCATCAGTGTCCGGCGCCCCACCGTCTGCCCCGATTGCCACGGCTCGGGCGTGCAGGGCCGGAAGGTTTGCCCAAAGTGTGGCGGAGAGGGGCACATTGCTCTCACGCAGGACTACAAGGTCAAGATCCCCCCCGGCGTGCGCGACGGCCAACGGTTGCGCGTGAGCGGACAAGGCGAACCGGGCCTGGCCGGCGGGCCGCCGGGCGATTTGTATCTGCGGGTGCGCATGGCCAGTCATCCGGATTTCCGCGTCGAAGGCGGCGATCTTTACTATGATCTGGACCTGGCGCCCTGGGAAGCCACCTTGGGGGCGAGTGTCGCGGTGCCGACCTTGAGCGGCACTGTCAATATCAAAATTCCACCCGGCACCCAAAATGGCCAGCGGCTGCGCGTGCGCGGACGCGGCTTGCCGGCGCGCGCCGGGGAACCAGGCGACCTCTACGTGGTGGCGCGCCTGCAAATGCCGAAGGAAATCAGCCCGGGCGAAAAGGCCTTGTGGGAGCAACTGGCGCGGGAATCTCATTTCAACCCCCGGGCGTAAGGGGCGCTTTGACACTGATGCGTGCCGAGCCTCATAAGTCCGCGTAGCCGCAAAGGAGAATCTGAGGTGATGGAATTGGCATTGATCATGGCCGCGTCCTTTTCCCGATTTCAGGCATGCATAGTAATAGCCAAGGCGCTCAACTCGACGAAATCGTACTCAGCCAACGCCGCCACCAGAGCGGCAAGATTCTTTGTCAACAAATGAGACAGGGCATCGTTGGAAGTATTGCCGGTGGAAATCAAAAGCAATTTCGGAGGTGCGCCACGCAGCAGAAAACCGGTCACAAAGTCCTCATCTTTGCTTATAACCACCCGGTTCTCCATTATCGCGATTGAAGTAATGTCTCTATCCGGCGTGCGGTTGCCTTTCGCGAGGGCAAGAGTGTGAATAGCATCATGTCCGGCCGCAGCCAATTCACGCGCGAGCCGCGCGGGCAATTGCGCGTCCACGATAAATTTCATGCCGCCAGCGGCTCGATGCGTTTGACTTGGCTAAGGCGTGCGCCATAGGCGCAGGCGGCCTTGAGATCGTCCGCTTCCAAGTCGGGAAAATCATCAAGGATTTGTTGAGTGGTCATATCGCCACTCAACAATTCAAGCAGAAACTCGACCGGATAACGCAATCCACGGACACACGGCTTGCCGTGGCAAATTTCGGGGTCCACCGTGATGCGGGATAACAATTCAGCGTTCGACATGTCTCTAAACTACATCGGTCGAAAATTTCTGCCAAGATAAACACGTAATGCGACGGGCGTTTAATTCGGAGGACGCTAAAACTGTTGACTCTCGCCGATTTGGAGCAGGTGCAGCCTCTTGCCCGCCTCCCGGAAACGGCGCGTGGCTTGTTGATGGTCGATCTTGATGGGTGGAAAGGTGTCGTAATGCACGCCCACGATCTGGTCGCATTGCACCATTTCCGCCGCTACCACAGCGTCGGCCGCGTCCATGGTAAAGTTGCCGCCGATGCACAAGGCGGCGAAGGTCAAGGGTGGCGCGGCGCCAATCAATTCCATGTCCTTGGTCAGCGCCGTGTCGCCGGAGTAATAAAAATTCCCCTCCGCGGTTTCGACGACAAATCCGCCCGGATTTCCGCCGTAACTGCCGTCGGGCAGGCTGCTGGAATGGATGGCGTTGACGAAGCGCAAGCGCCCGAAATCGAAGAGCGTGCTGCCGTGATTGATGGGATGGGTTTTGCGCGCGGACTGTTTGGCCAGCCAGACCGCCACTTCATACGCGGCAATGATGGTGGCTCCGGTCCGGTTGGCGATGGCGACGGCGTCCAACAGATGGTCCTGGTGGCCATGCGAGATCAGGATGAAGTCGGCCTTGAGGCTTTGCAGGTCGATGGCGCTGGCCAGCGGATTGCCGCTGATAAAGGGATCGAACAAAAGTGTGTGTTGGGCCGTTTGGACGGCGAAACAAGCATGGCCGTAGTAAGTGAGGTTCATTTTTTCTGAAAGATAAAGATGTGTTGGCGGGGAAGTTTTTCGATGGTTTCCACCCACTTCAGAGGCAGCAGGGCGGCTTCCTTGCGGACCTGGGCTTCGGCCATCTTGTGCAGCGGTTTGATGGGCACCGTCGGGTCTTCGGCGCGGTATTCCACCCACACGATCCGTCCGCCGGGCTTCAAAGCGCGCAAGATGGAGTGCATCATTTCGTAAGGATGATCGAATTCGTGATAGACATCGACCATCAGCACGACATCGACGGAATTGGCCGGCAGACGGGCATCGGTCACCGTGCCCAAAATGGACTGGAAATTGGTGGTGTGTTGTTCCGCCATTTTTTTGGCCAGCAAATCCAGCATTTCCTGTTGAATATCGACGCAATAAACCCGGCCCTTGTCTCCCACCATTTTCGCCATGCGCCAACTCAAGTAGCCGGTGCCCGCGCCAATGTCGGCGGCGGCTTGGCCCGCGTGCAAGGGAAGTGATTGCAGGAGAAGGTCAGGGCGCTCCTCCTGTTCCCGTTCCGGGCGTTCGAGCCAATCGGCGCCCTGATGCCCCATGACCTGCGCGATCTCGCGCCCGGCGTAAAACTTGCCGATGCCATCGGGGTCATGGTCAGCGCGATAGGTGTAGTCGGCAGACTGGGCAAAACCCGCATCGGCCGCCAAGAGACAGCAACAAAACAAAACGAAATGGCGCGCCGCAACGATCATGACGGGTAAAGACTGCCGCCGCGGACGCGGTTTGTCGAGATTCCACTCATTCTTCGGGAGGGCGAAGCGCCGCGACGCCCAAATACTTCATGTTGATGCCAGGAACTCCGCGAGTTCCGCTCTTTGGGAGAATCAGGGCGTGGCGAAGAGCTGCCCGCTTCGCGGGTTGGTCCGCCCTCCCGATTGCAAGCAGTGGTAGTGGTGAATGATCACCGCCGAGATGGCCAGAAGCAGAATGTAGTAAAGACTAAAGACCACCTCGTTCCAGGACGACCAAGGCCCTGTCACCAGTTGCGCCAGGATGTTCTGGGTGATCAGCACCAACCAGATGAGCCGGTAAGCGTGAGGAAATACGTCGCCCACAAACCCACGCGGCAGCGGACGGAACCGCAGTCGCAGCAGCACCGTCAAAAAGCCCAGAATGAGCAACGGCCCGATCACTTTCCATAAAATGGCGTTCCAATAATCCTCGTGGCCGAGGTAGATGTTGCACCAGCCTTTCAATCCGTTCTTGATCGAAAGCCCAAGTCCCAGCAGCAGACCCAGATAGGCTCCGAACCGTTCGAGATTCGGCGACGCGTTCGCGGACGGCCCCTGGTCAAGAATGCGTTCCGGCTCCGCCATGCGGCGATTGACCAGAAAGAACGCGACGCCGTAGGCGATGCCGATGCTGATGCCGCCCGAGGACTCCCAACAGCGCCAGAAATTAAAACTCGTCCCCGGCCAGATCCTTTTCGCCCAACTCCAATTTTGCAAGGCAGCCCAGCCGAGCCCGTTTAGAAAGCCCACGGTCACGATCAAGGTGACATTTTTCCAGTCGCGCCGGATAGACTCGTAGAGCAGACAACCCAGGTAAAAGCCAAGATGCATGATCGCATCGCGGTTGTCGTTGATCAACCGGCGGAGGTTGGGATTGGCCTCGGGGTCGGCATATTGCGCGGATAGGGCATGGTAGAGCGGTAGGAAGACTTCCGGCAGGTGATCAAACAAAAGGGTTGCCAGGAAAGCGACGCCAAAAGCGCACGCCAGCCGGAAGACCCAGTCGATGACGCGCAGCGGGCGACCGGCGGCGCACCACGCCAGCAGGCACGCGCCGATCCCGGCCCAAGGCACGCCCGCGATGAACAGCCAGATAAAACCGTAAGCGCGTGAGATGGGAGCAAATTCCCCTTTGGGGGTGTTGGTCTGGAGATGACCATCGAAAAAACTGGGCCACTGCATCCAACCCCGGTCTCCGGAGAGGCTGACGCCAACGGCCACGGCCAGAATGATCCAACCGGAGGCATAGCGGCGGGATTGCGGGCCGGCCGGATCGCGAGCGATAAACCACCAGGCCGCACCCCAGGTCACGCCGGCAAACAGACATCCCGCCGCGGCGCCATAACCGGAGCAACCTCGCACCGCCCACGTCATGCCGCCCAAGACCGCGAACAGGAGCGTGGGGAGAAACAGATCATGGGTCAGGCTGCATCGGCGTTGGACATTCACAAGGCCGAGGCTAACTTGTCGCAGATGAGCAAGGCAAACCTGTTCCGTCCTCGCCGCCGTTGGCCGGCTCAATAAACCTTGCGCAGATTGGAGGGGAGAATGTTCAACTCGGCGCGGTATTTGGCGACGGTGCGGCGGGCGATGACGATGCCTTTTTCCTTGAGCATTTTCACGATCTCCTGGTCGGAAAGCGGCTTGTTCGGGTTTTCGCCTTTGAACATGTCGCCCACCATGTCTTTGACGCTGGTGTTGGAGACGCCGCTTCCGCTGTCGGTCTGAATGCCGGAGGTGAAAAAGTATTTCAACTCGAAGATGCCTTGCGGGGTCTCGATATATTTGTTGGAAACGGCCCGGCTGACGGTTGTTTCGTGGACGCCGACCACTTCGGCCACCTGCACCATCGTCATGGGCCTAAGGAAAGCGACGCCTTTTTCCATGAACTCGCGCTGGCGTTTGACGATCTCGTTGCCAATGTTCAGGATGGTCTGCTGGCGTTGCTGCAGGCTCTTGATCAGGAATTTTCCGGCGCGGATTTTGTCCCGGATGTACTCGCGCACCTCGGCCGAGGTGCCGGCCTGCGACATCCAATCTTTGTAGGTATTGCTGATGCGCAGGTGGGGGATTTGTTCGTTGTTGGTGGTGACGAGGTAATCATCTCCGACTTTCTGCACGAACACTTCCGGGGAAATATAACGCTCGTTGTTGGGCGAAAAGTCGCGTCCGGGATGCGGTTCCAGATTGCGAATCCGCTCCAGGGCGGACTGCACCTGGTCCACGCTCACGGCCAGGCCGCGCGCGATTTCGGGCAGCTTCCGCTTAAAGAGCGCATCCATGTAATCGCGAACGATGCGGTATTCGAGAGTCTTTTCCCGTCCGACGCGTTGCAGTTGCAAGAGCAGGCACTCCTGCAGGTCGCGCGCGGCGACGCCCGGGGGATGAAATTCCTGGATGACCTTGAGCACCTCCACGATTTTTTCCTGGGCGATATTGGTGGAAAAGGCCAGTTCATCGACGGTGGCCTTGAGATAGCCGCGATCATCCACGTTGCCGATGATCATTTCGGCGATGGATTTCTGGTCCTCGGTCATGTCGGAGAAGCGCATCTGCTCCAGCAAACTCTCTTGCAGCGAAGTGCCGGCGACCAGGGAATCGAACATGAACTGGCGCCTCTCCTCCGTTTCCTGGCTCTGGTGGGTGGGCAGATTGGTCTGGGCAAAATGGTCTTTCCATTCCTGGTCGAACTGCACCAACTTCTCGAACTCCGCTTGAAAATCGTCCACTGGCGCGTTGCTGGGCTTTTCGGTCGCGGGATCGAACTTCACGTCCGCCGGCGGTTCGGCCAGGTCGGCGGCGAAGCTTTCGCTGTCGCTGTTGCCGTCATTCTTGGTGCGCTCGCTTTGTTCCACCTCAGCGGCGGGGACTTCCTCCAGGATGGGGTTCTGCTGCAATTCCTGCTCGACCAACGCCTTGAGTTCCAGCGTCGGCGCTTGCAGCAGGGCCAGCGACTGCTGCAATTGCGGCGCCAGCACCTGCGAGAGTGACATTCTTTGCGATAAATGCAATCCCTGTGACATCGAAGCCATTTTACTCGCAAATCTCCATAGCTCAAGAGAAGAAGTCATTTTTTCCGAAAAAGATTGCTGGCCGCCATCGGCCCTTCTAACGTCCTTCCGTGTCGGTTCAGTTGACTATTTTGGGCAGCGGTTCAGGCGGCAATTGCGCGTATCTGGAAACCGACGGGGTCCGGCTTTTGATTGACGCCGGCTTGAGCGGGCGGCAGATCCGCCAGCGCATGGCCACCCTGGCCCGCGCGCCGGAGACGTTGACCGGCATCCTCATCACCCACGAACATTCCGACCACATCTACGGGCTGGCCGGATTGGCCGCGCGGCTGGATGTGCCCATTTACTGCAACCGCTTGACAAAGGAAGCCATCGAGGCCCAGTTGCACATTCAGATCAACGCCCGCCTTTTCACCACCGGCGGCTCCTTTGATGTGGCCGACGTCACCGTCGATACCTTCGCGATTTCCCACGACGCTTATGATCCGGTGGGGTTCCTGGTGCGCACGACGTCGGGGAACATCGGCTTTCTGACCGACCTCGGCCACGCCACCAAGTTGGTGGTGGAACGCATCCGCCCGGCCAATGTGCTGTTGCTGGAGGCCAATCACGACGTGAAAATGTTGCAGGATGACCCCCGCCGTCCATGGAGCTTGAAACGACGCATCTTGAGCCGGCACGGCCACCTTTCCAACGACGGCGCGGCGGATGTCGCCGAACAAATACTTTCCTCCAGCCTGCGGCGGCTTTACCTGGGGCATTTGAGCCGAGAATGCAACAAGCCCGAATTGGCGCACCGGGCGGTGGCTGGCCGCCTGGAGCAATTGGGCGGCACGCACGTGTGGGTCGAACCCACCTCCCAGGACATCCCCAGCGCCACGTTCACTCTCTAAAAGTTTGGCCGCAAATAATTTTCCGCGCCACGATTCCAATTGGGATGGTGTGATTTTTGGGGCGCGCGGGCGTCTCGCCCGCCGCTTTCGGCCTCCGGCCGAAAGCACTCCCTTCGGAGAGCAGTCGGCGGGACGCCGACTGCGGCGACCGAGACGGTCACGCTCCCCAATCCCAAGCCGAAGGTCATTTAGGGCGAATTCCTGGATTCTTTCCTTAAAGATCTATTTACGGATAAGCTCTAAGGAAGGTTGAAACGGAGCCGATTATGGTTTATGAGTGTGCCGATGGAAAAAGACGTAACTAACAGGAAAACCGCGGAGGAGGGGGGCGAGGCTGCCGCGCCCGCGTCGGAGACGGCGCTCGAGGAGGTCGCGGAACTGAAGGCGCAGGCGGCCAAGGCCGGGGAATACTGGGACCGCTTCCTGCGGTTGACAGCGGACTTCGACAATTACAAGAAGCGCGCCGCGCGCGAGCGCAAGGACGCCGTCGCCTTCGCCAACGAGAATTTGCTGGTCAAGCTGCTGCCTGTCATGGACGCTTTTGACATGGCCCTGGCCGCGACCACCAGCGATGCCTCCGCCAAATCGCTCCAGGCTGGCATTGTCATGGTAGCCAACCAACTCAAGTCCGCCCTGGCGGAAGCCGGTTTGGAGGAGATCGACGCCAGCGGCAAGCGCTTCGACCCCAATCTCCACGAAGCGGTCGCGCAAGAGGAAACGGCCGGCACGCCGGAAGGAGAGGTCATCCGCCAGACTCGCAAAGGCTATAAATTTCAGCAGCGCCTCTTACGGCCGGCAGGAGTGATCGTCGCCAAGAAACCCGCGGCCTGAGCTCTCATGGCAAAAAGAGATTACTACGAGATTCTGGGCGTGGAACGGACGGCCGAAATGGAAGAGGTCAAAAAGGCCTACCGCAAGCTGGCGCTTAAATTTCATCCCGACCGCAATCCCAACGACAAAGCGGCCGAGGAAAAATTCAAGGAGCTGGGCGAAGCCTACGAGGCCTTGAGCGATCCGCAGTCCCGCGCCGCTTACGATCAATACGGCCACGCCGCTTTCAACGCCCGCGCCCGTAACCGCGGCAGCGGCGCCGGTTTCCATGATCCGAGCGATATCTTCCGCGACGTCTTCGGCGGTTCCAGCATCTTCGAGGACCTGTTCGGCGGCGGCGAACGGCGCGCCGGCGGGGCCCAGCGCGGCGACGATCTGCGCTACGACATGGAGTTGACGTTCCTGGAGGCCGCCCAAGGGTGCGAGCAAGAAGTCACCGTCACCAAACTAAGCCAATGCGAAACCTGCCACGGCAGCGGCGCCGAACACGGCTCCTCGGCCAAAGCCTGCGCGGTTTGCGGTGGGCGCGGCCAGGTCATCAGTTCGCGCGGCATTTTCAGCATCGCCACCACTTGCCCGCGTTGCGAAGGATTGGGCCGGGTCATCGACAAGCCTTGCCGCGATTGCGCCGGGGCGGGCCGGCGCGAGAAGACCACCAAGATCAAGATCAAGGTTCCCGCCGGCGTGGAGGGCGGTTCGCGTTTGCGTTCCACCGGCAACGGCGAGGCCGGCGTCCGCGGCGGCGCGGCGGGCGATTTGTTCGTGGTCCTGCATGTCAAGCGACACGAGATTTTCAGCCGCGACGGCGACGACCTGATGTGCGAAATTCCCATCAGTTTTGTCCAGGCCGCCTTGGGCGATGTCATCGAGGTGCCGACTTTGAGCCAGGCGGAGGAAATCAAAGTGCCGCCCGGCACGCAGGCCGGCACGGTCTTCCGCCTCAAGGGCAAAGGTGTCAAGAATGTGCAAGGTTACGGTCACGGCGACCTGCTGGTGCGCGTGCAGGTGGAGATTCCGGCCAAATTGAATGGCGCCCAACGCGCCAAGCTGGAGGAATTCGCCAAGCTTTGCGACGAAAGCGTCCACCCCATGGGCAAAAGCTTCCTGGAAAAAGCCAGGAACCTCTTCCGTTAAATGGCTCCATGCGCCGCTTTTACCTGCCGTCGCAAGTTTGCCTTTCCGATCACCCCGTCTTGACCGGCAGCCAGGCGCATCATGCCGCCGATGTGTTGCGCCTCAAAGTGGGTGACCACGCGGTGGTGCTGGACGGCGTGGGCGGCGAGTTGGCCTGCCGCGTCGAAACGGTCACGCGCAAGAAGGTACAGTTGCAAGTGCAAGGCCGGACCACCGAATCGCCGCCGCCCTGGCGGATCACCTTGGTGCAGGCCGTTCCCAAGGGCAAATTGTTGGAGGCCATTATTCAAAAGGCGACCGAACTGGGCGTTTGGCGAATCGTTCCCTTGCTCTCCCAGCGCGTCACGACCCATCTGGAAGGCGATTCCATCGAGCACAAGGCGGAGAAATGGCGGCAGACTGCCATGGAAGCGATCAAACAATGCGGCCAACGTTGGCTGCCGCAAGTGGAGCCGCCCATGACGCTGCCCGCCTGGCTGGCCCGCGGAGAAAAATTCGATTTGACGCTGGTGGCGTCGCTGCAAGACGACCGCCGTCATCTGCGCGCTTATGTACCCGCCGGCGCGCGGCGGCCCCAGGTCCTCTGCGTCTGGATCGGCCCCGAAGGCGATTTCGCGCCGGAGGAAATGGAGGCGATCAAAGGGACGGGGGCCTTGCCGATCACGTTAGGCCCGCTGGTGTTGCGGAGCGAAACCGCGGCCCTGTGCGCCTTATCCATCATCAACTACGAATTGAGCGCCCCGCTGGTTTGTTCGTAGCGCGGGCTGCGCTATTCTCACTTCGGGCCTGGGCTTGACGGGGGTTTGTTGGGCGCAGTACGCTCTCTCCCCATGCGTTTATCGGCTGGCCTCAAATTCCTTCTCGGCCTGCTCCTGTGTGCGGGCGCGCACGACGGTTGCGCGGCTTCGGTGACCGTTTTCGCCGCCGCCAGTTTGAGCGACAGTCTGGCCAAAATCGCCGCTCAGTATGAACGGGAGACGCCCGATAAAATCGTCTTCAATTTCGCCGGCTCCAGTCTGCTGGCGCGGCAAATCGAGGAAGGGGCGCCGGCGGATATTTTCTTTTCGGCCGACGAGGCGCAAATGGACCGGTTGCAAAACAAAGGGATGATTCTCCCGGCCTCGCGCCACAGCCGGTTGTCCAATCGGCTGGTCATCATTGTGGCGGCGGACAGTTCGCTTGCCATTTCCGCGCCGCGCGATTTGGCCAAGCCTTCGGTCAGCCGCGTCGCGCTGGCCGATCCGCAGGCCGTGCCGGCGGGAGTGTACGCGCGGGAGTTTTTGCGGAGCCAAAATCTTTGGAGCGCCATCGAGCCAAAGGTAGTTCCGACCGCCAATGTCCGCGGCGCGCTGGCGGCGGTGGAGTCGGGCGACGTTGAGGCAGCCATTGTCTATAAAACCGATGCCGCCATTTCCAAACGGGTGAAGATCGTGTATGAGGCAACTCAGGAGGACGCGCCAAAGATCAGCGAACCGATGGCGGCGCTGAAGGACGCGCCGGAGCCGGCCGCGGCGCGGCGGTTTTTACTCTACCTGGATTCGCCGGCGGCTGGGAAAGTGTTCGCGGAATTTGGGTTCATCGTGCGGCACGGAGCGCCATGAGCCAGGAGTGGCAAATTGTTTGGTTCACGGCCTGGGTGTCGGCGTTGAGCACGCTGCTGATTCTGCCGGCGGGGTTGGCGGCGGCCTGGCTGCTGGCCCGCCACGATTGGCGCGGGAAATCGCTGGTGGAAACGCTGATCATGCTGCCGCTGGTCATGCCGCCGGTGGCCACGGGTTTGATCCTGCTCAAGGTGCTGGGACGGCGCGGGGTGTTGGGCGGATTTATGCATGACAAGTTCCACCTCGATCTGGCCTTCACCTGGCGCGCGGTGCTGGCCGCGCAGGCCGTGATGTCCTTTCCGTTGCTGGTGATGTTTGCGCGCACGGCTTTTGCGGGAGTCAATCCGCGCTTCGAACAAATCGCGCGCACGCTTGGGGCAGGGGAATGGCGCGTGTTTTTCTCCATCACGGTTCCGCTGGCCTGGCGCGGCATCGTCGGCGGGATGATCCTGGCTTTTGCGCGCGCCTTGGGCGAATTTGGCGCGACCATCATGGTGGCCGGCAATATTCCGGGTCGAACGGCCACCTTGTCGCTTTCCATTTACGAATCGGTGCAACTGGGCCGGGACGCGGCCGCCTTCCGCTTGCTGGGCATTGCGGTCGTGCTGGCCTTTGCCGCCGTCTGGTTGGGCGGGTGGTTTTTGCGGCAGCGAAGGGTATGAATGGTCCTTCATGAGTCTCCTCCTTAAAAACATATCCCTCCCGCTGGCGGACTTTGTGCTCCAAGTCGATGTGGAACTGGCCGGCCAGGTGACGGCCATTTTCGGGCCGTCCGGCGCGGGCAAAACGTCGTTGCTGGATTTGATCGCCGGTTTGCGCCGGCCGGAGCGCGCGCTTATCCAACTGGAACAACGCGTGCTGACGGACACGGCGCGCGGACTGGCCTTGCCGCCGCGCGAGCGGCAAATCGGCTACGTGCCGCAGGACCTGGCGCTGTTCCCGCACTTGCCGGTGCGGAAAAATCTTCTTTACGGCTGCAAAACGCCGGCGCCGCGCGATGGTCTCTTCAGTTACGAGCACGTGGCCGCGGTGTTGGAAATCGGGCCGCTGGCAGGGCGGGGCGTGACGGAGCTTTCCGGGGGCGAAAAGCAGCGCGTGGCCTTGGCCCGGGCGTTGCTGACCTCGCCCAGGCTGCTGCTGTTGGATGAGCCGCTGGCCGGCCTGGACGCCGCGCTCAAGGCCAGGATCATTCCTTATCTGGCGCGCGTGCGGGACGAATTCCAGGTGCCCATGCTCTACGTCAGCCACGATCGACAGGAAATCCAAGCCCTCTGCGACGAAGTAATGGAACTGGAGCGCGGCCAGGTCCTGCCGCGGGCCAAGGAGAAGGCTTGAAAGAGGACGCCATCAGGGTTCCTTTAGTTATCCAAAATGATGAAAGCAATATGGAAGGTCATCTTTGACTTGACGGAACCGAACACGAAAATCGGGATGTTCATCTATGACTTGACGGATCCGAAATCGGCGATCGGGGCGGCGTTCTTCGGAGTGATCGCCCTAGTGATGGCCTGGTTGATCGCCCGGGCCGTCAAGCTGGCCATCCACCGCTATCTTGACCGCGTCGAGAAAGCCGGCGCGGACGCCACCGGCATCCGGTTTTTGGGCAAATTGGCCAGCACAGTGATCTACTTGTGCGCCTTCGTTTTTTACGCGCACCTTATTCCGGGACTAAATTCGTTGGGCACCTCGCTGTTGGCTGGCGTGGGTGTGGTCTCGGTGGTGGTCGGCCTGGCCGCGCAGAGCACTCTCGGCAACGTGATCGCGGGGGTTTCGCTTATCATTTACCGTCCGTTCAAAATTGGTGACCGCGTGCAGGTGACGGCACCGAGCGGCTTGGAAACGGGCATGGTCGTGAGCATCGACCTGGGTTACACTATACTGCGCACGGCGGACCAGCGGTTGCTGGTTATCCCGAACAGTAATATGGCCAACCAAGCCAGTCTGAATCTATCACACACGCCCTCGCGCACGCCGTGCGGTGTTTCCGTTTACATCGCCGCCGGCAGCGACGCGGCCCGGGCGCGGCAGATTCTACTGGAGGTGGCGAAGGCGCAGGCCAAAATCGCGCAGGTGGACGGCTGTTACATCACACGCGTGACTAGCCGGGGTGTCATTCTGACGCTGGCCGCCTCGTGCGCCGACGCCGACGCCGCGCCCGGCGTGAAGTCCGATCTGCTGGAAAACGCCAAAAAGCTATTTGACACCGCAGGCATCCGTGTCGTATGAACCGAGGCCAGCGCAAACGCGGCTTGGCGGCCGCCCCAAACTAAAACTATGAGCGCCAAAGTTTTATTGCTCGTCGGCACCAAGAAAGGCTTGTTCCTTTTCACCAGCCCGGACCGGCGGCACTGGTCGGTCCGCGGCCCGTTCCAGCCTGGACGGGAGATTAATCATGCCGTATTCGACCCGCGCACCGGCCGCATTTTCGCCACCGCCAACGACTCCTGGTTCGGCTGCGAAGTTGTTTCCTCGCCGGATTTGGGCGAGCACTGGGAAGCGGCCACCCTCAATCCCAAGTTCGCGGAAAGCTCCGGCCTGAAATTGGAACGGATCTGGCACATTGAACCGGGACGCGCGTCCGAGCGGGGCGTTCTCTACGCCGGGGTCGCCCCCGCCGCGCTGTTCCGGAGCGAGGACAACGGCCAGACTTGGGGCGAAGTGACCACGCTCACGGCGCATCCGACGCGCGCCAAATGGCATCCCGGCGCGGGCGGTTTGTGTTTGCATTCCATCGTGATCGATCACGCGCATTCCAGCCGCATGTTCACCGGCATCTCGGCCGTCGGGGTGTTTCGCAGCGAAGACGGCGGGGCGGCCTGGCACACGGCCAATCAAGGCACGCGCGCGGAATTTTTGCCGGACAAACGACCTGAATACGGCCAATGCGTCCACAAGCTGCTGATGTCCGGCGGCGCCAAGGCCGTGCTTTATCAGCAGAACCATTGCGGCGTCTATCGCAGCGCCGATGGCGGGCGCTCGTGGGAGGAGATCAGCGCGGGCTTGCCGTCGGATTTCGGATTTCCGCTGGCGCTGCATCCGCGCCAGGAGGAGACCTTGTATGTCATTCCGCTGCAAGGCGCGGAATTCCGTTGTCCGCCGGGGCGCAAGCTGCGGGTCTTTCGCAGCCGCGACGGCGGGAGGAAGTGGGTGGCCTTGAGCGACGGATTGCCGGCGGACGATTTTTACGGCGGCGTCTATCGCGAAGGCATGGCGGCCGATGCGCTCGACCCGGCCGGCGTCTATTTCGGCTCCAACACGGGCAAAATCTTTCATTCGGACGACGAAGGGGAGAGTTGGCGATTGCTGGCCGATAATCTGCCGCCCATCTACTCCGTGGCGGCGGCGGAAATGGCTGTTGCTTAAAGCTCTTGCGTTGTTTGGGGGTTCGACTTACATTCCGCCCGCCAAAGTAAAT
>Ga0302324_100015051_pt1 | contig 15540 bp, 10 predicted proteins | sample Palsa_T0_1_FD_201949 | JGI IMG/M metagenome (GOLD analysis project Ga0302324, IMG submission 201949) | Peat permafrost microbial communities from Stordalen Mire near Abisko, Sweden - Palsa_T0_1 | ecosystem: Environmental > Terrestrial > Soil > Palsa > Peat permafrost | place: Sweden: Abisko...
GGCTTGCGGGCGGAGATCTTACTCGCGGAGACAAGGGTGGGGAGATGCGAAGGGGACGATACAAGTGTGAGCGCTGGGGAATGGGTGAAGGGCTGAGCCAGGTGATTGTCAGGCGCGAAACGTTCGCGTCCGGTAAGCACCTGGTAGGAAAAGCCGTTAAGGACGGTGGTTCCGGCGGTGTGAGCACTTACAGGCGAGCACTCGAGGACAAGTGCTGCGCTGGACTGGGCAAAGGGCCGGGGAGCGAGGACGAGGAGCGAGCAGCGAGTGCGGTCGGCGGCCTGACGGAAACGGAACCAAGTGGCGAGAGGGATGCGATAGCCGTGCTCGGGCGGCGTAGAGGCGAGATCGAGCACAAGGGCGGAAAAGCCACCGGCCTGGAGGAGAAGATCAGTGGCGCGGAGGGCCTGGTCGAGAGTCTGGAGGCTGAGCGCCATGGAATTGGGAAGGTATGAGGCGGTTGGGAGCGTGTTCGTGCGGTTGAGGGTGGTGCGGGGGGCAGCACCACGGGGCTGGCAGCGGACCCAGAGGAGTTGGCGGAGGTTGAGGCCTGAGGCTGCTGCAGACTCTGCGTCGAAGGCGTCGGAGGCGTCGACCCAGGCGCATACGCGCGGCTCGCGGGTGAGCTCGGCGAGAAAAGACAAGGCAAGCGATGTGCGGCCGGAGGATTCGGGACCGGTAAGCTCGCTGATTGCGCCTACGGGGAGGCCGCCGTTGAGCAGGGAGTCGATCTGGGGGATACCCGTGGGGGCGGTCTCACGGAAGAGGCGCGGCTGGGGAGTAAGCGCGGCAGGAAAGCGGCGCTCGAGGGAGAGTTCGATCTGTTTGCGAAGGGCGGAAGCGGAGGGCATATTTTCGCCTTTTCTTCGCATCATGACGCAAAATGAGGGCGGTGTCAAAGGCGGAGCAGGTACTAAATCTAAGTGTTCAATTTGTGCTGCTTACAAAAGCAACTTTCAATGCGAGGGCCGGCCTTGTTTGCGCCCGCAAACGGCCCGGTTTTTTTGCCGGTTTCTTCGGAAAAAGGACCGTTTTCGCTAAATTTCGGACCCGTAAGTGCTTTAGATCGACAAGTTGAACTTATAACTTATTTGTTATCAACAGACGAATTCAGGGAGCGTTTTTATGATGCGGATGGAGGAAACCGCACGCTCGGCGGCTGTTTTTCTTCGACATGCAGATAGTGCGCCGAAGAGGGTTAATTATGCGCAAATTGCGAGCTGCCTTTTTAAGTCTGCGTTAGCCGCAATGGTGTTCAGTCAGGGAGAGGTGCGGACGAGGACGCCCGCACGATAGCCGGCCAAGGTTAGCAACCGGAAACACGGCAATTTCGCATCCCTATTGCGCGTCCTTGACGCAGCGGAAACCGACGCCGCCTGAGCGGTCGTAGCCGGGAGCCATCAGCAGCAGCTTGCCATGCTCATCGTTGCGATAGGCCAGCGGGAAGTACCAGATGGAGCCCTGCGGCTGGTAGTACTCGCCTCCGCGGACGATGGCGGCGCGGGTATGCTCGTCCTGGTACTCGTCGGTCCACTGCCAGATGTTGCCGACCATGTCCATGACGCCATAGGGGCTGGCGCCTGAGGGGTGAGCGTCAACGGGATCAGGACCGGTCATGCTGCGGCCTGTGACAGGCGTAGGCACATTGGCGTAATCCCAGGCCTGGCCCCAGGGGAAGGCCCGTCCATCGTTGCCTTGCGCGGCGAGCTGCCACTCCCACTCGTGAGGAAGGCGCTTGCCGGCCCAGCCAGCATAGGCACGCGCGTCTTCGAGCGAAACCCAGGTGACCGGGCGGTTATCCCAGCCGGAAGGATAGACTCCGTTTTTCCAGTCGCGAAGGAAGTTGATTGTGTCCTTTGGTGCGTAATGAGTGGCGTCGAGGAACTCTTTGAACTGGGCGTTGGTCACTGGGAACTTGTCAATGTAAAACGGCGCGACAGTCATCTCGTGTTCGTGGAAACGGCGGGGGGTGGCTTCCCAGGGGTACTGGAAATCGACCATGCTGGAAGCGCCGCCCTCGATTTCCGTGCCCTGCACGCGGAAGACAAAGTTGCCGCCGGGAATCTTGATCATGCCGTCGGGCGCTGCTACGGTAGGCGTGGTAGGAGCGATTGGGACGAGGGTCTGGTGCAGGATGGCAGGCTCGTGGGAGTAGCTGGAGAGCGGCTGCGTGGTCAGCGCGGCCATTCGTTGCAAAAGGGCCTTGATCGCGGCTGAGGGCTCGCCAGAGGTTGCCAGAAGAGCGCCGTAGCCACTGGCTTCGAGGTCGAAGGTGAGGATTGCATTGGAGTCCTCGATCTCCGGCTTGAGTTCGGTCCCGTGATAGAGATCGAAGAAGCGCACACCGGGAGTGAACGGAATGGCGATTTGGCGGTCGGAGATGGGATAGGGGTTGCGATTGACGATGGTCCAGACTGTTTCCCTTCCCAACGGCCAGCGGCTGGAGTAGACCCCGTAGGTACGCATGGGGTAGAGCGGTTCCCAGTCGGGACTGACCAGGAAAGGCGCGACGGCGCGCTCGATTGTTGCGACGCGGCGAGTGGCTTCAGCATCGCGCGGCGTAATGCCGACCCAGATGCCCCAGACATTTTCCCAGCTCTCCCAGCCGATGCCATTGAAGAAGGCGAATTGCAGGTCGTTGGTCTTGTCGGGGTTCCAGCGATCGCTGATGTTGACCATGTGGCGTGTCTCAAGCCACTTGAAGCGGTCGACCATGGGGATGAATGGAAAGCTGTACTGGCCCCAGGTCATCACATTCCAGGCGAGGGCCTCGTCGCTGGGGCTGGTTTCAGGCTCGAAGGCCAACGGGTGGCCGATCTTTTCGGCGGCGACGGAGAAGCCGAGTGGGACGCCGTCCTGGGTGTCGCCGTTGATACCGTCCGCGCCGATCTGCTTCATGAGGGCCGCGATGGCATCGGGCCAGGCAGTGGTGTCCGTACCGCCTGGGGGCGGCTGCGTGCCCTCGTCCCACATCATCATGGGAAAGAGCACCCGGACGCCGCGGCGATGAAAGTCGGCGACCATCTGTTTCACTCCATCAATGCCGCCGGGCATGGACTCGACCATTTGCAGTTGGTTGCGGTCGTCAATTCCCATGTTCGGGTAGGTGGACCAGATGAGCACGGCATCGATGCCGCCGTAGCGCTTCTCGAGGTCGTCGAGATAGCGGTCGACGGTGTAACGGCCGGCAACGGGATCGTAGAAGTAACGATCGTGAACCATCATCTGGGGCTGAATGAAGCTCGATTGCGTCCATTGCAGCGCAGGCAGGGTGTAGCGGGTGGGATCGTAAGCGATGCGAATGCGGCGCTCGCTGCGCCAGTGCTGTATGTCCTTGAGCCAGCGCTCATGCGTGAAGGGCGCGCAGCCGGCGTTCAGAACGCCATCCCAGGCGCTGTGGAGGTTCAAGCAGTCGGGAACGGGAATCTGCTGGCCACGGGTGGGGTACTGGGTGTCCTGGGCGAGGGAGGCGACTGCTGAGACGGCGAGTGTGAAAGCGGCGGCGAGAATGTTGAGAAGCGCAATGCGTCGCATGAGTCTCTGAGCCTTAAAAGAAGGATCAATCCTGGGATTTGTGTTCCGCAAGAAACGCATCGACCTCAGCACGCGTAGGCATGGATGCTTGCGCGCCGCGGCGGCTAACGGAGATGGCGGCGGCAGCGGAGGCAAAACGCGCGGCGGCGAGGGGGTCGAGGCCTTCGAGCAGTGCTACAGCGAATGCGCCGTTGAAGCAGTCGCCTGCGCCGACGGTATCGATGACCTTTACTGGAAAGGGCTTGACCGAGGCATTGAGTCCTTGCGCGGTGGCTACATAAGCGCCCTCGGAGCCGCGCTTGAGGACGACGCCGGACAGGCCCTTGGCTATGAGCTCGGATGCGGCTGTTTCTGGGCTGGCGTTGGGGCTGGTGTAGAGCAGAGCTTCGGTTTCGTTGGGAGTGAACCAGGCGGTGCGGGAAAAAACCTTGTCAGGCAACGGAGCGGCAGGCGCAGGATCGAGCATGACGGGGACACCGGCCTCGGCGCAGAGGGCGATGGTGTGGTCGACGGTAGAGAGCGGCAGCTCAAGCTGGCAGAGCACCATGCCAGCGGAGCGAATGAGGTCGGCGTGACGATCGACAGTGGCTGTGTCGACCTTTCCGTTGGCGCCGGGGACGACGACGATGGCATTCTCGCCGGCTTCGGAAAGAAAGATAGGCGCGAGGCCCGAAGACCCGTCGACCTTCTCCATAGCTTCAATTCCGACGCCAGCGCGGGACAGATTATCGAGCAGTACCGGGCCATACGCATCGTCACCGACTTTGCCAACCATCTGCACCGGGTAGCCAAGCCGAGCCGCGGCGACGGCCTGATTAGCGCCCTTGCCGCCGGGTGTGGTGCCGAATCCGGTGCCGATAACGGTTTGGCCGATGCGCGGGATTTGTGGTGTGAGGGTCACCATGTCCATGGTGACGCTGCCGACGGCGACGATGGGTTTGCGAGTGGAGTTCATGGGCGTGACCTCAGTAGAGCGGCGCCAGAGCGATAGAGCCCAAGCCGAGCAGGAAGAAGAGGAACATAAACGCGAGGAAGCGGCGTGAGGCAGCGGGGGCCCCCGCAAATTCGCGCCAAACGAAGACACCCCAGCAGGCGGAGACCATGGTTGCGCCCTGGCCGATGGAGTAGGCGACGGCGGGGCCGACAAGATTAGCTCCCGAGGCAAGGAAGTTGGAAAGACCGCCGGTGCACCAGATGGCTCCGCCGAGGAGGCCTGCGAGATGCCAGGAAAGTGGCGCGTCCCAGTAGCCGGAGAAGGAAACGGGCGGCTTGCCGTCGAGGGGCTTCCACATCAAGAGGAGGTTGGCGGGGACGGTAGAGATGAGCACGCCGAGAACGAAGAAGAAAGTGATGGCATAAGGGCCGGGCGTGGGCTGGGTGGGGATGCCCGTAGGTGTCGCCAGTGCGTGCGCTACAAGCGGATAAAACGTCCCCATCAGGAGACCGGCGACGAGTGATAGCACAATTCCGCGTGTGGTGGTGGCCTTGGCGTTAGCATCACGACGCCGGTAAGCCGCTGCGTCGAGGATGATGGCAACGGTGACGAGAGCGACTCCGCCGAAGAGGAGCAAAGGATTGCCTGCGGGATGGACGAAGTAGCTGGAGACGGCTCCGACGATGAGGGCCAGGCCGATGCCGACGGGGAAGGCGACAGCGAGGCCGGCGACGTCGATGGCGGCGACGAGCAGCAGGTTGGCAATGTTGAAGATGACGCCGCCGAGCGCCGCATAGATGATGGCCGTTAACGGGGACTGGACGATGTCAGGTAGAAACGCGGCGCCAGCAGCGCCATGACTACCTGCGGTGAGGCCCCAGAAGGTCGCGCAGACCAGCAGGCCGAGTGCATAGTCCCAATAGAAGAGCTGGAAGCGATAGCCAGGACAGAGCTTGAGTGTGTTCGCCCATGATCCCCAACAGAGCATGGTGAGGATCATGAGGGCGAGCGCGACCTGGTAGGTCTGGGGAGTAAACATCGGTGTTGGCCTCGTTCGAACTGCTTTGGGGGTGAACAGGGAACAATAGCGCGTGGGGATGGCAGGGCGCAAATGGCTGGAAGCATTCTGAAGTCAGCGGCTAGAATTGAGCCGTTGGATGGTCTTGTTTCATGGGCATCAAGCTGGTTGTCTTCCTAGTTGGAATAATGCTTGCAGCGACCACTGATGCGGTGGCCAAGGAGGAGCCCTGGGTTTCGCTGGGCGCGTCAGGCAGGCTCGTGTATCGAACTCTGCCTCGCGGCGATCGCATTGTCGATTTTTCCTACGCAGGATACATGGGGGGCGGAGTGCCTTTGCCGTCGCGCCTGCCGATTCGGACGACGGTCGCGCCCTCGGGTGGGGACGACACGGCGGCAATTCAGAAGGCGATTGATGAGGTTTCGGCGATGCCATTGAAGGATGGCATTCGCGGCGTGGTTTTGCTCAAGGCGGGAACATTTTTGTGCGGCGAGAAGCTGAGCATCAAGGCTTCGGGAGTTGTTTTGCATGGGGCCGGCCCAACCGAGGGCGGCACGACGTTGAAGTTGATCGGCGAGCCCCACACGGCCATTGCGATTGATGGGGACCATGAGGAGAAGGTTGTCGGAACGCCCGCGCATATTGTCGAGTCGTATGTTCCGTCGGGAGCGCAATCGATCACGGTGGATGATGGATCGGCGTTCGCTCCGGGCGACAGCATCCGGATCACGCGGGAGACAACGCCAAAGTGGCTGCACTTGATGGAAATGGACAAGATGGTCCGGGATGGCAAAGCGGAGACGTGGGTAGGCCCGCGCATTGCCACGCTGCGCAAAGTTGCGGCACGCACGGGCAACGTGCTGACGCTCGATGTGCCGTTGACGGACTCGTACGACCGCGAGTATTTGCAGCCGGAAGGTGCGGAGGTAGCGAAGGTTGAGATTTCCGGGACGATTGAGCAGGACGCGGTGGAGTCGCTGCACATAGTTGCTCCGGCGAGGACGGTTTCGCTGGACGATCCGCTTTTTGGGGCCATGGAATTGGCCAACTTGCGCGATGGGTGGGTCCGCGATCTTCTGATCGACGAGACGACGAATGGAATCAGTATGAACCAATACACGGCGCGGATCACAATTGAGAATGTTGTCTTCCGCCACACCACCGAGATCACAAGTCCGGCCAAGCCGGCCGATTTTGGCCTGCAAGGAACACAGATCCTGGTCTACAAGTGCGGTTCAAGCGGCAACAACCTGTTCTATGCATGGACCGGTGCGCGCAACCAGGGACCGAATGTGGTGCTCGAGTCTGTGTTTCACGGGGATGGCCGCATCCAGCCGCATCAGCGGTGGGCAACGGGCTTTCTGGTGGACAACGTTTCGGTGCCGCAGGGCGGGATCGATATGAAAAATCGCGGAGAGATGGGTTCGGGGCACGGGTGGGCGATGGGATGGGGCGTGGTGTGGAACAGCTCGGCTGCAAGCCTGGTGATCCAGAATCCGCCGGGTGCGGCCAACTGGTCGATTGGCACGACCGGACCTGAAGAGAGCGAGGCGATGAAGATCATCGGAGTGCATCCACGCGACGCAGGACCGAGCGAACCGCAGGGGTACATTGAGTCGCCCAATCGTCGCGTGCTGCCGGAGAGTCTCTATCGGGCGCAGTTGGCCGAGCGGCTGGGGGTGGCTGCGCTGAGGGCGCTTGAGTAGGAAGTTGAGACAGGTCGGTCGGCCTTAGCCGTTGACCACGGCCTTGTTATCAAAGCTGAAGACCGCCCAGGTTTTGCCGTCGCGCTCGATCGGCGCTGGATCAATATGTTGCCCTGCGAAAGTGTCGATGGCGCGCTGCCAGAACTCCAAGGCTCCGCGATTGACGTTCATAACCCGCACCTGCCATGGGCCAGGAAACAGCTTCCACACCTGATGCGCTGCGGCGAGCCCGACGCCCTGTTTGCGGTGTGCTCGGACGACAAAGAACTCAGCCATGTCCCAGACTTGGTGATCGCCCGTCAACGCGCGAGCTTTCTTCACCAAAGCGAAGCCCGCTAGTTTGTTGTCGGCTGTGATCAGGAAGGGATGGTGATCAGGTTCGGTCCAGTAGTCAGACAACCCTTTGTAACCGAACCTGCCATCTTGCCCGAGTTCAACGAAATGGAATTCGCTGAAGTCATGAATGTAGGGTTCGAGCAGGTTGGTGAGGATGGGCTCTTGCACTCGTGCAGCGGCGACAACGTGGACTGAGCTTACCTGTTGGTCAGTTGGTTCGTGCACGAGTCTCCGTGACGCTATTGCCTAGCAGCTTTGATTGCGTCGGTCAGTGCCGGAACAACTTCAAACAAATCGCCGACGATGGCGTAGTCGGCTATCTCGAGGATGGGCGCATGCGGGTCCTTGTTGATGGCGACGACGCACTGCGAGCCCTTGATTCCCACCAGGTGCTGAATGGCGCCCGATATCCCGACTGCCAGATAGAGCCTGGGTGCGACGGTTTGGCCGGAGCTGCCCACCTGGCGCTCGATGGCGAGCCATCCTGCGTCGCAGATGGGGCGTGAGGCAGCGAGCTCTGCGCCAAGAGCAGTTGCGAGGCCCTGGACGAGTGGGAGGTTAGCCGCGTCCTTGATGCCGCGGCCGACACCTACGATCAGCTGGGCCGAAGAGAGATCGACAGTTTGGGAGGCAGCGCGGAATGGTTCGCCGGCGGTGGTGCGAATGTCGCTGGAAGCGAGCTCGGGGGCAAAGATTTCAATGGCCGCGACGTCGCCCGGGGATGAGGCTGTGGCGCGAAAAGCACCGGCCTGCACGGAGATGAAGCATGGGCCTGACCCGGAGGGTTGATAAATTCCGTTCATCCGGCCCTGGAAGAGCTGACGGACGAATTTGGGGCCGGGCTCGAGGGCGACAACGTCGCTTATGAGCACCTGGCCAAAGCGTGTGGCGAGGCGCGGCGCGAAGTCGCGGACCTGGTACGTGTGCGGCAGTACGACTTGCGCAGGGCCCTCTTTTTGGAGGAGCTGATTGAGGGCTGAGACATAACCATCGGAGGAATAAGCGGCGAGGAGAGGATGCTCAACACGGACGACTCGGGCGAAGGGGCCGGATGCGGCTTCGGCGGCAAGGGCCTCAGTGTTTGCGCCGAGGAGGACGGCAGTTACGGGAGCGCCGGTGGCGAGCATGGAAGCGGCGGCTGCGGCCTCCCAGCTGGATCGCGTGATCTTGCCATTGCGCACTTCAAGGATGACAAAGACGCTCATAGGACCCGTGCCTCCGTTTTGAGCTTTTCGACGAGTGCGGCGGCGGCTTCTTTTGGCGTGCCGGTCAGGATTTGCGTCGACTTCTGCTTGTGGGGAAGGGAAACAGAGGCGAGTGTGACTACAGGCGCAGAGGGAGCGGCAAGATCGGCGGCGGGAAGAACACGGCACTCCTTCGTCTTTGCGCGCTTGATGCCCATGAGTGTGGCGTAGCGGAGCTTGTTGCCGCCGGACTGGATGGTGAGCAAGGCGGGTAGGGGGAGGGTGATCTCCTGGAACCAGCCCTCTTCGAGTTCACGTTTGACCGTCAGGCCGGTGGCGGTCTTCTCCACGTGGAGGATGAGCGAGGCGTGGGGAAGGCCTAGGAGCTCGGCGAGAATGACGCCCGTCTGGCCGAGGCCGAGGTCTTCGGATTGCAGGCCGGTGAGGATCAGGTCGGGCTTCTCGGGTGTGATGGCGGCGGCGAGCAGGCGGGCGAGGCCGAGAGCGTCACGAGAGCCGAGATCGTCGGCCAGGACGTGAATGGCTCGATCAGCGCCTTTGGCGAGGGCCTCGCGAAGAGTGACTCCGACGCGCTCAGGACCGGCAGAGAGGACGATAACCTCGCTTGCGGGATCGCCTGACTTCTCCTTGAGAAGCAGCGCTTCTTCGAGGGCATAGGCGTCCGACTCGTTGAGTGCCCACTGGAGGTCGGATTCGTCAATCCACTTTCCGGCGGCGCCGATGCGGATGGGAGCATCGCGTTCGGGGACTTGTTTGATGGCGACGATGATTTTCATGTTTTCTTGCTCTGGTTCATCTTAATTCGCGTGGCGCGGGAAGCGGAGTTTCGAGGCTTTAGGCGAATCCATCATTCGCGGTTTGTACTCGTGATGGGGTCCTTCTCCTCGGCGAGCCAGGCCGCGATTGCGTTGGCCAGAAGGGCGAGGAGGCCAAATATGGCGGCTATTCCTATGCCGACGACTTCAGCTGCGAAACGGCTCATTTGAGTTTCAGCATGGATGAGTCCACCTCCGACAAGGAATGAAAAGGCACCGACAAATGCAAGGACTTTTCCAAGGCCTTTGAGGAACGATCCGATGGGTGATGGGTTCTTCATCGGTGTTGACTATGGAAAAGGTTCAGGAGTCATCGGGTCCCGCTCATCGGAGCCTAAGCCGGCTTATCCATTCTTGGCAGTCCCCGTGCTGCTAATTGTGCGATGTCGACCAATTGCGGAGCGGCTCCGACGGTGGCTGCGAGAGCGTCGTTGAGCATGGTGTTGCAGAAGGGGCAGGCGGCGGCGATGGTGGTCGCGCCGGTTGCGATCAGCTCCTGAACGCGGTTGTGGCTAACGCGCTGGCCGGATTCTTCGCCGAGGAAGGCGAGCCCGCCGCCAGCCCCGCAGCAGAAACTGCGCTCGTGGTTGCGTGGGGCTTCGACGAGCTGGCCGGATTGAGCGACGATGGCGCGGGGCTCCTCATAGACGTTGCGATAGCGGCCAAGATAGCAGGGGTCGTGGAAGACGATGCTCTCTGTTTTGGGGGTAGCGCTTGCTGGGGCTAAAGCCCCAGCTGTTTTTGAGGCATTACCGGCCCGCCTGAAGTCAGGCCCTGACTCATTGTCATCGGCTGCCGCCGCTTTGAGTTTGTCGGCGAAACGTGCCATGAATTCACTGTGATGCTCGACCTCAGGCGGAGTGCCGTACTCCTTCCAGTCTTCCTGAATAGTGCGGACGCAGTGGGGACAAATGGTGACGATCTTGCGAACTTTGTTCTGGGCCAGAGTCTTGAGGTTTTCTTCCGCGAGTTGCTGGACGAGCAGGTCGTTGCCGAGACGGCGAACGGGGTCGCCGGTGCATTTCTCCTTTCGCAGTACGCCGAAGCTGGCGCCGAGGTGGCGCATCACGCGAGCAAAATCGGCGATGATCTCGCGACCTTTGGGGTCGTATGCACCCATGCAGCCAAGCCACAAACAATACTCCTGGCTGCCGTCGAAGATGGGCAGAGCCTGCTTCTCGATGAAGCGATCGCGTTCGGTAGAGCTGAGGCCGAGGGCGTTGCCGCCGCGCTCGAGGTTCAGGAAGAGGCGCGTGCCGTGTGGGTCGTCCCACGTGCCGGTGTTGACGGCTCCCCGTCGCAGCCCGATGAGGATGGGCACGTGTTCGATGCCGACGGGGCACTGGAATTCGCATGCGCCGCAAGTGGTGCACTGGAAAGCGGCTTCCTGAGAGTTGTATTTGCCGAGGAGGGGTTCGGTAGAGGTCGGGCCGAACTCGTTGAGGTAGCCGCGAAGCCCGAGGACAATTTCTTTTGGGTTGAGAAGCTTGCCGGTGGTGGCCGCTGGGCAATGCTCGGTGCAGCGGCCGCACTCGACGCAGGAATACGCCTGCAGCGAGACGAGGCGCGTGAGGTCAGTTCCGGCGACCAGGCCGAAGTCTTCATCACCGGAGAGAGGTGGGATGCTGGCGAAGCTGCCGCGCGAGAGGAAGATCGTGACGGGGCTGAGGACGAGATGAAGGTGCTTGGTGTGCGGGATGAGAGGAAGAAAGGCGAGAAGGCAGAGCGTGTGAGCCCACCAAAGCGCACGGGATGCGGTGTCAGCGGACGAGACAAAGAATGAGGCCAGATAGGTGGCCATGAGAAGAAAGATAAGGAGCGCGATGAGGCCGGATTCCCACGAAAGGTTGGGGCCGAGCCAGAAAGGTCGGAGCAGGAAGCGTCGGATGAAGAGGTAAAGGATCGAGACGCAGCAAGCGAGGGCGAAAAAAGCTGCGAGATCGAAGTAGAAACGGCCAAAAACGCCACCAGGCGAGAGAAATCCAATGCCGAGCGCGGCGGCGCAGTGATTGAGCGTGACCAGGGCGAATGCACAGAAGGCCCAGAAGACGAAGGCGTGGGCGAGGCCGGCGAGCGGGCGCTCGCGGATAACCTTGGCCTGGCAGAGAACCTCCCAGAAGAAGTCCCAAAGGCGCTTGCCAAGATGAGTGAGATGAAAACCGGGGTCTGGTTTGGAGCGGAGAATGCGTTGGAGGACAAAGTTAAATCGCTGCCAAAAACCCCATACGGATACAACAGCAAGCGCGAGCAAGAGCACCTTCTCGTCGGTTGAGAAGCTTGCAGGCTCAGCCGGGATGAGAACAGTTGAGAGCGCGGTGAGCATAGCGGGACAAAGCGGGCCTACAGGCCAACGATACAGGATGGGCTTGGAAGCTGTCGTGAGCGAGAACCCCATCGGTGAAGAGGATCACAGACTCAGAATCAGAAAGATGAGCAGCATGAATGAAGAGAGAGCCGGGAGAAGCGGGATGTGGCACTGGAAAGTTACTTTGGTTTGGTCGAATCTTGCATGCTGGATGTTGGTACGAAGGGGTTACCGATGAACAGATGAGCAGAAGAGGAATTTCACTCAATTTCCGCCAGCTCATTGTTTTCAATTGAGATGCGTCCCGAGTTTTGGGCTGGGCCGGTCTGTTAACGTAGGAAAGCGGCCTTCCTTGCCGCCTGAACATTTTTTGCCACGGGGTTCAGTTTTGGCGAAGTATCTTGTTACCGGAGTCGGTGGGTTTATTGGGCGTTCGATCGCGGCGGCACTGCTGGCGCGCGATGAGAGCGTTCGAGGGATTGACAGCTTCATTACCGGCCGGCGGGCGAACCTAGTGGGACTCGAAGCAATGGAGTTCCAGGAGGGGGATCTGGCCGATCCGGCGGCGTGCGCACGGGCGTGTGCCGGGGTCGATACGGTTTTTCACGAGGCTGCATTGGCCTCTGTACCGCGTTCAGTGAGCGATCCCGTGGCCACGCATGTGAACTGCGTGAATGCCACGCTGAATGTGCTGGTAGCGTCGCGTGCAGCGGGGGTGCGGAGGCTGGTGTTTGCCGGATCCTCCTCGGCCTATGGCGATACGCCAACTTTGCCAAAGCACGAGGGGATGCTGCCCAATCCGATTTCGCCCTATGCGTCGGCGAAGCTGGCGGCAGAGTACTACATGCAGAGTTTTGCCCGGGTCTATGGCATGGAGACGGTGGTTCTGCGCTACTTCAATGTCTTTGGGCCGTATCAGGATCCGGGTTCGACATACTCCGGCGTTCTGGCGATTTTCTGCCGGAAGATGCTGGCCGGGGAACAGCCGACAATCTATGGCGACGGGCTGCAGAGCCGTGACTTCACCTACATTGACGATGTGGTGAACGCCAATCTGCTGGCTTCGGCGGCTCCGGCGGAGAGGGTATCGGGGCGGATGATGAATGCGGCGACCGGGGCGCGTTACACGCTCAGGGAAACTTTTGAAATCCTGAAGGAATTGACAGACTTTAAAGGGGAACCGGCCTACGCGGCAGCGCGGGCGGGCGATATTCGGCACTCTCATGCCGACATCAGCCGGGCGAAGGAATTGCTGGGCTATGAGCCGAAGGTGGACTTCCGCGAGGCTCTGCGACGGACGGTGGAGTGGTACCGGAACGGGGCATAGGAAAGCCACCAACCCGACAGGAAACCCTAATTTGATCCATGTGAATCCGTCGGCGGGACCATGCCGGATTCCTTTTGTGATCTGGATCATTGACTAAAGGTTTTCAATCAATCACAATGACGGGGATTTCCTCGAACTGACTGTTTGTGCGCCTGAAGAGGCGTTTTCACACCAGGAGAGGTTTGCCGTACTCGATCCATCTGCCTCGATGAACTGTTACGTGCGCATGAGGCGATTGGAATTTCCCAGGGATGGGCTGCCGGGCAAAAGCCCGAATGAGCTCTCCCGCGTTGTGAGTCATCGACTTGGGCTGCGGCCATAGCCGCGCCCGGAGAGATCGCCGAGCCGTACTCGAACTCACACCGCACCCTGGATCGAGGTATTTGTCCCTTGCCGGAGCAAACGGCTCTTCCGGAACCATCGCCGCGCCCATCGAATCAACAACCCGCCCTCAACAGGCATGGTTCGTCTACTTCTCTGCGCGAACTGGCGCGCGTGCTGGTGCGCCGGCGGCGCCTGGGATTTAGTGTGCTGGGCGGTCTGCTGCTGCTATGCCTGGTCTATTGCCTTGTAGCTCCCAATCAATATGACGCAACCGCGAAGGTGGCACTGCGCGAGGCGCCGGCGTCGACTCTGGAAGAGCAGACAACGCGGCCACTGGCAGCGGCGTCTCTGCTTGCGGCGCCCCTCGAGTTGGAGACGCTGGCGAACGTCTTCCGGAGTGAGCGGCTGGCGTGGAGAGTGATCACGGAGCTGAAGCTGTATGAAGCGCCGGGGTTCCAAGGCAGGTTTCAGAAAAAGTTTCCCGGTTTCAACGCCTATACTCCAAGCCCTGGCGCGCGCGAGTGGCTGCTGACACGGTTCAAGCGGCAACTGCTGGTGGAGGCAGTGCCGCGGACCCTGGTGCTGCAGATTCGTTTTCGTACGAAGGATGCGGCACTGTCGGCGGCAGTGGTGAATGGGTTGATCCGGGCCTACGAGGAAGAGGAAAACGAAGCCCGCATGCGCGCCACCACCGAGGATTCGAGTTGGCTGCGAGGTCAGTTAAAGGATCTGAAAACGCGGATGGAGGCCAATCAGGCACGGTTGTCTGCGTTTGAAGAGGAGCACGCGCTTTTGACCGGGCCCGTGACCGAGGCCGGGCAGAAGGATCAGAGCGGGAACAACCCAATGCTGGTTCAGCTGGTTGAACTGGACCGGGAACTGGTGGCTGCGACGACGGACCGGATCGTGAGTGAGGCGGCATACCGCGCTGCGAGCGATGGGGACCCTGAGGTGATTGCAGAGACGCGACGAGGCGCAGGTGATGGGATCGGGAATCTGGAGACGGCATTGCTGGGGCAGATTCGGACGCAGCGAAGCGGCCTTGAGGAAGAGCAGGCGCAGTTGAGCACCGAGCATGGGCCGAACTTCCCGCGCGTGGTGGAGATCCGCAAGGTACTGGACGATCTGGAGAAGCAGCGGCAGGCCGAGGACGCCAAGCTGGTGGAGCACTTCAGGAAGACCTGGCAGATGGCCCAGGAGCGGGAGAATGAAGTCCGTAAGAGCCGGGATAGCGTGACTGCGCAGGATTTGAAAATGAACGAAGCGGAAACGCAGGCGCTGGTGATGATGCAGGAGGCTCAAACGAGCGGGGAGCTGTACGCGCGGGTTGAAGGGAAGGTGGAAGAGGCGGCGCTGAATGCGGGGGTACACAACTCGACGATCTCGGTGCTGGATTTTGCGCGAGAGCCGGCGAGGGCTGCGGCGCCGGACCTTCCGGTGTACCTGGCGATCATTTTTTTTGTCGGCCTGTGGCTGGCTGTGGGGTGTGTGTTGGCGGTGGAATCGATGAGTTCAGCGGGGCGAAGCGCTGTGGTAGCCGGGCTGCTTGCGATTGCATTTGCGATGGCGCATGCACAACCTCCTACGCCGACGACTTCTGGGTTGCCTTCGGGGGTGGCGCATCCAATCACGACGGAAGACAACCGTGGGAGCGGGATTAGAGATGCGGAAGCCCAGGCAGCAGATGCTGCGGGAAGCGCCCCGCAGACGCTGAGTGCAAATGCTTCACGGGGGCTGGTCGAGTCGCCAATGGCTGGGCCGATTGGTCCGGGAGACTTGCTCGAGATCAACGAGTTTCACACGCCCGGGTTCCGGTCGGTTGCGCGGGTGAGCACGGCGGGAACGGTAACACTGCCGATGGTGGATGAGGTTAGCGTACAGGGACTGGATGAGCGGGGAGCGGAAAAAAAGATTGAAGAGGCACTGGTCGCAAAAGGAATGCTGCTGCACCCGCACGTTTCGGTGTTCGTGATGGGGCAGGTTGGGCAGGACGTAAGCGTGCTGGGCGAAGTGGCTCGGCCGGGGGTATATCCCTA
>Ga0302324_100015055_pt1 | contig 15538 bp, 16 predicted proteins | sample Palsa_T0_1_FD_201949 | JGI IMG/M metagenome (GOLD analysis project Ga0302324, IMG submission 201949) | Peat permafrost microbial communities from Stordalen Mire near Abisko, Sweden - Palsa_T0_1 | ecosystem: Environmental > Terrestrial > Soil > Palsa > Peat permafrost | place: Sweden: Abisko...
TTTGCCAGTCCGCTTGGGGTCCAGATCTTTTTCAATTTCTTCAATGCGCTCAAAGAGTTTCTGAAGCACCCTGCCCTCGCGGGTGTTTGTCGTGACGAAATTGAAGATCAGGCAATCCTTTTCCTGGCCGTAACGGTGGATGCGGCCCATCCGCTGCTCAAGGCGAACCGGGTTCCAGGGGATGTCGTAGTTGATCATCAGCCAGCAGAATTGCAGATTGATACCTTCGCCCGCGGCCTCGGTGGCGACAAGCACTTGGCATGACTCGCGGAATTCACGTTCGGCATAGATCCGGGTGCCGGGCGTGTCGCGGTCTCCGATCTTCATCCCGCCGTGAATCTGCGTGACGGTGAGCCCCCATTCGCGCAATTTACCGAGGGGACGGCCGTCTCTGCCGTCGCCTACAAGAAAATCGAGCGTGTCCTTGTGCTCCGTGAAAAGCAGAAGCTTCATTGACGGATCGGCGAAGAGCCCCTCTTCCTTGAGCAGCTCCTTGAGGCGCCTGACTTTGACTTCCGCTTCCTGTTTCTCCAGTATCTTGGCCTGGCGGATGAGCTTTTCCAGGTCGGCTATCTCTAGCCTCAGGTCATTTGGATCGAACGACGCCACGGCCTCTTCGAGTTCCGAGAGAATCTCCTGGCGCTCTTCGTCGGTGAGGTCCTCAAAATCTTCCGGCAACCGTTTGGAAATTTGCTCCTGCCGGTATTTCACAGGGTCTTCCAGAATCTTTTCGCGCTTCTCCTTCATGCGCTCCAGCGTCCTGCGCACGGCATAAATACTGGAGGCAAAGCGCCGCTGCAGCATCGCCATCGTGAATCCGACGGCCCGGCCGCGCGCCGAGTCCTCCCGTGCGGCTTTAATGGACTGATCTTCTACATACCGAGTGAGCTGGTCGTAGAGGTCAAGCTCATCGTCGCTGATCTGGAATGGTGTCGTATGAACGATGCGCTTGGTGAATAACGCCTTCACTATCCCGGTTTCGGGGTCCGGGAAACTGACAAGGGCCTCCTTAAGGCGGCGAAGGTAAAAGGGCGCTTCGTGCTTCGCCATCGCCTCATCGAGGCTCTTGATGTCGCCGTAAACGTCCTTGTCGAGCAGCGACAGGAAAAGGCGAAAGTTCTCCGGGTCACCTTTATGCGGCGTTGCCGTCATCAAAAGATAGTGGTCCGTCATCTGGGATAAGGATTCGCCCAGCTGATAAGCGAGGGTTTTCTTATCCGCACTGTAGGCGCTCATCTTATGGGCTTCGTCCACGATAATGAGGTCCCAGTTGCTCCTCATCAGCGATTCCTTCGCGTCATCGACACGCGAAACCCACGAAACGGAAGTGATGACCTGGTTTTTCTCCTGCCAGGGATTCATGCCGTAATTGGCGCGGAGCACATCGCTCCTGACAACCTCGAAGCTCTCGCGGAATTTGTCCTTTAGTTCCCGCTGCCATTGGAATGAAAGATTGGCCGGTGTGACGATGAGCGTCCGCTTCACGAGTCCCCGAATCTTGAGCTCCTTGATGAGGAGGCCCGCCATGATTGTCTTTCCGGCGCCTGGATCGTCGGCCAGCAGAAAACGTATTCGCGGCAGTTTAATGAAATAGTCGTAGACTGCCTCCAACTGGTGCGGAAGCGGGTCTACGCGGGCAATGGAGAGGGAGAAGTAGGGATCGTATTCGTAGGCGAGCCCGAGGCGCATGGCCTCGACGCCAAGGCGGAATTTGGCGGCGTCACCGTCGAAAGGCTCCTGGGCTGGTGAGGAATGAAGCTGCCCGAGCTGCTCTGCACTTAGGATCGGTTCATAGACGGAATTGGATCGGACACCCTTCCCTATTAGCTTGACTGAACTACCCATCGACACCGCGAGGATGACTTGTACGGGCTCCGGAAACAGCGGTCCGTAGACGGTGACGTTTTGTTTGAGCTCTTCAGGCAGCATCGTTCAGATTTCCGTTCGCACATTCCATTTTCAGTGTTGCCAGCGCAAACTCTGATAATTACAAGACTTATCAGGCCGCGCTTTGGCTGTCATTCGTATTAAGAAATACGATTGTACCCGCATTACGCGGCCGGCAAGCGTAGGCAGAGGCCTGCAAGGCCGCCTTGACATTTACGCAAATAACGTATCTAATTACGTAATATGCGTACTCTCCGTACACTCGATGCGCTGCTGCCGAAGACCCGCCAGGGAATCCTTGCGGCAACACTCGTGCAACCCGAGAAGGCTTGGTATGTCTCGGAATTGGCGCGCCGGATGGGGGTGCCCTCGTCAAGCCTGCAGCGGGAGCTGCGCGACTTGAGCGAAGTGGGCATCCTCAAAACCCACAGGCAGGGCCACATGGTGTACTACCAGGCCAACACGGATTCGCCCGTCTTCCCCGATCTTCGCGGATTATTGTTCAAGACGGCGGGACTGGTTGACGTTTTGGCGGATGCGCTCAAGCCACTGGCGGCCAGGCTGCGGGCCGCATTTGTTTACGGCTCCATCGCCGCGGGCAGCGAGCAGAGCGACAGCGATATCGATCTCATGGTGGTGGGCCAGGTGTCACCGGCGGATCTCGCATTGCCGCTGCGACGCGCAAGGGAATTGCTTGGCCGGGAGATTAATCCGACCGTCTACACCCCGGCGGAATTCAACAAGAAACGCGCGGCGAACGACCCTTTTTTGAAGCAGGTATTGGACAAGCCGAGGCTCTTCGTGTTAGGCAACAAGGATGAGCTGGGCAAAGTTGCTGGCGGATAACCGTGTGACGGCACTGCCGCCGAACAAGGCGGAGCTCGATAATCTGCGCTCGATTGTGTCCCGAAGCCTAAAAGATGTGGGATCGGCCGGTCTATCGGCCGACGCGCGCTTCACCATGGCCTACGACGCTGCCCGGACATTATCGTTGCTCATCGTGCGGGCGACTGGGCACCGCCCGCGAACGGTGGGTGCCCATTACAACACGTTTCTGGCGCTTGAAGCGGCGGACCCGGCGTTTGCGAAATTGTCCGCTTATTTCGATGGGTGCCGGATAAAGCGCAACAGCTGCGAGTATGATTTCGCGGGTGGCGTTTCCGATACGGACGCCGACGGTTTGCTGAAAACGGTGCGGCAGTTTGCGATGGATGCGGAGGCATGGATCTATGCGCACTACCCGCACCTGGCCTGAAGTTATCGGTTTGAAAGAATTCCGGTCATGAAATCTCGCGTCACGGTCGATGAAGCTGGCCGAATCAGCATCCCCGAGTCGGTCTTGGATGAGCTGGATCTTAAGCCCGGTGACGCCATAGAAATCGAGCGCAGCGGCGAGGCACTCCTACTGCGCCCCGTTCCTGAAACCCCGAGGCTTACCAAAGAGCAGGGCGTATGGGTACTAAATACCGGGGAGCCCGTGCCCGCCTCGGCCACGAACGAGGTGGTGGAGCGAGTAGCCTTGAGCTTCCAAACCTATCCTCATCGAGAGGTATGTCGGGGTATCCGGGAACGGGATTTTCTTAGGAAAGGCGCGTAGTGTTAAATAATCTGTTAAAGGACGTGTTAAGCGGTGGACGAAAATGGGCAGGGCCTTGAAATATCTACCGGTTTTGACGGGGGCTCGTCAACGAAACCACGAAGTGCCGTCAGCATAACCCCGAAAGCCTGTCAACGAAACCACGAAATAAAATTTTCGAAAACCTTCAACTTTCCCGTCAGCGAAACCACGAAGGGGGTTGTTCTGTCAGCGAAACCACGAAAATAGTGCTTGCGTCAACGAAACCACGAAGCTATGGTCTGTCGTCAGGAAAACCACGAACCATGAATTGTGCATGACGACAGTTGACGAAGTGCCCGCTGACGCGCTGTTCCGGGACGATAAGAATCCCGCCAAGTCCGCCCTGCTCCCGCAGCGCCATCCCAATCACGATCTCTTCATCTGCGACGTGCTCGATGCCATTCCCAAGGACGACATGGCGAGCATGGAGCATCCGATCTTCTCGCTTGCCACCAAGGCGGACACCCGCATACTCCGCTATGAACACCGCAATGTAGTGGTCGAGATTGCGCCCAGCGTGCGGGGACTGGCAACGATCTACGACAAGGACATCCTTATTTACTGCATTTCGCAGGTGATGGCGAAAAAGAATGCCGGTGAACCCCTAGCCCAGACGCTGCACCTGAACGCCCACGAACTGCTGGTCTGGACGAATCGCGAGACCAGCGGCGACGGCTATCGCCGTCTGAAGGACGCTTTCGAGCGCCTGAGTGGCACCCGAATTACTACGAATATTAAAGCCAACGGCGAGGAGATCACCGAGGGTTTCGGGCTGATCGAGAGCTGGCGGGTGGTGAGGGAAACGAAATCCGGCCGCATGAGCGAACTCAAGGTGCGCCTCTCGGACTGGGTATACCGGATCATCCAGGGCTCGGAGGTACTGACCTTAAGCCGCGATTATTTCCGGCTCAGGAAGCCCATCGACCGCCGCGTCTATGAGCTGGCGCGCAAGCATTGCGGTGAGCAGGACGAATGGAAGATCGGCCTGGAGCTGTTGCACAAGAAAACCGGCGCGAGCAGCCACTACCGCGAATTCAAGTCGATGATCCGCGAGCTGGTGCAGAACGACCACCTGCCTGACTACCAGGTATCCCTCGAAGACGAGATGGTGATTTTCAGGAACCGGATGAACTGGCAGCCCGCCAAGTCTGAAGTCCGCTATCCGGTGCTTGACCCCGAAGCTTACCATGACGCCAAGCTCGTAGCCCCCGGCTACGATGTCTATTTCCTGGAGCAGGAATGGCGCGACTGGTGGGTGGATAGCGGCATGCCGGAGCTGGGCTTCCCCGGCAAGGCGTTCGTCGCCTTCTGCCGCAAGCGCCACCAGATGAAGCCCAATCCTTGAGAAGCCCCCTACCCTTCCCGCTGAAATATCCCGGCGGTAGTTGCCGCGTCAAGCCGTTGCGCGTCGCTTGGTGGATTTCACGTTGGTGCGTTCGTATTGCTGCTCCATAACGCCGAATACCTTCCGGGCCAGGCTGCGCACGGGCGGCGACGGGGCATCAAGGGATTGTGCGAGTAGATCGCCCGCCGAATTGACAAACGGAATCACCTTCGTAATCACGCGTGACGGATACTGCTTGGAAAGGCGTTTAATGAAGGACTGTGCGGCCGGAATCGCAAAGATGTTGGTGGGCCATGCGGTGGGCCATGCCAGTGCGTTGGTGATTCGCTCCATGTCCGCGGAGACGGTATCCATGTCCTCATGCGACGGGCGGAACGGGAATATGCACAGGTCCACTTCCTCGGCGATGGCCGAATCGAAAGCGGGACGGTTGCCGCCGCCGTCAATAATGAGCCACCCGTCGGTGGTCTTCCGGCTCGCGCTTAAGATGTTCGCCAGCTGCTTGGGCTCACGGCCGTCGAGCACGTCGTACGGCCTGCCCTTGTCGCGAATTTCGCGATCAGGATCGGTGAGTACATAAGCCGCGGCCTGATTGCACAGGATAGCCCCCAGGCATGCCAGATGCGAGGTGGCGGACTTGCCTACGCCGCCTTTGCTGCCGCCGAAGAAAACGAGTTTGGTCGGGCTCATAAGACACTCCGCTCTAAGGCTTCAATCATGATCTGCTGGGCGGAGACCACCCTGCCCTCTTCCCGCGTTCTTTCGGCTGCTTTGTTAACGTACTTGGTCAATAGCGCGCTGCTGGGGCGAAGCGTAATGGGAACCGTATCCGGGTCACTGGCTTTGGCCTTCTTCGGCTTCGCTCGCGCGGGCTCGGGTGCTGCGGCAGGCGGGGCGGGTGGCGTTTTCGCGGCAGGTGTCGAAGACACTAACACGGGTGCCGGCGCTGCTGCCGGGGCCGGCTTGGGCGCAGAGCCCCTGCCCGCCGGCTGGCTGGCCGCAGCCGCAATGCGGGCGGCCAAATCACTGGAGTCGCGGTTTTTCTTCATGGAAAGCCCCTTCCCGATGATGGTGTAATGGTGCGGCATTACAATATCGCGATTGCGCAACATTGCAATATCACGCCGTTGCAGGTGTGCGGCATCACAGCATTTTGCCGCTGGGGCGTTGCAATAGTACGACACTGCAATTGTTCAACGCTGTGACAGTCTAGCGTTTTGGCGTCATAACACCTCGGTATCACGATGGCCCGCCATTCTATCGTTACGCCGTCGCGGCACTTCGGTGCCGTAATGCTGCGCCGCTACGCCATCACGGCTTCAGCATGTCACGGCGTCCTGATGTCATACCGTTATGTCGCTACAATGTTTTGTCGTTATGATGTCGGGGCGTTACGGTGTTTCGATTGCGCAATGTCATGCCGTTTTGGCGCTGCGATGTCTTGCCATTCCGATGGCGCACCTTTCTGACATTGTAATGGTGTGGCGGCATCGTTCTGCGATGTCGCGGTTCCGGGATAGTTTGGCGTTGTGATGGTACAGCGCTTTCGCATTGCGACACTGTGGCGTCGCAACATTGTGATGGTACAGCGCTACAGCAATTCCCGCAGCTGCACGAAGCGCGCCTGAACCTCCGCCCAGGAAGGGTAGGGGCCGTAGCAGAGCAGCCTGCACTGCGCCTCGTATCCAGCGCCGATGATGGCTGCCAGGTCCGCCGGTGGAAACAGTGCGTCACTGTTGGAAAAGCGCATATCGGCGGGGCGGAAGTAGCTCTTGGCAAAGTGGGCGGTGCTGATGCGGTCGTAATCGGCCTTGATCTGCGCGTACTCAGGGGATTTCAGCATGGCGGTTACTTCCGGTGTTGCGGCTAGCTGATACAGGTCGTAATAATGCCGGGCATAGGTGGAAAGTGGCGTGCCGTCGCGCTTTAAAAGCTCAACCTTGCCGTGAATGGCAAACATCTTCTCGACGAACGTCCGCCGGAAGTGCAGCAGCCGCATTGAAAAGGGGCTTTCGTCGTCGGCATCCATCGAGACGCCCCTGGCTTGGAGGAACTGGCTCAGATAGGAGCGCAGCTCGATCACGCTCGTGGGTTCGCGGCCGCTGGCAGCGCCCGCCTCCAGCAGCACACGGTTGGCGACTTCGCCGGCCGCGCCGAAACGCTGCGTGTAGGCGAAGCGGTCGTTGCGCCCGAATCCGCCAATGGTCTGGCTTTCCGCGTTGACGAAGGACAGGGCAGGGTGCTGGCCGACGGCATCCCGAAGCTTCTTGAGCTCCCGGTCGATTGCGTTCTTGCCAAGCGGCGGCTGGAAAGCCGCCGGGTCGAGGAAGATATCGATGTCTTCCGAGAAACGCTGGATGAGATTCCAGCCCTTGAGCAGGCTGGTGCCGCCCTTGAAGATAACGGTGTCGCCCGCGGCAGAGGCGATGATGCGCAGAGCCTCGGTGACGTAGTAGTCCTTCTCGATGATGGCCGGGCGCAGCCCCTGGGCGCGAAAATGTTCCGCCGCCTGAAGGATTGCCTGCTCAAAATCGCGATGCTCGAAGAGTTTCACTTTTCCGGGCGCTCCTTTGCCTGCCAGGCGTGAGCGTATTTGAGGGCAGCAAACAAGCCGAAGTCAAACCGGGAAAGCGGATTGAGAGATTCCCGCAGGCGTATGAGCCGGGCAGGGGGGAGCCCCATCTGTTGGCCGATGGCCCCCAGCATCGCGCGCACCCGTGGAGGCTCGGAGGCGGCGACCTTAAACAGGCGATCCAGGCATCCGTTCTCCGACATCAGCGCGATGGTCTTGCGGATGGTCTCATCGGGCGAAAGTTCGCTCGTCCTGCCGCCATGGCGCAGAAAATCGAGCAATGCGGCGTCGGTGCTGGAGAGATCCGCCCAGGTGTGCGGCCTGCGCGTATGAACGACCGTGTCGCTGCCTATGAGCTTGCGCGGCAGGCTTGCGGCGTTGGTGGCGACTTCGCCCTGTTTCGCCGTTTGCGTGGAAAAGCCAAGAAGATTGGCGGCGGCAATCCCGGAGGGAAATATCGCGGTCTTTGCCGAGGCGAGATTCTGGATGGCCGCCGGATTCGGGCGGCTTTTGCCGAAGGTCGTCTCGCGGGTGCGGTAGTAGACGCCCTTGCTCAGGCGTTCGAGCATGCCCTCGCGTGTGAGGCGGGACAGCGCCTGCGCGACGGCGGTAAAGGGAAGGTCGCCGAAATCCTGAAGACGCCAGAGTTTCTCGCCACCACGCTCGATGCGCTGGCGGACGGAACTGGCGATATGGCGTGAGCCGGACGCTGTGGCGGAGCCTTTCATCGGACCAAGTATGCGCCTGGCGGCGTCATAATGTCAAGTTTTTATGCTATAAAACTTGACATATGGGCCCGCTTCCTCGCGAGCTGGATCGGCAAGAGGCGGTTGATTTCACTGCCGAATCTTTCACTCCACTTTCACTCACTTAAGGGGCGGTTTGGATGGGGAGTTCCGGAAGTTGCTGATTTCAATGCACCTGGATGAACCGCCGTAGACGCCGTTTTCCTTTATTTTCAATCTACGGTCATTTTCCCAAGCTGGACGTCGCGGGTTCGAACCCCGTCTCCCGCTCCATCTTTTCAATCACTTGCATGCCTCGCCGAATCAGCGTTTGTCTCATTTGTCTCAATTGTAAATTAATCGATCGGATTGCAGTGCCTTGAAATCCGACCAAAGTGCCGACGACGCCTCGCGCTTCCGAGCCAGCGACGAATCAACGTAATCCGCCAGGTGGACCCCGAGGCCATGACCCTGCTGATCGGCGATTATTTTGGGGTCCGTGCCTCTTTCCTCGTGTAGTGTGGAATGCGACCGGCGCAGTACTGCGAAGTTGATCCAATCGAGTCCCAGCGGCTCCAGGCGCGGATGAATACATCGTCTTAGAACGTTGTCCGGCAGTACCGGGCTAACGATCCGCTCGTTCGGAAAGACCCACCCCCCATCACTCCGGTCGGGTAGAGTCGCAATCCAGGCCGTAAGCCTTGTGAAAATCTCCGGGTCCACGCCAACGCCTCGAATTTCATTCGTCTTGGTGGGATTCACGTCGCCCTTATACCAAGAGCGCTCGATGCGAATCGCCCCCAGTGCAAAAAGATCGCCATTCTTTAATCCATAAGCCTCCGATTCTCGCAATCCGCAAAATGTCACCAAGTCAAACGCCAGTCGTTCCCTTTCTTCGAGCACCATCCACGCTCGCAGGTATTCGGCCAAAGTCACCCGGCGCAGGCGGGAACGATCCGACCGCCGCGCTGCTTTTGGCGTTTTCAGGCCCGTGGCGATGTTGGAGGTCAGGTATTCTTCTGCCACCATCCTCTTCACCATATCCCCCTTCGCACACCTGACTTGGCTGACCGACTCGTAACTCAAACCCTTTTCGGCCAGCTTGCGCAGCACGCTGCGCAGGTGCTCAGCCTTCAGATCGCGGCAACGCAATCCTCCGATCTCAGGCAGGATGGATCGTCTAAACAGGTATTCCGCCTCACGCCCTGTGGCTCTGCGCCAGTCTCCGTTTTCGTACTTCTGCGGAATGTACACTTGCTCCACAAACCTCCGTAGCGGCTCGGCTCCGAGCGCGTGCGCAGGGTTTCTGTTCAATACCGCAACGATGTCGTCCAGCGCGATCCGGGCCTGCTTCTCGTCCTTCTCTGCAGTCCGTCCGAGTTGAACACGTTTCTGAGGTGCGCCTGGGGCGGGATAGTATTTCCCGTACCAGACCTCTCCGTTCGCTGATTTGCAAATACTGCCTCGTTGATACCTTCTGGTGGTCATGAGCGCGTCCTTTTCCCGCGTCTCTGCCACGAATTCCTGAATCTCGCTCGACTGTATCATGCCGCCAGCCTTCCCGTCTCGTTTCGTTCCCGCCAGCGAATTATCGACAGCTTGCGGAAGACGACCTTTCGTCCGTATTGAAAAAACGGCAGTGGTTCGATTCCAGTGAGCATCCCCCGCCGCATTCGGTGCACAGTAGCGACGCTACAGCCGAGCGCGAAGGCCGTCTCGGATGGCGTCAGCCAGTCCCGGGTCTCTTGCGGCGGCAATGGGCGGCGGGTGCGAGTCCTCGGCCTACTGGGCTGGACGACCGCGATAGATAAGTCCATATGCTTTTACCTTTACTTCCTTTTGGCTTCCTTCGAAGACTGCCGCCGATTCCGCGAATTACGTGCAAGACCAACAGGCCCTGAAATTCAACTCGCCATCGGCAGCGCAAAGGCCGCCCACGTATTAGGATGTTAGGGACTTCGCATTTGTTATGGCGACGAAAACCTTCGAATTTCGTCGCGACGACTTAATTGAGTGTGTTTTCGTCGCGGAGCAGTGCTTCGTACCGCCTGACGGCTCGGCGGCAGAGATCACGCAGTGTCTTGCGTTGTTTGGCATCTGCCCTCGTATAAGCTGCGCGATGGACATCGTACGCCAGCGTGCTCCAGTCCGGCCGCCCGTCTTCCAGCCAAATCCGATAGATCTGCTCGGTCGATGCTTTACGTGGCGCACCACGTCCCCGGCGAGGGGGGAGGAACACTCCCTCCGGTGGTTCGACGCCCAGTCTGATCAGCCAGCCTTCCAATAGCTCCCGATAGCCCTCCGGACTATTTTCCTGCTTAACTGGCCAATCTGATGCTCGCTTCGGATCTAAATCGTGCACAGTCTGTTAGTTATGAGCGCGTACACAGATTGGACCAGTTAAGCAGTTTTATACCGGCCAATCTGTTTGAATCTAAGTCACTTACCTTGAAAGCCGCGGGGAGGCACAGATTGACCGGTATAAAAGTACTTAGCGGCCTTCAGCAATCGAACCAACCGTAGTTTTTCAAATCCGACATAAGTCGATAACCAGGAAGTGATGCTCGCGCTTGCAGCCATGTAACGAATGCTGGATTGGACGCCACAAGTCGACTCAGCGGGATCGGTCCCTCCCCAAAGATTGAGGCTAGCAGGTTCAGGCTGACCACTTGTTCAGACTCAGCGAGTTCTTGTGCATGCTTCGCCATGAATTCAGCCGCCGGCAGCTGAACGATCCCGTTTTCTGTGCCACCCATTACCTACCTCCCTGTCTGATTCTACTAGGTGCCGACCCTGCGGGCGGTCCGTGCTAAACAGGGATTTTTGGTTAAGTTCCGCGGGGGCCAAACAAACACATTCAAGGACAGTTCAATACAAACACGTGAGTGCGACGACATCAGCCGGGTCAGTGAGGTATCAGGGCCTGTTAACGCGTCCCTGTTCTTTTGCTGCCTTTGCCAAGCTCTGTTTGGCACACAACCAATTTAGAATGTTAGCATTAGCGCGACATTTCCGGTATCAAGTTTCCCTGTTACGTTCCTGTTCTTGTTGAGCGATTTCTGGCAAGCAAGCACCTTTATAATGTGTGACTTAGCTCGTATAGAGCAGCCCCAGATCTCCTGTTCCGTCCCTGTTTAACAGGGAGAGGAAGGGCGAAAGAAATCCCGCCGGTCATCACTTTCAAGACGCGCACCCGCGCCTTTGACCTTCGATAACAATGGAGCTATATTCATATAAGATGGAGGCCGCGACGAAGCCGTTACGGCGGGTTGGGGCGGCGCGCACGGATTTGCGATCTTTTCCCCGCGAAGTAAGGCGCGGTGTGGGCCAAGCCCTCTACGCGGCGCAGATGGGCCAGATGGACCCGGCGGCCAAGCCGCTCCGGGGGTTTGGTGGCGGCAGCGTGATGGAGATCGTCGCGCCCTATGACGGGAACACTTGGAGGGCGGTGTACACCGTGCGATTTCGTGACGCCGTTTACGTCCTGCATGCTTTCCCGAAGAAATCGAAAAGAGGCGACGCGACGCCCAAGAAGGAGATCGATTTAATTCGGCGGCGTTTGGCGACGGCGGAACGTGACTATCGGGAAAGGCAGAACTGAAAAAATGAGAACGAGAAATGGGGGACCGCTGGTAGAATTGAGCGTGACCCAAGGCAGCGGGAACGTGTTCGCGGACCTGGGGCTTCCCAATCCAGAGCAAGAGCTCCTGAAGGCTCGCTTGACACTGCAGATCTACTCCATCGTCAAGGAGCGCGGCTTGACTCAGGTCGAGGCGGCGAAAGTGCTCGGCATTCGTCAACCTCAGGTGTCGCTGCTGATGCGTAACAGGGCCGGGAGCTTCTCGGTCGGCAGGCTCATGGAGTTGTTGACGGCCCTTGGACACGATGTCGAGATCGCCGTGCGGCCCACGGGCAAGCAACATGGGCAAATGTATGTGGTACAGAGTTAAGCACAATGCAATTTCTCAACAAGCTTCTTGATACAGAGACGGAGGCCGCTATCCTGTCGATTTGCCGTTCGATTCCACCCGCCACTGACGCCAACTCGTTGGCGCAAGGGGCGCAAGGAGGATTAGTCTGCCCCGTGTGGTGCCCGGTTTGGGGGATATGTGACTATGGGGTTAGCGCCGGAACTGGAAGATCTCTACGCTCGGTGGCTGAATACCATTCCACGCGAGTGCAGCCCTCATTTCTACAATCTCACTCATCATCTGAATGTTGAGCAACTGACGGCGGATCAGCAGCGAGTTAGCCGCTTACTACGTGGTCACCGTCACGCGCGGGTGTCAGGAATCGCGGGTTCCGGAAAGACGCTGATTGCGGCTCACAAGGCGGTCCTCCTGGATCAAGCAGATCTGGATGTCTTGTTCCTCTGCCACAACCCACTGCTCAAGCAGTTTGTCGAACACTTGACCGAGGGGTCGGGAGTTGAAGTGCAAGAGTTTTGCGAATGGACAGCCAACGCCGCCGGAGAGCCAAGAGTCCCTCAATCTAGGGGTTGGACGAACAGCGACGAGCCTAGCGGCGGAACACTTAGCAAGGCCTTCGACCGCATATTCGAGTTCGGGCCCCATTACGATGTTGTGATTGTGGACGAGGGACAGGACTTTCCGTGATGAATGGTGGCCGGCGGTTCAAGCCGCGGTCGTGGATAATGGGCGTCTCTATATTTTCCACGATGACCTGCAGGCACTTAATGAGCACCTTGATGTGTTTGGGAATGTTGCTTAGCGTGAGTGAACACTCCGCATGACATTGCCGCGAACGGACGCGAATGAACGCAAATGGCCACGATTGTAATGGCGGGAGGGGGAACAGGAGGCCACGTAGTTCCGTTGCTTGCCGTCGCACGCGAGTTGAAAGCGTGCGGGCACGAGTGTGTGTTCATCGGCACGCGCAGTGGTTTCGAGGCGAAACTGGTGCCGGGGACGGGCTTCCCGCTGGAGTTCATCGAAATCGGTGGGCTCAACCGAGTGGGGCTGGCCCAGGTCACTCGAACGCTGATCCAACTTCCGCTCAGCATCCTCAAAGCCCGCGGACTGCAGGGCCGATTTCAGGCTGGCGTGATTTTCAGCATGGGTGGGTATGTGGCCGGGCCAGTGGTTTTGGCGGGCTTGTGGAGGCGCCTGCCGATCGTGGTGATGGAGCCGAACGCGTTGCCGGGGCTCAGCAATCGCTATGTAGCTCGCTTTGTGACCCGCGCGTTGTTGAATTTCCCCGAAGCGGCCCGCTTCTTCCCGCCCGGAAGGTCCACCATTACGGGGCTTCCCGTGCGTCCGGAGTTTTTCGCCATCCGGCCGAAAGCGCGGGAGACGACTTTGACGGTTTTGATTACCGGTGGAAGCCAAGGCTCGCGTCGATTAAATGAAGCCGCGCAACAGAGTTGGAACTATTTCCGCGAGGCGGCATTTCCCGTGAGATTTATTCACCAAACCGGTTCGGCGGATTGTGCGGCGTTAGCGAAACGATTCGCGGAAAGCGGGATGCAAGGCCACGTGGTCCCATACATCGAGGACATGCCGGCGGCCTTTGCGAGCGCCGACCTGGTAATCGCCGGGGCCGGAGCAGGGTCTTTGGCCGAACTTGCCGCGGCCGGAAAACCTGCGGTATTGGTGCCGCTTCCAGGCGCAACCGACGAGCACCAGCTTCGCAACGCGGAAGCCTTCAGCAAAGCCGGTGCGGCGCGGCTTGTCTTGGACAACGAAATGGACGGCGGCCGGTTGTTCGAGGAGGTTTCCAAGTTGAGTTCACAACCCGCCGTGCTCAAACTTATAGGCGACCAGGCGCGCAAATTCTCGCATCCGGAAGCCGCCCGGCAGACCGCGGAAATCGTGGAGGCGTGCCTTGCCTGAGGCTGCGCTATTGGCGCCGAGATGCCGATCGGCGTGCAGGTTAACAAGCTGTCCCACTGGCTGGCTAATGACTTTGGCGGCGAAAGCCGAAACAATCCGACATGAAAATGTTCGCGGCCGCGCGCTTGTGCAATTTCGAGCGCATTCACGCGGTATTTCAGCCGCATCGCTACACGCGCACGCAACATTTGATAGACGAATTCGCGAAGAGTTTTCACCAGGCCGACGTCGTATATGTCCTGGACATCTATGCGGCGTCCGAAAGGCCAATCGAAGGCGTCACCAGCACCGCGCTGGTGGAGCGGATGCGGTATTTTGGGCATCGATGCGTCGAATATACGGGACCATCGAACGCAGTGCCGACACTGTGGTTCAGAACGCGCATCACTCTGACCTCGGCAAACGTCAGTGTGACCAGTTCGCAGAACACCGTCACGCTCGGCGATACGGTCAATAACCATAAGCCTCGTGGTTGATTTGGCTGGTTGCGGTGCTGGTGTTAGATGCGCCCGGCGTCACCGCATATAGTAACCGCGAATTATCAGAATAGCGATGGGAACTTCGCAAACACTACGGCCAACTGTAAATAGTGCGGCCACTGTAAATAGTGCGTCTAGCACACCCCGGGCCTGGTGACTTTCCCGGTTGGGGGGCGGGAGGAAGTGCGATGAAGGGCCCACCATAGGTAGAATTGGCACAATTGTGATATAAATCGCCGCGATACGTGCTATAAGCGTCTTTGGGCTGCATATAACAATACACCCGACCTATAAGATTACCCGATGCACCATCCCCTGGAATGGAAAACATACCGAGTTGGCAATTTGGGGTAGAACTTCTAGCGCATTGACTGGGGGGATATTGATCCCTACGGCCTTCGGCTCATCAGACGATGAGCTGCGGCAATTACGGAAGGGAGTCGATGCACTCCGATCGAGTCAGAAGGAGATCCAGAAGAACGTTCAGATCATAAAATTCATCCTCATGGGCAAGCAGGCGCCCCTTGAGGACGTCTTTATCAGCATCGCCGGCGCTCCGGATATGGGGGAAAAGACGGCCAAAGTGACGATGGTCGAGCTTTCCGACTATCAATGCCCATTCTGCCAATGCCGATTCTGCGGCAGGCATGCGACGCAAACGAAGTCTCAGGTGCTCGAAGCGACGCCGCGCATTCATTTCAACCGCGGCGATGGCGACGGTTGGGTGAACCTGACTGGGTAGCCGGGTTAACATGGCTTATGTCTACAGCCGCAATGGTCTTCGATATCGGCCTTCACAATGGGGACGACACCGCTTATTACCTGAGCCTGGGATACAAGGTTGTCGGAGTGGAGGCCAATCCACTGCTCGCGGCCAAATGCGCGGCGCGCTTCGAGAATGAAATCCGGGATGGCCGGGTGCGCGTGATCAATGGCGGGCTATTGAAGGAACCCGGGACGTTTACCTTCTACCGCAATCTGACCGATGACGGATGGTCTTCTTTCGAGCCGGACAGGGGCAAGAAAGATGGCGCTTGGGAAGAGTTGAAGATTCCCTGCG
>Ga0302324_100015059_pt1 | contig 15535 bp, 14 predicted proteins | sample Palsa_T0_1_FD_201949 | JGI IMG/M metagenome (GOLD analysis project Ga0302324, IMG submission 201949) | Peat permafrost microbial communities from Stordalen Mire near Abisko, Sweden - Palsa_T0_1 | ecosystem: Environmental > Terrestrial > Soil > Palsa > Peat permafrost | place: Sweden: Abisko...
AGCATGGTATGTGCGATGCCAAAGCGACTGAGGAAACGGCGAATAATGTAACGCGTCGGATTGTAAGTCTCGATGAAACACAGCACATGATCGCCCTGTTTCGTGAGGGCGATGAGCGTTTGCGCGATGGCACCGACGCCACTAGCGGTCGTCAGACAATCATCTCGGCCCTGCAGCTGCGCGAGCGTCAACTCGAGCTGTCGCGTCGTGGGATTTGAACTGCGCGTGTAAAAGAAACCGGGACGCTCGCCGCGCAGGTAGCGCGTAGTCTCCTCGAGAGTGTCGAATTCAAATTTGACGTTCTGGTAGATCGGCGCACCGACCGGATGATTGTCCGGCGGCAGTTCCACATTCGGCGGATGATTGACGAGCGTTCGCTTATTCATTTTCTCTGCAGCCTCCGCGCAAAGGCATTCAAGCGTTCCGCGCCCGCATCCAGGGTGTCGTCACGCTTTGCGATGCACAGGCGCACCGCCGTCAGACGCGGCGGGCGGGCATAGAACGGCGACAGGGGAATGGTCGCGACGCCCGCCTCGTTCAGCAGGCGCTCCGCGAAGCTGCCGTCATCGCAGGCATCAAGCGCACTGAAATCGAGTAGCTGAAAATAGGTTCCTTCGGCGGCCGGGAGCATAAAGCCGCTGCCGGCAAGCGCGTCACGCACGCGGTCGCGTTTGGCCTGAAAAAAGGCCGACAGACCCTGCCATACCTCGGGAGCTCGAGCTAGATAGGCGCTAATCGCGTGCTGGAAGGGGTGGGCGATGCTGAAGGTATTGAACTGGTGAACTTTACGCAGCTCACGGGTGAGATCCGCGGGCGCGATGCAATAGCCAACGCGCACCCCGGTCGCATGCAATGTCTTACCGAACGAAAATACGGCGAAGCTTCGCGCCCGCAGTTCCTCGTGCGCGAGCACCGAACAGTGCTTGCGGCCATCGAACACGACGTGCTCGTACACCTCGTCGGACAGGACGGCGATATTCCATCCGCGGACGGCCTCGGCGAGCGCGTCAAGATCCGCATCAGACACCACCGTGCAGGCTGGATTGTGCGGGCTGTTGATGATGACAAGCCGGGTGCGCTCGGTTATCGCCGCGCGCATCTGCTCCCAGTCGTAGCGAAAATCGGGCAACCGAAGCGGCAGCCGCACAGCTCTTGCACCTGCAAGCCTAACGGCCGGATCGTAGGAATCGTAGGACGGATCGAAAAGAATGACCTCGTCTCCCGGACCAACGGTTGCCTGAATAGCCGAATAGATGGCTTCGGTGGCGCCGAGCGTAATTGTGATTTCCGACTCAGGATCGTTCGTGACCGCGTAACAGGATGCGATCTTCTGCGCAATCTGCTCGCGCAGCGCGAGCGTACCCTCCATCGGCGCGTATTGGTTGTGCCCCGTGGCCATCGCCGCGGTCACAAGCTCGATCAAGCGTGGATCAATGTCGTAATCCGGAAAGCCCTGGCCGAGGTTGAGGGCGCCGAGCTCACGGGCGCGCCGCGACATGACCGTGAAGATCGTCGTGCCGATGTCGGGCAGTTTGCTTGCTATGTCCACGCGCGCTGACCGCGACTATCAGGACGCCGCCGCAAGCGCCGCACCGATGACACCAGCCTGTCCGGTGAATTGCGCCGGCCGGATCTGCGCTAACGAATGCAGGTGCGGCGCAAACTCAGCGAAGCGTTCACTAACGGCGCCGCCCAGGATGAATGTGTCAGGCCAGAAAAGTGTATGCATCCGCGCGAGATACTCATTTACGCGCGCAATCCATGCAGGCCAATCAAGGCCGAGCTGTGTGCGAATGCGCGCCGACGCCCACTCTTCTGCGTCCAGACCATGCAGCTCCAGATGGCCAAGCTCGGTATTGGGAAAAAGCTTGCCGTCGGCAAAAAGGGCCGTGCCTATGCCCGTGCCGAAAGTAAGCATGATGACCACATCCTTCAGTCCCCGTCCGGCTCCCCAGCGCATTTCAGCGATTCCCGCCGCGTCCGCATCATTCAGAAAAACCGCGCGGCGGCCGAGCGCCGTCTCGGCGAGCGCCGCACCGTCGACGCCCAGCCACGAGGGGTCGATATGCGCGGCAGTGCGCGCCTTTCGCCCCTGAACGACCGTCGGGAACGCGAGGCCCACTGCGTCCGTCGCCGGCATAGTCGCGGCGAGCTTCGCAATCGCCCGCATCATGGGTTCCGGCGCCGCCGGCCGGGGCGTCGGAATCGTCGCAAGTTCGCCGACCAGGCGCCCCGCCTCAACATCAACTATGCCCCCCTTTATTGAGGAACCGCCCACGTCTATTCCGAGCACAATGCCTGCCATGGGGCTATTGATTGGCGGCCGTCGCGAGCTGCGACTCACGCTCGCGGCGCTTGGTCAGCGCATGCATCCACACGCTGCTGATCACAATACCGAGCGCCACGATGAGCACCATGAGCGTCGCGAGCGCGTTCACATCGGGACTCACGCCCAGCCGAACCTTGGAGAAGATGACCATCGGCAAGGTGGTCGATGCGGGACCCGCGACAAACTGCGAAACGACGACGTCATCCCACGAGAGCGTGAACGCCAGCAGCCATCCGGAAATAATCGCCGGGACAATGAGCGGCAAGGTGATGCGGAAGAACACCGTCACCGGCCGTGCTCCCAGATCCATCGCAGCCTCCTCCAGCGATTCGTCAAAGCCCGCCAGCCGGGACTGGACCACCACCGCCACGTACGACATCGTAAAGGTGATGTGCGCCAGCATTATTGTCAGCACACCCCGGCCGCGCGGCCAGCCGATCAGCTGTTCAAGTGCGACAAACAGCAGAAGCAGCGACAATCCAGTGATGACTTCGGGCATCACGAGCGGCGCCGTTGTCATGGCCGACAACAGCGTGCGACCGCGAAACGGCCCGAATCGTACGAGTACGATGCCAACCAGCGTCCCGAGCACAACCGCGCCGCTCGCTGCAACGGCGGCCACGCGAATTGACAGCCACGCAGCGCGCAGGATTGGTCCATTCGACAGCAGCTCAACGTACCACTTGAACGTCGGCGAGTTTGCCGCATCCCAGACTGTGACCAGGCGCGAGTTGTTGAACGAGAACACCACCATCGTAACAATCGGCACATACAAAAATGCCAACCCGAGCGCGAGACCGGTGCGCGAGAAATAGCCGCTCTTCATGGCAACGCCTCCATCTCACGCTTCTGCACGCGCTGGAAGAGCATGATGGGCACGACCAAGAGGATGAGCATGAGAATCGCGACCGCGCTTGCAACCGGCCAGTCGCGGTTGGAAAAGAACTCATCCGACAGTACGCGCCCGATCATGAGCTGGTCGGTGCGGCCCAGCAAAGACGGAATCACGTATTCTCCGACGGCCGGAATAAATACCAGCAGGGAACCGGCCAAGATTCCGGGCATCGACAGCGGCAGTGTCACGCGCAGAAACGCGCGCCACGGCCGTGCGCCCAAATCGGCTGCCGCCTCGAGCAGCGCCGGATCGTGCTTCTCAAGGTTTGCATACAGCGGCAGGATCATGAACGGCAGATACGAATAGACGATGCCGATGTATACGGCAAAGTCTGTCTGCATGAGCACCAGCGGCTCGTGGATCACACCAAGCCCGAGCAGCACGTTGTTGATGAGACCGTTATTTTTCAACAGACCGATCCAGGCGTAGACGCGCAGCAGGAATGACGTCCAGAACGGCAGCACGATGAGCATCAGCAGGAGATTTTTCCAGGTGGCATTGGCGCGCGCAATCGCGTAGGCCATGGGATAACCGATGAGCAGGCACCAGAGTGTTGATACCGCTGCGACCTTTAATGAGTACAGATATGCGCTTGCATACAGGCGGTCGGTGAAGAGGAATCGGTAGTTCGAGAAATACAACTTAATGCCGACAATAACGCCGTCGCGCCATTCGATAAGCGGCGCGTACGGCGGCATCGCCATCCGCGACTCCGAGAAGGAAATCTTGAAGACAATGATGAACGGTATGAGGAACAGCACGATAAGCCATAGATATGGGATCGCGACCACAAATCTTCTGCCGGGATGCTTGCGCGACGCTTGCAAATGTGGCTCCTAGCGAGTGAGAACCACCGGACTGGAGGCGTGCCAGGATAGATACACACTCTCCTCGGCGACAAACCGGTCCTCGGCGCGACGCACAATGTTGGGCAGTGTCACGCGCACGAGCTTTCCCGTGTCGATCTCAACAATATAGATCGACATGTCGCCCATATAGGCGACTTCCTTCACTTTGCCATGTGCAACATTTTCCGTGCCGCCCGGCGGCGCACGTTCGATGCTGATCTTCTCGGGACGAATCGCGACCCATACGGTCGCCTCCGGTGCTGAACTAATGCCATGGTCGACGTAAATCACGGCGCCTAGGTCGTCCTCGGAGCTTATGCGCACATGATCTGACTCGTCCTCCACGAGGCGCCCCTCGAAGAGGTTGACCGAGCCTACGAAATCGGCCACAAATTTCGTCTGCGGATACTCGTAGATGTCAAGCGGGGTGCCGATCTGCACGATCTGGCCGTGGTTCATCACGCCGATGCGCGACGCCAACGTCATCGCCTCTTCCTGGTCGTGAGTCACGACGATGAACGTCACTCCCAAGCGCTTTTGAATCGCCAGGAGCTCAAACTGCGTATGTTCGCGCAGCTTGCGATCGAGCGCGCCGAGCGGCTCATCGAGTAGCAACAGCTTTGGGCGCTTGACGAGCGCTCGTGCTAGGGCAACCCGCTGCTTTTGGCCGCCGGAGAGCTGATGCGGCTTGCGCGCCACAAACGCCGTCATCTTCACGATCTCGAGAATTTGCGCAACGCGCTCGGCGATCTCGGCGCGCGACAGCTTCTCTTGCTCCAGGCCGAACGACACGTTCCTCTCGACACTCATGTGCGGGAAGAGCGCATATGACTGAAACATCATGTTGACAGGTCGCTCGCACGGGGCAATTCCCGTCATGTCTTGCCCATCGATATACACGCGACCGGCGGTTGGCGTCTCAAAGCCCGCCAGCATTCTCAACAATGTGGTCTTTCCCGAGCCCGAACCGCCCAAGAGACAGAAGATCTCACCGCGTTCGATCTCCAACGAGACGTTGTCTACGGCGGCAGCATCGCCGAAGGTCTTGGTGACCCCTTCGATGCGCACGTAGGCCTCTGCCACGGCTACTGCCCCGTCTTGAACCGTGTCCACGTGCGCGTCAGCAGGCGCGTGAAGTCGGCCGGCTGCGCAAGATTTGGCACAAGCTTAGCCATGACGGCCGGTGGTGGGTAGATGTTGGGATCATTCTTCACGTCGTCAGAGACCATCGGTAACGATGCTGGAACGCTATTCGCGTACCTTATTAAGTTAGTGTTGCGCGCGGCGATGTCGGGTTGCAGCAGGTAGTTAATGAACATATGCGCGTTCAGCGGATGCGGCGCGTCCGCAGGGATAGCAAGCATGTCGAAGAATATGATGCCGCCCTCGCGCGGCAGACTGTATTTGATCTCGATTCCTTTGCCCGCCTCCTTAGCGCGATTGCGCGCCTGCAGAACATCCCCTACCCAACCGAGCGCGAGGCAGGTCTCGCCGTTGGCCAGATCCTCGATGTAGCGGCTCGTGTCGACGTAGCGCAGGTAGGGGCGGATCTTCACCAGCACTTTCTCCGCCTCCGCGAGATCCGCGGGCGCCAAGCTATTGGGGTCCTTGCCGAGATATATAAGTACCGTGCTCACGACTTCCGAAGGCGCATCGAATACCGAGACTCCGCAGTCCTTGAATTTCGAGATGATCGCCGGATCGTAGAGCATCCGCCAGCTATCGATGGGGGCATCGGGCATGCGCTCATGAATTTTCGCCACGTTGTACCCGAGTCCCGAGGTGCCCCAAAGATAATTGACGCCGTGCTCATTGCCAGGATCGCTCAGCGCGATACGCTTAAGGATGTCTGGATCCACGTTTTTGATATTCGGCAGGCGCGACTTGTCGAGCTTCTGAAACACGCCCGCCTTCACCTGGCGTTCCAGAAAATTTGCCGTCGGCACTACCAAGTCGTAACCCGTGTTACCGGCCAGGAGTTTCGTCTCAAGCACCTCGTTCGAATCGAAAACGTCATAATTGACCTTGATCCCCGTTTGCTTCTCGAAGTCTTTCACCACGGCCGGATCGATGTAGTCCGACCAGTTGTATATGTTGAGAACCTTCTCGCTGTCGCCGTTGTCACCTGCTGCCGCCGGCCCTGCGGTAGCTGTGGAATGAGTGCCCTCAACGGCGGACTTGTCTGCGCCGCCGCCGCAGGCGGATATTCCCAGCAGCACTGCCGCTGCCAGGCAGACGCGACGCAGCGTGCTCCTCATACGTTAAGGAGCAAGTGCTCCCTCTCCCAGGAGCTGATGACCTGCAGGAAGACCTCGTATTCAGCCTCCTTGACGATGGAAAAGGCGGTAATAAAGGCCTCGCCCAGCAAGCTTACGAGCGCTTCGCTTTCCCGCAGGAGGCGCAGCGCCTCATCCAAGGATCGCGACAGCCCAAAGGGCAGGTCATGCGCGCTGCCGGTGATGGGATCGGTAGGTTGCAAGCCTTCGACCATGCCAAGGTATCCGCAGGCAAGTGATGTTGCGATCGCGATGTAAGGATTCGCGTCTGCGCCGCTCACGCGGTTCTCCACGCGACGCGCATCCGCGTTAGACATAGGCACCCGCAGGCCCGCCGTGCGATTGTCATATCCCCAGTGAACGTTGATGGGAGCGGAAAGATATGGAGTCAGGCGGCGATAAGAGTTGACGTTCGCACACAGCAAAGCCATGGCGGCCGGCAGATATTTTTGCAACCCCGCGATGTGCGAAAAGAATAGCTGCGACGGAGTTCCGTCGGCGTTGCTGAAGACATTCTTGCGCGTCTTCAGATCAACGATGCTTTGGTGAATATGCATGGCGCTGCCGGGCTCCTTCGCGTGCGGTTTCGCCATGAACGTCGCGTACATCTTGTGCCGCAACGCCGCTTCGCGCGCTGTGCGCTTGAAAAGGAAGGCCTGATCGGCAAGGTCGAGCGGATGCCCATGGATGAGGTTGATCTCCATCTGCGCGGGGCCATCCTCGTGGATTAAGGTATCGATCTCGATATCCTGATCCTCGCAGAACTGATAAATGTCGTCGAACAACGGATCAAATTCGTTGACGGCTGCGATGCTATAGGATTGCCGCCCCGGTTCGGCCCTGCCTGAACGCCCGATCGGCGGCTTTAGCGGATAGTCAGCGTCAATATTCGGCTCGATGAGATAGAACTCGAGTTCCGGCGCGACGACCGGCTCCCAGCCCCGCTGCGCATAGAGTTCCAGGATGTTGCGAAGCACATGACGTGGCGCCATCGTCACGCGCCGCCCGTCGGAATAGAAGCAATCGTGGATGACTTGCGCCGTAGGTTCGGCGGCCCAAGGCACGCGGCGCACGGTCTTCGGATCAGCCTTCAGTACAATGTCAATTTCTGCAGGGCTCATCGCATCGCCCGTATTCGGCGGGTAGTCGCCCGTAACAGTCTGCAGAAAGATGCTCTCCGGCAGGCGCATGCCCTCGTCCTCTGCAAACTTTGCCGCCGGCATGATCTTGCCGCGCGCGATTCCAGCCATGTCCGGAATAATGGCTTCGACTTCGGAGATGCCATGGTCTCGAAAAAACTGCTGGATTTCACTCGCCATAGGCCGAACCTTTTATTTAAGCTGCGCGCGCTCGCGACTCGCTGCGCCAAAGGCTGCGAATATCGCATGCGAAAATGAGTTGCTCATGACTTGCCATTCCGGGTGCCACTGAACGGCCAATGCAAAGCGTGATGCATCTTTGACGCTGAACGCTTCAATGACGCCATCGGACGCGCGCGCCTCGATGACCAGGTTGGGTGCCAGATGCTCAACGCCCTGCGAATGCAGCGAGTTGACGCGCACACGCTCTGCGCCCGCAAGCATATACAGAAGTCCGCCGCGCTCGAGAGTCACCTCGTGCGCCGGCGCGTATTGAATCTCTAGCGGATCCTCGTCGTTATCGCGGTGATCAAGGAAACCTGGAACTTCGTGCAACCGTTGTGTCAACGTGCCGCCCATCGCAACATTGACCTCCTGAAACCCACGGCATATACCCAACATTGGAATCCCTTCAGCGACCACGCGCGGGATGAGCGGCAATGTCGTCGCGTCGCGCGCCGCGTCGTGCAGTGTCCCGGGCGCACTTGGCGTGCCGTTATATCGATACGGCTCCACATTTGACGGACTTCCCGTGAAGAGGATGCCATCGATCCGAGTGAGCAACTCTTCGAGACCCATATGCTCGCCCAAAGCAGGAATAAGGAACGGCACAGCATCCGCAGCTTCGACGACCGCGCGCACGTACTTGTCCCCAACCGCGTGAAATCGGTGTGGCCCGATCATGCGCTGGTCGGCCGGAATTCCGATAACTGGACGTTTGGATGACATGATTATGGCGAGCGGCGTCTATCTTACCCTAATATCTTGGATACCCTCCACCGGAGCGCAAGCGCGCCCGCCATGCGCCTTAATGCCGTCGTTGACTCCTATTATGCCGCGAGCGCACGCGCAGCGCCCGAGCGGCCCGCCCTCGATGGGCCGATCGACTGCGACGTGTGCGTCATCGGAGGTGGAATCGCCGCCTGTTCGGTCGCCCTGCATCTGGCCGAACGGGGCTATCGCGTCGTGCTCATCGAGGCGCAACGCATCGGTTGGGGCGCTTCAGGAAGGAGCGGCGGACAGGTGATCTTCGGGGTTGCGGCCGGCCAGACCAAGCTCGAGAAGCTTTTAGGCGTTGCGGCGGCTCGTGCAATCTGGGATGTGTCAATCGAAGGCCTTGCACTCGTCAAAAAGCTGATTACCAAATACGCGATCGATTGCGACTGGGCGAGCGGCCAAATGCAAGTTGCCTTGAAGCCGCGACATGAGCGCGAGTTGCAGGCCGAAATCGAAACTCTGCATGGTCGCTACGAATACCGGAGTGTGCGTTACATGCAGCGCGAGGAAGTATGCTCGATACTCGCGACTGCGCGCTACACCGGCGGACTTCATGATTCAGCAGGCGGGCACCTGCACCCACTCAACTATACCCTGGGACTTGCCGCGGCGGCCGAGAATCGCGGAGCTGCCATTTTCAACAACACGCGCGCACTTGGCTTTGCGCGCGGTTCACAGCTGCGGGTACGCACGTCTGGCGGTGAGGTGCGCTGCCGCAAACTTGCGCTCTGCGGGAATACGTATCTCGGGGACCTTGCGCCGGCTCTCACAAAGAAAATCATGCCGGTGGCAACCTATATCATCGCAACCGAACAGCTGGGACGTGAACGTGCGGTTGGACTGATTGCCAACAACGCGGCCGTCAGCGATATGAACTGGATCCTCGATTACTTTCGCCTGTCGGCAGATCACCGAATGCTATTTGGTGGCCGCGTGAGCTATTCGACACTCGCTCCGTTCGGTGTCGCCGGCGCGACGCGAGCGCGCATGCTGGCAGTCTTTCCGCAGCTCGCGGGCGCCCGCACGCAGTTTGCTTGGGGAGGGTACGTGGATATCACCATGAACCGCGCGCCGCACTTCGGCCGTCTCGCGCCAGATGTTTATTTTCTACAGGGATTTTCGGGCCACGGCATTGCGCTCGCCGGTATCGCTGGGGCCCTCGTCGCAGAGGCGATCGCCGGCACCGCGGAGCGGTTCGATGTGTTTGCGAAAATCCCGCACAGTAACTTTCCGGGTGGATCACTCTTGCGGCGCCCGGCACTCGTGCTCGCGATGCTCTACTATCGTCTGCGGGACCTGCTTTAGGTAATGGCGGTGAGAATTCCCTGCAAAATTCGCGTCGGAGAGGGCGGGCAGCCCGGGACCGCAACGTTTACCGCAATGACATTGGACACGCGTCCGCAGCTTGCGTAGCTCTCGCCGAAGATGCCACCTGAGCAGCCGCAGTCCCCGACTGCGACCACGAGTTTAGGATCGGGTATGGCCTCATACGTGCGCTCAAGCGCCAAGCGCATGTTCTTCGATACGGGCCCAGTGACGAGCAGCAGATCAGCATGGCGCGGGCTGGCGACAAACTTGATTCCCAGCCCCTCGATATTATAGATGGGGTTGTTAAGCGCGTGGATCTCAAGCTCGCAGCCGTTGCAGGACCCGGCATCGACGTGGCGGATGGATAGCGCACGTCCGAGCAACTCGCGAATCCGCCGCTGCAGCGTCTCACAAATGTCCAGTTGCGGATCCGCGCACGGTGCGGACTCGGTCACGATCCCGACCGCAGCGATTGTTCTTAACGTTCTGAGCATAGTTGCGCCGCCGCCTAAAGGTCGTGTCCGCTATAGGACAAATTGAAGGATTTATTGATAAGCGGAAAATCCGGGACGATGTTGTCAATGATCGCGTGCTCAAGTACGGGCCAGTTCTGCCAGGATGGATCGTGCGGATGGCAGTTACGGATCGCACCTGCCTCTCCGGCTTCGAGTGCCACGAGTACCGCGCCGCGCCAGCCTTCGATCATCCCGATCGCCATTGCACCTTCGGGGGGCGTCGGGCAATCGATCCGGTGGGACGTCTGCGGCAAGCATCTTAGAATTTGCTCACCCAGGCGGCAGGACTCCTGCAACTCATCGAAGCGCACCGCGACTCGCGCGGCGACATCCCCTTCGGTGCGAGTGACCTTGCGCGGTGCTAGCTCGAGGTACGGTGTGCATGGGAAATCGATCCGCGCATCGAATTGCTGGCCGCTTGCGCGGCCGGCAAGCCCGACAAGCCCCAGGCGCGCGGCAAGTTCGGGCGAGACGCGTCCGGCATCGAGGAAGCGATCGCGCACGCCCTCGTGCTCCTCATAGATTTCGCGAAGATTTTCCACGTCGAGCGCGAGCCCGGACAAAAAACTCGTAAGCGCGTCGATTGAAGGCGCCGACAGATCGGTGCGCGTGCCTCCTGGCACGACCGTGTCAAACAGATATCGTTGCCCGAACGCCGCATCGGTTACACGTAACAAAAGCTCCTTCAAACGTGAGAATTGCACCAGGCCAAACGCGAATCCGGCGTCGTTGCCCAGTGCCCCCAAGTCACCAAGGTGGTTCGCGATGCGCTCGATCTCCAGGCACAACGCTCGCAGCCACGCCGCGCGCGCCGGTAGTATGACGTTCGCCATTCCCTCGAGTGCCTGACAATAGGCCCAGGAATATGCGACGGCACAGTCGCCGGAAACCCGCGCTGCCAACCGATGCCCCTCGAGAATCGGAAGCTCCGTGAAGCGCCGTTCGATGCCCTTGTGAACGTAGCCCAGGCGTTCCTCGAGGCGCAGCACTTTCTCCCCGACAACCGAGAATCGAAAATGCCCCGGCTCGATTGTGCCTGCATGCACGGGGCCAACGGGAATTTCGTGCACGCCGTCGCCGCTCACCCGGTCGAAGCGATAAGCGTCGCTGTCCACGACTGCGTCTGCGGCGGTCACGGCGGAGCGCAGGGGGAAATCACCGTCGGGCCAGGCGCCATGACGCAGCCATGGCCGCTGGTCTGGGCCCGTGCTCCGCAACCCCCAAAGATCGTATGCCGCTCTTTGCATGCGCGATGCGGCTGGAAAGAACGCCTGGATACCCGGATAAGGAAGATCCGAGTCAAGCACCGGTAATTCGAGTACGAGCGCCGCGCGCTCGGCTACGAACACCGCCCGTATGAGAAAGCCCTCTCCCGGCGCGGCGCGTGCACCCCACAGTGCAAAAAGACGCGCCTCGCCTGCCGCAAATTCCTCGGCGGCGCGATACCAGGAACTCGCATCGACCGTGCAGCGGCGCATCCGTCGCACGCCGAAGACGGGCGTAGCACCGTGCCAGCGATCCTCGAAGAGCATCCTAAAATCCCCCGATCAGGCGCGCAGCCTCGCGGTACCAGTGCGCAAGGTATGGCGGAATGTACACACCCAGGCACAGCACGATCAGGAGGTGCGTAAACACCGGCAGGAGCGCCGGTGCATGCGGGAGGCGTTTGCCGGTCGCCTCACCGAAGACCATCGGCTGTACCCGACCGAAAATCGCGGCAAACGCGACGCCGAGAGCCACGAGCAGAAACAGAGCCGCCCAAGGCTGTTCTTTCATAGCCGTCGTCAGGATCAGAAATTCGCTCGCAAACACGCCAAACGGAGGCAGGCCGAGAATGGCCAGCGTGCCCAGCATGAGACCCCAACCGACGGTGGGACTAATGCTGAGAAGTCCACGAATGTTATCCATGATTTGCGTGCCGGTCTTTTGGGCAGCATGCCCCACGGCGAAGAAGATTGCCGACTTCGTGAGCGAGTGAACCGTCATATGCAGAAGCGCGGCAAAGTTTGCGACCGGTCCGCCCATGCCGAATGCGAAACTGATGATGCCCATGTGCTCGATCGACGAGTAGGCAAAGAGCCGTTTGATGTCGCGCTGCCGCCAAAGAAACAGCGCAGCAAGCCCGACTGACAGCAGCCCGAAGCCCATCAGCATTTGCGACGGCAGCGACGAGCGCAGCGAGCCCTCGACGAGCACTTTGCAGCGCACGACAGCATACAGGGCCACGTTCAGCAAGAGACCCGAGAGCACGGCGGAGATCGGCGTCGGACCTTCCGCATGTGCATCGGGCAGCCAGTTGTGCAGCGGTGCAAGACCGACCTTTGTGCCATAGCCCACGAGGAGAAACACAAACGCGAGGCTCAGTACCGTCGGCTCAAGCTGTCCTTTGACACTATTAAGGTGCGTCCACAGCAGCGCCGTAACCCCCGCGCTTCCCAAGACCTTCTCCGCCGCGAAGTACAGCAGGATCGTTCCAAATAGCGCCTGCGCGATGCCCACGCCGCACAGGATGAAATACTTCCAACCCGCCTCGAGACTGGCCCGGGTCCGATAAAGTGTCACAAGCAGAACGGTGGAGAGAGTTGCCGCTTCCATCGCTACCCACAACAGGCCCATGTTGTTCGTCGTGAGCGCGAGCAGCATGGTGAAAGTGAAGAGTTGGTACATGCCGTGATAAAGCCGCAGTCTACCGGCGGTAAGCCGCCCGCGTTCGAGCTCAACGCGCATATAAGGGCGGGAAAAAAACGCGGTCGTGCAGCCGACCAACGCGGTCAGCGTGACGAGAAACACATTGAACGGGTCGATGAAGAATTGCTCGCGCGCGATCAGGAGATTGCCCTCGGCAATGACCCGGGCCGTGAGGGCGCAAGCCGCGACGAGCGTGCCCGCGCTCAGAAACGCATTCAGGTCCGGTGCAAAGCGGCGCGCGCCGCAGATTCCGAGCAGAATCGCGCCGCCGAGCGGGATCGCCAGCAGGAACGCGAATTCCACGCTACTTTTCCTCCTTGAGCGATTCGAGATGATGCAAGTCCAGGCTCTCGAAACGCTCGCGGATCTGGAAGAAAAACACGCCGAGCACGAGCATCGCCACCAGCACGTCGAGTGCGACACCGAGCTCGACCACCATCGGCATTCCATAGGTTGCGCTCATCGCTGCGAAGAAGAGGCCGTTTTCCATCGACAGAAATCCAACAATCTGCGACATCGCCTTGCGTCGCGTGATCATGGTCAGAAATGCGAGGAGGATGACGGCAACCGCAACGCCGATCGAACTCCTGGTAGCTGTACTCGCAAGAGCTGAGATCGGCTGTGCGAGGCCGAACGCAAAGATCACGATCATGAGCCCGATGAGCATCGTGCCTGCTATGTTCATCATTGGCTCGGTGTCCCAGTACACCTCGAGCTGGCGGATGAGCCGGCGCAGAAGCCAGGGCAGAAAGATGACCTTCAGCCCCAAGGTGAGGAGCGCCGAGAAGTAAAGGTGTGGCTCGCCTGTGCGCCAGGCAAGAAGCAGCGTCGCAACGCACAGTACCGCGCCTTGTAACGCGAGCAGATTGACAAGTGTCACGATGCGCCGCTGCGACAGCATCGCGAATGCAAGCAACAGCAGTAGAGCTGCGCAAACGTTGAGCAGCTGCAGATCCCATGAAAGCTGTGCCACGCTCTAAGCTCCGAGCAACAGGTGAACGAGAAGCCCCAGGACTGCGAACATAAATGCCGTCGCAAGAAATTCCGGGGCCCGAAAGACTCGCAGCTTCGCAGATACGCTCTCAACGAGCGCAAGTGCGCTTCCCGCAAGTGCGAGCTTCAATGCGAGCAGCGGTATCGCAACCAGGAGCGCGGTTGGCGCGACCGCACCGGCGGCGAGTCCCCAAGGCACAAATAAGGCAAAGCCGATGCAGGCGTAGTTGAAGAGCTTCAGTGCAGCCGCCCATTCCATTAGTGCCAAGTGGCGCGCCGAGTACTCGAGCAGCATCGCTTCATGAATCATCGTAAGCTCAAGGTGCGTTGCCGGATTGTCGATCGGGATGCGCGCATTCTCCGCCAGCAGCACCATCGTAAATGCAACGGCGGTAAAGGCGAGGCTCGGATACAGACCGAGAGCTGCGGTCGCCAGATGCTCTGAGATCGCAGGCAGCGAGGTGGTCGCCGAGATAAGCGAGGCAACAAAAATTACCATCAGTAGCGCCGGCTCGGCGAGGAATCCGACCATCATCTCGCGCCGCGCGCCAAAGCTGCCGAATGCCGTACCGATGTCCATGGCCGCAAGCGCCATGAAGACTCGAGCCGTCGCCAGCAATCCCACCAATGCGATGGCATCCGCGGCCGCTGTGAATGGTAAACGCGTGCCCATTGAAGGAATGATCGCGGCGGCAAGCGTCATGGCGCCGAAGACGATGTAAGGCGTGATACGAAACAGCGGCGAAGCAGTGTTCGCTATGACGGCGTCTTTATGAAAGAGCTTGCGGATGGTGCGATACGGTTGCAGAACGCTCGGCGCGCGGCGGTTCTGCAGCCACGCGCGGCACTGATTGATCCAGCCGAGAAAAAGCGGGGCGGCGGCGACCGCGACGATGATTTCGAGGCTTTGGGTGAGCAGTTCCATGAGCGTCATGCGAGCACCACGCCCAGCAGTAGCAGCAGGGTGATGAAGCTATATAGAAGGTACGTAGTGACCCGCCCCTGCTGCAGCCATGCGACCGAATCCGCTGCCCGGCGCATGATGCGCGCGAGCGGCTCATAGAGTGCGTACCAGATCCGTTCGCTGACGATCACTCGATATTTTGGGTCGTGATCAAATGGCGATGGCAGTTCGCGTTCAATGCGGAAAAACGGCTGAAACACGTGGCGGATGGGCTGTCCAAAGCCCTCCGCGGTGTCCTGCATGCGCGAATCGAGCGGCCCGAATCCGCAATCCCATGCGCCAGTCAAACGCACCCGGCGGTGATAGAAAATACGAACCGCGACCGCGGTCAACAACACGAGCGCGAGCACACCGAGAAAGAATGCGCTTGGGCCATAGGAAGCGCGGCCCTCAACGAGCGGTGCGAGCAGCCACCACTGCTGCGCATGCTGCCCGACCCCAGTGCCGACGAGCAAAGTTGACACGGCATTCAGGCGCGCGAGTACCTGAACCGGCGCAAGGCCCAAGAGAACACAGCCGGCGGCCAACCAGATGAGTCCGAGCCGCTCGAGCATGCCGCAGTCGCGAGCCTCATCTGGTTGGCC